>ERZ773008.1491-NODE-1491-length-16483-cov-4.127465_pt1 | contig 16483 bp, 15 predicted proteins | sample MGYA00580664_ERZ773008 | MGnify/ENA primary metagenome ERZ773008 (study PRJEB29015, sample SAMEA2738016) | human oral metagenome | biome: human oral; feature: human-associated habitat; material: dental | place: China | collected 2048 ... | reverse complement strand
AGATGACGGTTACACCGGAATGATAAAAAAAAGTTCGGGTCGAAGAAACGAAAAACCTATAAAAAGGTTGAGAATCGGGATGCCCAGAATAAATAACAAACTTCATAAATTATAAAAAGGTGAGACACACCGAAACAACTGTTCAAAAATTATGATGAATTCAAACGTATTGCAAGCAATTAAAGAGGGTTATTATTTTAATAATAACATGAAAGAGGTCTCTTTCAAGGATTACCTTGAAAGTGAGTCAGAGAACGATCCTAACTTCTTCTTTGAACTCTTCGATAACGAAGAATATGAGCAGAAGTGGGACCATGTTTTATCCGAAGAAGACCGCGAGGAGTGGGAAGACCTTATCAATAAGGCTGACACAATATGGCAAAACCTCATCAATGACGAGGAGCAAGAACAAAGATGCCGCCTGGACCTCTTTTTCAGCAAGCTATTTGTTGAAAAAGACATTAACGAGGCAAAGGCCGTAATTAAGACGTTGCCCTCTTATAAAGAGTTTTGCCAGAACAACTCGTCCGATGTGGACACGGACTACATCGACGAAGAAACGTATACGGAAGTAATCAAGGGTGTAATTTCTGACTACCTAAGAGAAAACAACGTGTCAACAAACTTAATTGCTTTAGGCGACGAGGGTATTTATTATGACGGAAATCTGTTGTATAATTTCTATAAGTAAATAACAATATTCAGCCCTCGACATCACGGTTAAGTCAATTTTATGAAAACTATTTTTTTGAATGATAATTTTAAGGGCGTACAATCATTTTGCAAGAACAATGGTTTCTCCTTTTCAAAAAAGCAAGCTGAAAACAATCATTTTGATGTAGAAGTGGCGGTTGATGAGAGTAGTAATTACGTAGATTTTCGAATTTATGACCCTTTTCAAAAAGTTTATTGTGGTTATGTCTATGCAGACGGGTGGTCAAATTGGCTGCTTGAAAATTACACAGAAGAGGTATAATAAAAGTAATAACATTAACGCTGCGCTATCGGCATGACGGGGAACAACATGAAAAGATATAAGTTCATTATTAAATTGTCCGATGGTAATGAAATACAGGCTACATCTGTCGGCAATAGCCGTGATGAAGCCGTAGAGCGTCTGTTAGCTTTGCCGCAAACAACGGAGTTTATCGGTTCAGCGCAAGTCATTGATGCCGTTCTTGTTGGTGAGGAAGCAGTACGACCTGTTCCGGTTGACCGTTTCGTATTACAGCGGGCAAGTAATCCCAATTGGTGGGTAGTCGGCGATCCGGAAGGTATGGTTGTCATAAGGTTTCAAGAACATGACTTCAATGGTACACGGAAAATCACCTATCTCAAAGACACTTCTTCCAATGCGCTGGCTGAAGCCCGTGTTCTTCGGGAGATACCGGAGTGGTTGCAGCTATATCATTCCGAAGTGCTTTAAATGGGTGTACAGGCTTTTTCTCCTTAAAAAATTGTTTAATCAACCGTAAATTAGTATATTTGCTGTCTAAAGATAAGGCAATTATGAATAAACAAGAATTTTTAGATATATTGGAAGAGCACAAGGAATTGGGCTTCCAAGAACAGATAGACTATGAAAAGTTCTATCTCTACTCAATCGTGACCCATTCAACTGCTATCGAAGGCTCGACGATGACCGAGGTGGAGAACCAGCTGCTCTTTGACGAGGGTCTTTCCGCCAAGGGTAAAAGCATCATTGAGCAGAACATGAACCTCGACCTGAAAGCTGCCTACGAAAGAAGCATGGAAATAGCAAGGGAACACACACCTTTCTCCATCGATATGCTGAAGGAACTGTCTTCAATCGTAATGAGAAGAACTGGAGGAATATTCAATGCACCAGGTGGTGTGTTTGACTCATCAAAGGGAGATTTACGTCGGGTAAACGTTACGGCAGGAACTATGGGAAAGTCTTACATGAGTTACCTGAAAGTCCCACAGAAGTTAGAAGATTTCTGCAAGGAAATGAACGAAAGACGGGAACAGCTGTTAAAGAACCCCGATGTATATGAGCAATACCGTTTGAGCTTTGACGCACATCTGCAACTCGTGACGATCCATCCATGGGTGGACGGCAATGGCAGGATGTCGAGGTTGATCATGAATCATCTTCAGAATGAGTTTGGCTTGGTACCAAATAAGGTGTTGAAGGAGGATAAGGCCGAATATATCAATGCCTTGGTGAAGTCAAGGGAGGAAGATTCGAGTGCTCCGTTCCAAAACTTCATGTTCAAGGAGCACGCCAAGAACCTCCAACAGGAAATCGAGAACTATAAGTTATCCATGGAAGATGAAGAAGAGGAAGAACAGAGACCTCGCCGGCATTTCCGCAGATAAAGAATAAAATGAAGGGTCATCTGAACTTTATAGTTCAAGTGACCCTTTCTCATGTAATAAAAAGAAATGGAAACCTTTATTTGGAAGACTTTCTGTTGCTCTTCCTATGGGCTGTTTGAGTGCCTTCTTCCTTTTTGAACTCTGTCTGAACGTTCTTTATCATATTCTTTACCTCTTGGTCTATCCGCTCAAAGTTGGCGTACAGAATACGCTCCTTGGCATCTTCAGAATCGAAGTGGTAGAACTTCGGGATAGGATAATTGCTGTAGTCTGTCTCCTCTGCCTTAATCTGTTCCATGTCAAAAGAGGTCTTGCAAAAGAACTTGGTGGTTCTGAATTCTTCAGCAGTCTTAATATCCATCGAGTCCCATCTGCCAGTCTTCGTTACGACGAAATCCCGGGCAGTCTGGCCACACAGCCATCCGGAAGCCATATCACTGATTTTGGAGGCAGGAACAAGGCTGTCCATATTCTCATTGAGATTGATGGATGTTCTGTCCCTGTCGATGGTAATGCCTTTTTTGAGTTGTACGACCTTACCAAAGATGTCGCCCGACAGCCAATCAAGCGTTTCTTTTGAACGTGCAGAGCCGGAAACGACATTACCTACAGTGGTAATAATCTTATCCTTTCCAACCTTTCCATAGTCTGCTTCCAACTGCGGCAGTTCCTGAAAACCTAATGTCACAGCAACCTTATTACTTCGGGCGGTTCCTATCAAGCGGTCGATCTTGTGGAAGTAGAGTGTCGGCAGCTCATCGACAATGATGCTTACCGGGACATTCTTTCCCATGCCGCTGTTGACACGGGTGACAAGACGGTTCAGAATCAGGGCATTGAGTGCTCCAATGATGCTCTCCATTTCCGGGTCATTGGCAATAAGCAGATAACTTGGATGTCGGGGATCTGACACTTTCAAATCAAAATCGTCCCCACTAAACACCCAATAGGATTCCTTGGTGGCCAAGCGTGAAGTCTGCACACGCAACGTACCTATCATACCTTCCAACTGCTCCATGGCACCATTGTCAAAGGCAGTCATGAAAGGCCCCAAAAGCGGGTAGACCTCCGGATCGGTCTTCAAGACTTCAAAGATCTCATCATAGGAGTGGTTCAGGAACGAGAGCACGTGAGGCATGTCAGAATACTGACCTTTCCAATAGGCCGGTTGCACCTGGTATTCCTTGTTGCCAATCTGTTTCGCATCATTGAAGACTCTTCCTGTCAACCGCTTATGGTGAGTCTCCTTATCCTCACCATATTCGGGGAAGAGTTCATTGCCGTTCTCATCAAAAGGCTTCTTGTTGTAGTTGACGAAAAAGAAAATACAGGCTGCAAGGAAGTTGGTGGCAGATGTCTGGAAGAACTGGTCGGAACCGCCACCGGAAGTCTTCTGTCCCTTTTGAAGGGACTCAATAAGTGTCTCCGCTGTTTCCTGTGCTGCAGCCAAATTTGCAATGTACTTCTGCTGGATAGGATTGACGCGTGCGCTGTACTCAATATTGACAAAGTTAATGATATTGAAGTTACAGCCTTTTGGCAGGTTACCTTGCACCTGATTTTTCCTATAATGATAATAGAGCTTGGTTGCAAGCGTCGGGAACTTGTAGTCATAGACAACCATTGCAAAACCCTTGGCCGAATGCTGACGGATATAAGGCTCTATGACAGAGAATGTCTTTCCGGAACCGGGCGTGCCCACAACCCATGTGCCTCGGAAGGGATTGACAATATTGATCCAACCCCTCCTGAACTTGCCCTTGTAGTAGTAGCGCATAGGGATATTGACGGAATACTTGTTCTCGACAAGCTCTGTTGTCTGCTCGAAACTTTCGTTTTCAAAGTTGAACCGGTCTTTGAGCATGCCATCCTTGAAATATTTCGATACATTGTCAAGAGCAGTATGGACAAGTATTGTCCCTATGACAGACACGGCCATATAAACCCACACATTGGCTTTCAGAATCCATAACCTGACATGCCAATCACTGTTATAGACAAGTACAGAAGCCACTACTAAGCCAAAGCCGATGGCGAGTGGGTAGAATACCATCTTGCGCGCATCGAACTCTATCTGTTTCTTGTTCTTTGTGCCTATACAGGTGATGATTACCAGCATGAGTGTAACCATCTTCGAGTAGGGCAGGAACTGATACATGGACAGTACCCCGAGCCGGTGATGAAAACTGTTTACAATGCCGCCTAATCCGCTCAATGCGGCCGGATCCAAGGCATACATGAAGAACTCCAAGAGGAGTGATACATATATGGTTGTCCTGAAAATACTGTACGTTCCCTGTATTTCTTTACTTTCTTCCATTGCTTTTAGTATTTAACGCCTTTGGCATGTTTCATCCAAGTCTTCAGGCAATCTTTTGTTATAGATCCCATCTTGCGAGGCTGGTATTCCTTTCCGGTTCCTTTCAGGTCATACCATGAATCCATGATCGTTGTGTAATGTATCAAACGGCTTAGAGTACGGAGCTTCCTGTTGAGCGTACGCAAGTTCAGGCGGATGTTGTCCATAACTTTGAGCCGTTCATATTGGGTCATCTTGGCATTCTTGTCCTGGTCTTTCTTCAGCGGCAGAATCTGCTCGATGTCTGCTGCGAGTTTAAGACCGTTCTCGATAATGTCAGTATAGATGTTGTTCTTTGACTGTGAGAGAGCAACCGCCAGGACATTAGCCGGTTGCCGAACGACAATACCCTTGACAACTTTCACGTTTTTCATCGCTTCATCCACTTCCATGTAAATGCCGTATATGTCGGCTGCCACGGTCAGTATGTCATCAAAGCTGTTAAGGTAATCGTTGAACTGACGTTGGAAGTTCGTTGTCGCTGCCACTTCCTCTTTCAAATATTTGTGTCCTGTAAGGTTTCCTGCCAACAAAACATCTTGCGCCTTTAAGGCTTTCTTTGCCTGTTTGGCATAAGTGGCAAACATCCCGGCCCTGACACCATCCGGCCCATTCTGTGCAAACAGACTGGTGAAAAGGGAAAATCCTAAAATGACGCTGATGGCTGCCCGCCTGATGCTGTTCATTGTCCCCATGGTTTATGCGTCTGTCTGTATTTATAAAACTTGGCGACATTGCTGATTGCCCTGCACATCCGCTTGGACGATTCCTTGGCCAGCACCTTGTTGCTCTTGTTAATCTTACCGGTGATGGCCCTGTTCCACACATCATCTAAGGAGTGCATTGTGACACTCACTGACAACAGGCGGAGTTTTCTGTTCAACCGTTCTAAATTGTTTGTCAGATTCCACAGCATCTGCGTCCTCTCCGCACCGTTGAGCATATTGCCTTCCCCTCCCTTGGCAATTACATTCTTCAATGCCCTGTAAGTACGGATAAACTCTGTCACCGTCTCCAAATAGAGATTGTTCATCGACAGGGAAGCAGCAATTCCTTGGGGATTGATTCTACATGCCGTATGGACTTCCCATAGTGCTGTGAGCGTCTGCATCCCGTCGGCATAAAGGGAGGTGGCCGCTTTTATGGCGGAAGCATATCCGGAAGCTGTCTTCAAATAGGAATTGTATTTTTGTTCCCACTGTTTCATCTTGGTATTGGCCACCGTCATGGCTCCCTGCTCCACAGCAAGGGCCGCCATGGCTTTTGACTGCTTCTTTATCTGATTGTCAATAAGTGTTTCTCCAGAAGCAATAGCCGCATATTCAAGCGGATTGGATTGAGATGCACCTTGTGCTGACACAGTCATGACTCCAGTAACGAGAACAGTCAATAAGAAAATGCACCTAAGGCCTATTTGTAATCTCATAAATACCTTTCCTTTTCTTGTTAAACTCCACACGTTTGCGTATCTCGCTGACAATATCCACCCTTGCCTTGATGCCTATCATATCCAGCTGGGGATTGTTCCTGTCTCCGGAATAGATGGTTATGGTCTTCAGACCGAAGAGCTGCTGGGGTAACGACTGGTGCTGCCGGTAGTCGACGACACGGTAAAGCTCGATATAGTCCGTTGAGTGGGAGAGCACACCATGAAGGGTGATTAGCTGCTCCCCTGTCAGGACATATTCGATCCTTGCCATATAGACCACTTGAAAAAACAGGTAGAAAGTAAGAAACAATGCCGGCCATATCAAAAGCTCATGGAAACGAAACTGCATAAAGCTGCTTATCCAATAACTTGCCAGGCACAGCAAGATTACCGGCAGTTCATTGATGCAGAACTGCCCCCAATGGGGACGGATGGTCACCGTTTGGAAGGGCATAAATTCATGATTGAACATATAGCGGACGTTATTGATGATTAAATGCCCATTCCCCTGGCTTCCGATGGCCCTCTTCTTAGATGTTCACTCTCTGACTCGTAAAGGGCAGCAGAGACCGCTTCGGGAGAGGCTACACCGGGCTTGGAGAAGACATTTCGGCTTGCATAGAGTTCAGGGCGGTGACGTGGCTCTGCCATGACGGAACCGACAACATCCATCCCCACGGAGACGGCAGCAAGGATAGCAGCTCCCAAGTTGAAGCCGTGGCCCGCTTTTGTCTTCATCTCCACTTCGGGGAATATCTTATCGAAGAGCTTCATGCGCTGGGTGTCGTTGATGGCACGGAACTTGTCGAAATCTTTTTGGGTGATCTCATGGGAAAAGACATTACCGTCTATGACGGCGGTCATCTTGTACTTCCCTTCTATGACCTTGCCTTCTGCGTCACGCAAGCGTTCCACGGCAATATCCCCGACTTCGGTTGCCCTCCCATGCCCACCGCTTCTGACCCATTCTTTGCTGGGCTTCAAGTTCTCCAATGATTGTCCGTTTACGCCGGCTTCTCCTTTCAGGGCAATCTTTACGTTTTCCCGTAATTCAGCCAATGTGGGTTGAGCTTTTCCATCTGCCACCAATTTCGCTTCGCCTTGGGTGACGGCTTTTATATCTGTCCCTGACAGGGCTGTGGCCTTGATATGTTCCGTATCCTTAAAGATCGTCTTGTTCAACGCATCTGCCATACGCTCATTGTATGGTCTGCCGGCACCACTTTGCAATGCGTCCTTCATATCTATATTCTCCGAATAGGAAGACACGCGTTTCTCTGAGGTGGAGAGGGGCAGCCGGATTTCTTTGACAACAGACAAAGGCTGCTTATTTTCATCGGTTATGGGAATGATGGTGGAAAGCAGCTTTGCCTTGCCGTCATCATCTGCATTCTTGAAAGCAAGATACTGCTTTTCGGTAATCTTATATGACCACATACCAATATCCTTGCTCTCCCGCATATTCAGCATATAATTGCCGGAGATCTGATCCTTGTAGGCCATCGCTCCGGTAATTGCAGCGGAAACATTGTCATTAACAAGGTTGTAATGACCGTTCAATACGGCAACACCGTCTGCATCCTCAATCCTGCCAGAACGCACGGGATCTTCCAAGACACCGTTGGACGCGTCCTTTATCTTGACTTCATCAAACACCTTGTCGAACAGTTTCAGGCGGTACTCGTCATTATAGTTGATGAACTTGATATAGTCCTCCTTGGAGATGTCATGTGACATCACCTGATTGTTGATTACGGCAGTCATGCGAAACGTAGTCGCACTCTTGCCGTCATTGACGGGCGACACCTGAATCTCACCGACAGAGACGGCACGTCCGTCCTTTACCGGAAGATAGAAACCTTCGTTTGGATCAAGGCCACGTCCGTCGACGACACCGATAGAGTTCCAGCGATCTAAGAAACCGCTCCGATAGTCCTCGCGCATGTCTTTCATGTCTATGATGTCAAGTTTGGATGCCATATATTGATTGGCTGCTTCCTGATGAAGTCCCAGCTCTTTCTCCACTTCAGGTTTTAGCTTAATGTCTACATAGTCCTTGCTGTTAAGCATCTCTACGGTTATCTTATCGGTAAAGTCTTTCCCTATGACGGCATTCAGGATGGCAAGCCGTTCATTGACAGATACACCATCCTTGTTGTGTACACCCTTTTTGTCGCTGTACTTGAATTTTTCGTTCATGAGTTTCTTCGTCTCGTCAGGGTTCAACTTGTATTCAAGGTTGGTGGGGACGGACGCAGACTTGATGGTCAGCAGATTTTTCTTTTCATCTATGACAATACCGTGCGAAGACAGTACCTGCTGAAATTTCTCTGCCGACATATAAACCGGTGAACTGATGGAATTAAGGGGAACGGACTGTCCTTTCGGGCGTTCCACCTTGGGAAGCTGCTGTTCGTTGATACTCATGGACTGAAGGACGTCCTGTTTCTGCTTCATACCCTTATCATAGAACCCATAGGCACCTGTCTTCATCTCTCCGGGACGCAAACGCCCGTCAGGACGGTCTATAACGACAGGTGCGCTATTTGCATAGAATGGTCTTCCGTCTATGCGCCTGATGCGCCCACCATGGGCAAGTCCCATCAAACCGTCTATGATGCTGTCAAAGCGCCCGTATCTCGGCCCTTCAAAAGGGTAAAAGAAACGCGGTTCTCTGTATCCATATTCTCCCGGGGCAAGCCTGTGCCCGTCAAGTCCCATGTTGACAGGACTGTTGGCATTGCGGGCTGCGACAAATGAGCCTGGGATATAATAATCTTCCTTAACGATGCCGACAAAGGTGTTGTAGGCCTTCTTGTCCCATGCGGATGTGCCTCCGTTCATCAGGTTCTCAACCTGTTGTTGGTCAAGAGGATAACGCCTGGGTTCGGATGAATTATGGGACAAGGTGACAAGTTCATAATCACCAGTCTGTGTCATGGTGATATGAGCCTGCATGCCGTTGGCATTGAGAGTGTCTTGTAGACGCGGTGAGATGTCCGTTACACCATAGTTGGTGTTCTTTCTTAAAATGGCCATATTATTCTGTTTTAATTCTTCTTACTTTTGCTTATACAGGATCACGCAGGTGTGGCGGTTGGCTGTATAAGGCTTATAAAGATTGATACCGCCCCTGGTTGCCCCGGTCATCTTCGATTTCGGTACACCGGCATTTATCAGCAGCTTGGCAATATAACGGCAGCGTTTGATGGAAAGTTTCCTGTTGTGTTTGGGTGTTCCGGTCTTGCTGTCTGCGGAACCTACGACACGCACTTCCAAGTTATACTCCTTGACAGCTGCTGCAATCTCCTGAATGTTGACAAACTGTTGTTTGTCGACAAGTTCCGTGGTATTACGCTTGAAGAAGAACAGGATTGGAGCGTCAAACTGCGCAATGTTCTCATCGTCATTCCCGGAAACACTCTCCGTATTCTTGTTGGCAAGTCTTTCCTGAAGCGATTTAAGGCCACTGTAATTATTGCGCGGATAGGTGGTCAGATCGGTTATTGTCGGATTCTGCAATACATCTTCATTCGCCGACACCAACTTGTGTTTTTTGACTTTCCAACCTAAATGTCCAATCCCGATGGACAAACCGATACTTCCCGAAAGGAGGTTGTCTCCTAAACGGCCTTTCTCTCCATATCCGTCAAAATCCCGACGGGTTGTCGTTCCACCAAAAGAGGCAGAGATGCTGATACGCTCACTTAGGCTGCAAGTTCCCAAGATACCATAGGAAAAGGCAAAGGAATTTTTCTTCAACTGATTATGCCGGATAATTCCAGCTCCCATATAGGGACTTATGTTCCATTTTGCCGGCTTCTCAAAAGAGGGTCGGAAGAAGAAAGACACGTTAAGAAGTAGGTCTGCATGATAGCTGCCGAAAGACTGGGATGCATGTTGGGAGTCGACAAACTTAAAGCCTTGATAGACCAGTCGTGTCCCAAAATATGGCGAGTGCCATTTCCCGATGGAAAGTTCCAATCCCAACTTGGTTCTACCGTTAAAATCCGTGTGTGAGACGGGATCTCCCAAGAAAGAGATAAAACCACCCTGTGCGGATACAAACCAATTGTCACCCAAACCTGACAGCTTATATTTTGCTTGATCGTCCATTGGACTTGACAGGGCTGCCGGATGGCTTGTATAGCTTGTCGGAATCTCATGCAGGGAGTTCACATAGATTCGTTCATCATTACCGTACACGACCTGTCCGTGAATGTCATGACCTATGAATGTAAGGGCCGACAATAAAAAGAAGATTTTTTTCATTATGCTTTTTCTTTGTTTATACATTATATAGTATTATAGCCGTTCAGCAGCTACGTCGTAGAGGTAGAGCTTGTGCTTCATGATAATGCGCTCGCATTTCTGTACATAGTCCCTTGCCGTGGCATATCCAGCAGACTTGATGGAAACGAGCCAATTGTGAAAATCCGTGGAACTGTATTTCCAACACTGCTTATAGCGATTGCTCATCAACAGTCTTGAATGATATTCCATGCTGGCTTCCGGAGATGCAAAATTGCAGAATTTCTCATTAGGGCGATCATCGTCATGGACACTGTATGGAAGTCCGCTGTCCAGCCAGTTCCTGTTGGCCTTGATGCCGAAGTAATTGAATCCTGCCTGGGCCAGACTGCTGTTTCCCCAACTGCTTTCAAGTGCCATTTGAGCAAGGATGACGGAAGCGGGAATGCCGTATTTCTGCTGTTGTCTCATGGCTGCATGAGCATATTTCTTGAAAAACGCATCCGGAGAAAGAAGGGTTTCCTCGCTGACATGGAGAGCTGTTATACACTGCAACTTTACGTCTCTTATGTAAACAAGGAGGTTATAGGGATCTTCGAGCCGTCCCCTTAACCGGCTGGTGACATGAAGGTGTGGCCCCGTCGAACGACCGGAAGAACCGCTGACGCCAACCGGATCTCCTGCATAGATTCTTTCTCCTTTCTTTACCCAAATTTGAGAAAGATGACAATAGCTGATGGTGTAATCACCATGACGCATGATGATGTAATTGCCGGATCCGGAGTCATAGCCTATATTTGCGATGTAACCGTCAAACATGGCAAGGACTTTCTCATAATGAGCTTTTAAATCCAAGCCACAGTGTTCTTTTTCCTTGCCGGTGAATGGATCTTTACGAATACCGAACGCAGAATTGATCTCGACACTTTGTAAGGGGAAACTGACACTAAGGTATTTGTCTATCCAGTAATCCTGATGATTGGCATCGGGGGTATTCTTTTGTGCATGACAAAAGAGACTGAACAGACTCAAAACAGCCATGAAGATATGTCTAAAATGTATAACCATCTACTCGTATTTTATGATTACAAAAATAAAATAAACCGTTTTAATAGGGGGCTCGAAAAAAAAGGAAGTCTTATATTAACATTTCAAAAACGAAAAACACCGTAAAACCGCCCAAAAACGTTTTGAAAATGTTAATATAAAAGGTTTATTTTTTTGGAGAACGGACTTTTCAAGTAAGAAACTATCTTTGCAAAAACAATAAACAGGAAAATTATGAGAACAACTTTTGAGGAGAATGAGATACCATACGAGAAATTTGCAAGTATTGGGCTTTCTCAAGAAATGGTGGATGATCTGCCTGAAATGGTGATGAAAAAACTATTGGAGGGACATTGGACTCCCATTTTGCCCATCAGTGTGAACTTGGGTGATGGTGTGCAGAGAACGATTCAAGCCCGGCTTAAACTTGAAAGAAGAAATGGCACTGTTGACATCCTGATTGCCCCGAGAAGTGAAATGGCTGATTTGGAGGACTTCACGCCAGAGGAACAGAACACGCTGCGAAGCGGGAAAATCATCATAACCAAAATGCCGGGTAAGGAACAGTGTTTCGTACAGCTTGACGACAAGACAAACAGGGTTTTCTATATTCCCGTTTCTCTAATGGAGGATAATCTGGCTTCACTTCAAAACGCGATGGAACTTTCCAATGAGCAAGTGGCACAGATGTGTACCGGCAATGTTATTTCAATAGACAAGCAAGAAGGCCAGTTCACATTCGGACTGGATTTCCTCGCTGACGGTGGCATCAAGGTGATAAGTGGTGACAGGGAGGAGTATGACAGTATTGCTTCCCGTGAGTTGCCTACATATAATTTCGGCATCTACGGATGTTGGGTCAAAGAATCGGACAACTCTTTCAAGAACTATGTTCCTGAAGAGGACTATACAGAAGAAATGCAAAAGGAGTTCTACCACTTAGGAGATGAGAACTCGCAGAAAGCGGAGCAGAGAAGCAGAGGTATGCACAGATAATCTTAAAGTTTCACAATATGGCAAAAGTAGTAAAAGATTTGATTGGTAAACTCGACCGTGAGGAAATAACAAACCTGCAGTGTATCACAATGCACGGCAAGGAAATGGTAGACGACTATAAGGAGTGGTGCCAGGTACTGGGCTTCGAAGAAGGTGATGAAGACGGAGCGGAACAGTTCATCAATGAGCTTCGCTATGGTGATGAGCCTGATGATAACGACTGGCCACAAGAAGTGTGGGATAAAATCAACGAGGTTTCCAACGAGGCGTTGGAAAATGTTGATATGAACAATGGTAGTAACCAAACCAAGGAAAGCAATCTCTCTTCAGTGGAACTGTTTCAAGAGTGGAGAAAAAATAAGGTTTTACTTGCTACTTTAAAGAACTCTGAAGAAGCGGTGAAAATTACTCTTTGGAGATACCTTCATCCAGAAGGAGGGTTTAAGACCTGTGCAAAAGCAATCAACACATCTAAAAATACAGTAAAGAAATGGTGGAATATCCGCTATTTCATTGACGGTGCCATTGCTGATGGTGGCCATGTACACCCTATTCGTCTCGAACATGATGTCATCAAACGGACAATCCTTCAAGCTGTCGAAATAGCGGAGAAAGAATGAATAAAACAAGACGATAAACTTATAATTAAACAATGTCAGAAGGCAGTTTGCAGGGATGCAAGCCGCCTTTTTCATTCCCGACATTCTCAATTCGAGACGGATTATTGAGTTGAGTGATCTATACCAAAGCTGATTGGAGAACTTGGCTTGAAGCTGTATCCGATTGCTCCAGAATCCGCTGGGTATATTCCGGATTGTTCTCTAATCTCTCTCTCCATATCCGGGAGTATTCAGGATTGGTGGCATCAAAACGACAGCTTTGGCTGATAATGCCACTCCCCAAATGGGAAACCAAGTTCTCAAAGAGATAAGTGTCCAAGCGGAGCGTATCGAAATCAACTTCACGGGTGCTTTCCACCATGGCCACGGCCAAGTCACGGTAATAGTCGTCCTCGGTTTCAAAATTGCTCTTCGGGGCTATATGGATGACCTTCTCGGCATAATCATAGACAGAAAGGCCGGGGACACCATCAAACTTCAACGCCGTTTTACAAAAGCCGTCAGCGTCAAGGAACTGATACCCTGAAGTCTTCTTGCGCTCTGTTGCTATCATATTCAGTTTGAGAGACTCATAGGAACGCCTTTGGGTAACGGGAAAGGTGGTCTGTGCAATGTTGTACACCCTTGACGTTCCGTTCTTATGGAGGATAAAGAGGCTCTTAGCATCTTGAAGAATACCGAGTTCGTTCGCTCTTAGCTCCTCTTCAGTAATGAAGAAAGGGAGTTCGAATCCCTGCTGTTCTGTCCATAACGCAAGCATGATAGCATTCGGCCCGGTATAAACAGTGCCTTTGATATCTCTTGGTGTCAACATCTGTTTTGAAACCCAAGGGTTGTTGTCATTATCAAGCTGCTTTTTAAGTTTTGCACTTAACAGCTTTCCATAAACACGATAGGCTTCCCTACGGAGCATTTCTGCTGTGTGCCACCTGCCTTTGGAAGATGGTTCAATCCGGATATAGCCTTCCGGCATCTGACTTGTCTTAGGTTCAATTGACGGGGCTTCGTCAACTTGATTGGCTATTTTGATGCCGTCATCACTTTTAGCAATAGGTTCTTGAACGCTTTGAGATTCATTTTGATAGTGGACTAAGAGCTCTTTATCCCTTACTTCGGTGGATTGCGGAGCTTCTATAACTTTGACTGCCGATGCAGGAGCGACCGTTGCCGTTTCCGCGCTTCGCGTTACCCCAAACATTGAAATGATATGTTGCCATAACTCATTCAAAGTATGGTAATTGTCATCAGTGTTATAAGCTGACAGCCCTTGATGAATGTTATTTAGCCTGTCCTTCAACAGTCCTTGGACTTTTTCGTCCGTTGTTCTCTGAAGGTCGGACTTCAATTCTGTCAGTAGTTCATCCGAACGGCGTATGACTGCTTTTAACAGGGTTATCCTGTCTTCTGAAGAAAGCGTCACGGTTTCCAAAGTATCATTGTTGAAGGCAACTATTGTGTCCGAAGCCTTTGCCGTCACACGGTCTATCTCTATGCCGTTTATCCGGCAAAGAGGATACTTCCCGGAAGAGAGCACTTTGTCTCCACAAAAGTCTTTGCCGAATATCCTGACAAAGGTCAGCAGTTCCTGACTGGCATCCTGCTCACTTATCGTTTTATCTATATAATCCAACACATCGACAAACCGGTAGGAATCATTGGAGGTAATCAAAAGTGAACTTTTACTAATGGATACTTGGGGATCGAAGTCTATCTTTATCCCATCCCCTGATAGGGTCCATGCCATTGGGGCATAGTCTTTCCCATCCTCTTGGCGTATAGAGATGGAACTGTGGGCAGGGAACATCCCCTGACAGATATTGCTCCGTCTCATCAGACGGACTGACTCTGTAAACTTTTCTTCCGCCATGTCTCTTGCAGTGGCTTCCTCGTTCCATTTGCGCTGCCCCTCACCGCCAAGGGCTTTCATATCCTTGTTTTCAAGAAGAGCCTTGAACTGTTTGTATGAAACTGTTTCTTCTGACTCATGATGGTGGCTGATCTTGTTGTAATGAAATATGGACAAAGCCAAGTCCTCACCAGACTTGTCAATAACGGCTTTAATCCATATAAAGTGCTTACCGCCTTTTCGTGCAGCGGTCTCATTCTGTCTCTCATCCACAAAAAGGTTGCCCACCAAACTTCTACAAGCTCTCGCCTCTATCATTCTTACAAAAGCGGCATCCATTTTATAGCCGTCAAGCTGTAATTGGTAAAGACGGTCAGCCTGGTGGTCTATGCTGTCAGGCCTTGCCTCCGAGTCTATCCATGTGCTCATCAAACCGTCCTGCCATTGAACGGCCGGGAAAAACTGCGGGTTGTTCCTGTCCTGCTCGTTGGACTTAGATCGTGCCCATAAGCTCATTTGCAAAGCCCAACTCTGAAGACGGCTACACTGCTCTTGATTCTTTGCAAGGAAACACAACTCTTCCTGGGAGAAGAAATGGTTGGGCGGGAATGGCTTTAATTTTAATTTATCATGGTCATGTCCTTGTTTTTCACCTTTATCGTTATCGTGCTTTTTGCCAAATATCTTACTCCAGCCGCCTAACAGACGGTTGCCGAAGATTCCTGCTGGATTATCATTTTCACTCATATACTTGTTAGGGTTTTGTACGGAATAAAATCACCGGCCTATAAAGACTTGAATAATCAACGCTCTATAATGCCGGTGTTCATGTAAACTTCAATATTATGGCAACTATTCTTTCTGTGTGGCAGTCAACTCCCAGGGCTCGATACTGCTGGTACGGCACTCGATGTTGACATTGCCTTGATAGATATGGAACTGCAACTCTCCTTTTATTTCAACATAGGCCTCGGGCTTGAAGAATTCCTGCTGAATCGAAGTCGGAGAAAGGAAGCGAACCCAAACCCAGCCTTTCTTTTCTCCATCCTTGTCTTGCGACACGCCGGAAAAGGTCTGGAACTTGTGCCCATTTTTGTTGGTACGTTCCGTAATCTCCCCTTTTATCTTACCTTTGAAATCGATAGACCCTGTGAGCGAATCTGCTTCGGTGAACTTGACGATCTCTATTCCTTCATCGGTGCGGAGGTTGTAATACGTACGGTCGTCTATCCGTCTGATATAGAGTGTACCGTTCATTCTCACCCTACGCCCGGTGGAATACCGCTCGGCAGTTTCCTTATTGCCGGGAGCGGAAACGAAGACTTGGAGCTCCGCGCCGGAACCATCGCTGCCGGCAATGGGGATGGTGATACTGAAAGAAATGAAGGACTTTCCGTCCTTACTCTGTTTCTCTACTGCAGAATTGCTGATGATTCCGCATGCTGTGACATTGCATTTAATCATATTACTCGTTATTTTGGTGAATTGTTTGTCTAAGTTCGCCGGATGGCGTTTGTCTGCTGTTCTTCGGGAAGTTCGGAATCGAAATTCAAAGAGGCTGTCTGGGCAAGCCGTTTGACATTGATACTTTC
>ERZ773008.1490-NODE-1490-length-16485-cov-8.633536_pt1 | contig 16485 bp, 19 predicted proteins | sample MGYA00580664_ERZ773008 | MGnify/ENA primary metagenome ERZ773008 (study PRJEB29015, sample SAMEA2738016) | human oral metagenome | biome: human oral; feature: human-associated habitat; material: dental | place: China | collected 2048 ... | reverse complement strand
ACACCCTGGCGTACTTTCCCGTGATCTCGGCCCTGGCCCGCATCGACAACCCACTAACCCCACGACACGCCGCCTAAAGCACCACGTTCACGCCGATAACCCTACGCCCTTCATGAGTCTCGTCGATTGCACCGCACCACGGCTTGCGCTATTCTACGGCTTGCGCTATTCTTACGAGCAGGGTTTACCTCTGCGGTTTCTCAGAATGGCCGTCAATGGCGACATGACAAGAGGAGCACTTCATGGCTTTACAACGATTTCACGTTGTCACCGGGCCGATAGTTGAAAGCGTGCTTTCACGCAATCGCCATGAGACCATCGATTGGATCCGAGAAGCTTATCTCCTTCACCATGACGGCAGAACTGTCGTCCCGGAGAGCGTATTCCTTCGACTCCCGGACTCTGCCGGGTCGCGGATCATCGGCCTTCCCGCCTACCGGATGGACAGCAACGCCGCTGCTGGGATCAAGTGGGTCTCAAGCTTCCCGTCCAATCTCAGCGCCGGCCTCCCACGCGCGAGCGCACTCATGGTCCTCAACGATCCGGAGACCGGATACCCCCTGTGCTGCCTGGAGGCCTCGCGGATCAATGCAGCGCGAACGGCGGCCTCAGCCGCGCTGGCCGCGCAGGAGCTCGGCTACTCCGCCCAAGCGGCCGGCGGCCCCGTGATCGGAGTGGTCGGCGCGGGGGTCATCGCCCGGAGTATCTGCGAGGCCCTCACCCTGGCATCGATCGACCCGAGCTCCTTCCTCGTGCACGACCTCGATCATGCCTCCGCCGAGGCGCTGTGCGCCTTCCTGGGAGAGGGCCTGGGGCTCCCGGCACGGCCCTCCGCCGACCTGGACGAGGCGATCAACGCCGATATCGTGGTGCTGGCGACCACGGCGGGCGAGCCGTACATCAACCGAAGGTTCCGCCCGGGCCAGCTCGTCCTCAACATCTCGCTGCGAGACATCGGCCCGGACTCCATCCTCGCGGCCAGCAACATCGTGGACGACGTCGATCACTGCCTCCGGGAGAGGACCTCACCCCATCTCACCGAGCAGGCGGCGGGGAACCGGAACTTCATCACGGGGACCCTCGCCCAGGTACTCCGAGGCGAGATCGCGGTGCCGCACGACCGTCCCATCGTCTTCTCGCCCTTCGGCTTAGGAATCCTCGACCTCGTAGTCGCGACGAGGATCTTCGCCCAGGCCCTCGAGGCGGGGGAAGCCATTGAGATCCCGGACTTCTACGCGGGGGCCGGGCACCGGAAGGAGATGACCGCGTGACACACATCATCGAGGTGAGGGACCTCGTCAAGGAGTACAGCGGGACACCGGTCGTGGACGGCGTGTCCTTCGACGTTGAGCGCGGCTCACTGTTCGCGTTCCTCGGTCCCAATGGAGCGGGGAAGTCCACGACGATCTCCATGCTCACCACGCTCCTGAGGCCCACGGCCGGCACCGTGTCCTACATCCATTCGGATGGCGGGACGATGGACGTGGTAAGGAACAGGACGGATGTCAAGGACCGCTTGGGAGTCGTCTTCCAGGACTCTCTGCTCGACAGGGAACTGAGCGTGCGGACCAACCTCCTGGCGCGGGCACGCTTCTACGGGAGCGGCCGCTCGAATCTCGAGCGCCTCCAGGAGGTCCTCCAACTGACGGAGATCCTCGATCGCACCTACGGGACTCTCAGCGGCGGGCAGAGGCGCCGCGTGGACATCGCCCGCGCGCTCCTGGGGGACCCGGAAGTGCTCTTCCTCGATGAGCCTACGACGGGGCTCGATCCCCAGTCGCGCAACCTCGTGTGGAGCACCCTGCGGAAACTGCGCGGCGAGCTCGGCATCACGGTCTTCCTCACCACGCACTACATGGAGGAGGCCGATCCCGCTGACCAAGTCGTCCTCATCGACCACGGGCACATCATCGCCCAGGGCACGCCGAGCGCGCTGCGCCGTGACTACTCCAGGCATGTGCTCTCCTTCCCCCGGGGCGAGGAGATCGTCAAGGCCCTCTCGGCCGCGGGGCTGCGCGCGACGGAGCGCGCGGAGCGGGTGCAGGCCCTGGTGGAGAATCCCCGCGACGCCGTCGACTTCATCGCCGCCCATCGCGGCATCATCGAGGACTTCGAGTTCGTGCAGGGGGATATGGATGATGTCTTCCTCGCGCTCACGGGCAAGGAACTGAGGGAGAGCTGATGGCTACGACACACCGGGGATCTCGGCATTCCTCCACCATCGCCAAGATCATCACCCTGACAGGGCGCAACGTGCGCCTCTACTTCATCGATCGGACAAGCGTGTTCTTCTCCCTACTCGGGGCTGTCATCGCGATCCTCATCGTGATCCTGTTCATGAAGAACGAAATCGTGGACACGATGACCACCAGCTACCAGGGCCTTGTCACCCGGGAGAGCGCATCGCGCCTCATGGACACCTGGCTGGTGGCCAGTGCCTGCGTCATCGCCAGCGCGACAACAGGCCTTGGCGCCATGCGCCAGTACGCCAGCGACCGGGAGTCCCAGCGATGGCGGGACTTCCTCGTCTCCCCTATCAGCCCCTGGGCTCTCACCCTCGGCTACATCGCAGCGGCATTCCTCGTCTCGGCGATCATGACCACCCTCATCTACGCCCTCGGCGTCCTCTACTGCCTGACAGGGGGATCCGAGGTCTCCACCAGCCACATCCTCCAGACCTGGGGATGGCTGATGCTCTGCAGCGGGTCTTTCACCGCGCTCATGGGATTTCTCGTGTCTCTACTGCGCACTCTCGCCGCGTTCACCGCCGTCTCAACCGTTATCGGCGTCGTCTTCGGGTTCTTCTCCGAGACCTACGTCCACGTCGGGTCGCTCTCCTCCACCGTGGCGAGCGTTCTAGGCTCGCTCCCGTTCGCGCAGGCCAGCGCACTCGTGCGCCACAGCTTCACCGCTGACGAGATCACTAACCTCGATCCGCGCGTTCGCGAGGCGACTCTGGCCGACATGGGCATCGAGCTTGCCGTCGGCGGTCACGACATCACGCGCGCGTTGATCGTCCTCATCCTCGTCGCGATGCTCATGGTCTTCACCGCTCTCGCGGCCACGAACATCTCCCGCGCTGTCCGCCGCAGCTGACCCCCAGCCAATCCGTCGATTCCACCGCAACCCATGGAGAGAATCATGAGTAACACGACCGACTCGACCCGTACCTTGAAGACCGCTGCGACCGCGTGCCGCTGGATCGGCCTAGCGATGCTGGCCGCCACGATCATCATGGCGATCGCCCATGTCACCTCCTTTATGCCCTACCTCCCTGTCATCGTGATCGCGCTTGGGGCGATCGTCGGCGATGTGTTGGTGCGCTCGCGGATACGGGCGGCTGAAGGCAAGCACTGACCGGATCGACGGAGTGGGGGCCCATCATGGGGGCGCGCGACAACGGCGGCAAGGCGGAGCCGCAGGCACGAGACGAGGCTCGAAGGTGGGCCCTCGTCGGTGCCTACGAGCGCGGCAACATGGGCGACATCCTTCTCCTGCGCGCCCCCAAGCTTCTCCTTACCCGCCCTGGCCGACAGCTCATCCGCGCCGCTCCTTTCGCCCCGGCTCCTGGAGCTATGGCCCCGGAGGGCGTCGTGCGCTGGTCCGATGAGCTGTCGGCCAGGTCTGCCGAGGTGATGTGGACCATCGGCGGGGCCGTCGGAGCGGTCTCCCCACAGCGTGCGGAGCATATCCGTAACTCCTCGTGCCTGGTGCGGCTACCAGTCGGCGCCGCCCAGAATGCGCGGTCAGCTGCTCGCGGACCTCCTCGGCGCGCATCCGGCCGAGCACACTCTCGCCTACATCCTCGTGCCGGACGCCTTCCACCACAGGGCGGGGACCGTGCGCGTCATGAACTCCGCGGATCTCACAACGCTAGGACTTCCCCCACCCCGATCCGCCCGCAGGATTCTGGAGGGTCTCAAGCGTATCCCCTTGCTCTCGGCCAGGGGCTCGGACTCGCAAGCGCTGTGCCTGGAGCACGGGATCACGGCTGAGCTCGCACCGGATGTCGTCCGCACCCTGCTGGACAAGGTTGGCGACCTACCCGCCTCCCCGAACCCTCCCCGTGCTGATGCAAGTCTCGGACGCCTACCTCGCGCAGGTCGGTGCCGGCGCGATTCTCGATCCCCTGACCTCCTCAGGCGCAGTGGCTCGGAGGGGCGTGATGATCATGTGCACGGGCACTGCGTCCGGGAACGATTTCCTTCAATAAAGCCGAGGGACTCGCGGCGGGGCTCGCTGGACGCGGGATCGGGGCGACGGTTGCGCGGGAGCGCGCCCCGAGGCGCTCCTGCGAGTGATCGCCGGATCGATGGCTGTCGTCGCCACGTCCCTGCACGCGCGGATTATCGCGTGCTCCCACGCAGTACCACGGGTGAGTCTTCCCGTGGCGAAGGTGACGAGCTACGCGCGGAGCTGGGATGCCGAGATGCCCTTCGACGTCGCCGCGCCCGATCTCGGCGAGGCGCTTGACTCCACTCTCGCCACTAGCACCGCCGTTCAGGAAGAGCTGGCGCGACATCTAGCGGACACCGCGGAGCGCCAGGGACTCGCGCCCGCCCGGCGCGCGGAAGAGATGTCGCAGAATGGATGACTCATCCACCGCCTCCCCCGCGAGAGCCCTCTCACAGATCCATCCAACGAAGGAAAGGTCCAGCCCCATGAACGACAACCCTCCCGGGCCCGCGACTGACCGCTTCGCGTGGTTCCCTGGTCAAGGAGTGCAGCGCCGAGGAATGGGAATGAGGCTGCTCGCGAAGGATCCATACGTCGCTGATCTCTTCAAGCAGGCCTCCGAGGCACTCGGCTTCGATCTGCCCGCCCTCATCACCGACAGCACTGAGGAGAAACTCGCCCGCACCGAGAACGCGCAACCCGCGATCGTCGCCTCCAGCGCCGCGGGCTATCTCGCTTGGGCCCGGCAGTCGGATAAGGAGGACCTGCCCCAGTGGTTCGCGGGACATTCCATCGGCGCCCTTTCAGCCGCCATCGCCTGTGGTCTCCTCCCCTTCGGCCAGGGCGTGCGCCTGGCCCGTCGTCGAGGGGAGCTCATGGGCTCCACCCCAGGGCAGGGCGGCATGCTCGCAGTATCCATCACGACGCCCGAGGCGCGGGAACGGGCGCTCGAGATCGCCAGCGCCCACAGATTGGAGGTGGCAGCGTTCAATGGGCCCCGCCAGATCGTCCTGTCAGGACCGGAGGACGGGCTGCGACAAGCGGTGGATACGATCGGCCGCCGCGGCACTCGTCTGAATGTCTCGCACGCCTTCCACTCACGGATGATGCAACCCGCTCAGGAGGCCTGGGACCAGGAGATCGCCGCAACAGCGCTGGATGAGTCGGTATTCGCAGCAGGTGTGCGCCCTTATTTCGGCTGCTGCTCCGCCATCTTCGCCGAGGACTGCGAGGGCGTCCGAGAGGACCTTCGCATGGCACTGACCAAACCCGTGCGCTGGGACGCCGTGATCCAGGAGGCTTCGCATTGCACGAGCGGCTACATCTTCGGCGATGGCCGGATCCTCGCGCGCATGTGGCGTGATCGACCGAGGCATCTACGCATCGCTGTCATTAACGACAGCCACGAGGAGGTCCTGTGAGCACCACACACCCATCAGTTGAGGATTCCCACCAGAGGGGAGTGCCCTCGTCCGGCGCGCTAATCGTCGGTGGATCACGCGGCATCGGCCGTGCGTGCGCCCTCAAGCTCGCCGAAGCCGGATACGACATCGTCATCTCGTACCGCAGTCGTGCCGATGACGCCACAGGCGTGATCGCCGATGTCGAGTACATGGGACGGCGCGGTCTCGCGGTGCGATCCGACATATCTGACGAGAAGCAGGTCCGCAGCCTCTTCCGAGAGTCTGTCGGATTCCTCGATATGCTCTCGAGTGTCATCATCAACGCCGGTGTCACCAAGGACGGGCTCATCGGGACGATGTCCTTCGAGTCATGGCACAAAGTCCTGCGGACCAACCTTGACGGAGCATTTCTGTGCTGTCGCGAGTCTGTCAAGCGCATGAGGAGGACCGGTGGCTCCATCGTGCTCATGAGTTCGATCTCCGGCTCGCATGCGAGCGCGGGGCAGACCAACTACTCCGCGAGCAAGGGCGGGATCAACGCGCTCACCCGCACACTCGCCAAGGAGGCCGCCAGCCTCGGAATACGCGTGAACGCCGTCGCACCGGGATTCACCGAGACCGAGATGGTCCGCCGCATGGACCCCAAGGCGCGCAGCGAGCTGACCTCGAAGATCCCAATGCAGCGCATGGCGACCCCCTTGGAGATCGCCAACACGGTGTGCTTCCTGGCGGGGAGCGAGGCGAGCTACATCACGGGCCAGGTCCTGACCCTCGACGGCGGACTCACCCTCTGACTTATCCAATCAACTCCAGTGCTTCGAAACCCCATAGAACGGAGAGAACCATGAACACCCAGGAGCTCCGAGAGATCGCTCAGGCCCGTACCGACCTCAATGCGCGGATCAAGGAGATGCTCGTCAACGAGTTGGATCTGCCCATCGAGCCTGGGCAGATCGATTCTGATCAGCCTCTGTTCGGGAGGGGACTGGAACTGGACTCCCTCGACACGCTCGAGATCGTCTCGGCGATCGAGGAGACCTTCGCCGTCTACCTCACCGATGACAACCAGCATATCTTCGGCTCGGTGAACAAGCTGGCTGACAAGATCGAAGCCCAGTCGTGAGTGCGGAGCCACAGCCCACTAGCGCGGCGGCCGTGGGCGCTGAGGAGAAGCCCCCGGAGGCCCTTCCCGCAGCTTTCCGCCGGATGCCGGTCGAGGCCTCGGATCTCATGAAGGTGCTGCCGCACCGTCATCCCTTCGTCTTCCTCGACCGGCTCATCGAGCTGGATCCGGGCAGGAGAGCGGTCGGGATCAAGAATGTCAGCGTCTCAGACCCAGTCTTCGCGGGGCACTTCCCCGGCGAGCCCATCTTCCCAGGGATCTTCCTCGTTGAGGTCGCGAGCCATGTGGCTGGTCTCGTCATGGTGGGCACGCCCAAGCATTCGCTGACGCGCGGATACATGGCCCGCATTAAGTCGTTCAAGTTCATCCGCCTGGTACGGCCAGGCGATCAACTGCGCATCGAGGCGCGGCTCAAAACGCTCGTGGGCGCGCTCGGCGACTTCGTCGTCAGCATCACGGTCAACAAGACCGAGGTCGCCTCGGGTCAGATCGCGGTCATGTTCTCCACCGAGGAGGCAGTCCCGTGACGATCCTGTACCACCCATTTAATTCCGAGAAGGATTCGGAGGCGGTCGCCCGCTTCTTCACCCGCCTGGGGTACGGATCGGCCGGACGCGCGGGCGTCCCCCTGGATGCCACCGGTCTTCGACGCTCCCTAACAGAGAGTGGCCTGCGCTACGCCTGCGTGGCCCAGGACGGCGGGCGTGTGGTCGGCACCATCATGCTGCTTGAGCGCGCGGACGGATTCGCCGCAGGGCCCGGCGAGCTCTTCGGCGACCATTACCTGGTGGACCCCCTGCACCGCAATAGCCTCGTCTCGGGCCGCCTGCTCGCCGCGATGTTCCAGTACCTCATCGCAGCGGAGGTGGGAACGGTGCGGCTGAGGGTCGACCCGGCGAACGAGGTAGCGCGGCGTCTCTACGCCCAGGCGGGATTCCGGGCTGTTGGTCCTCCGATCTCCAACGGTGATGGTTTCGTCGAGATGGTCAATCATCTCCCCGGTGTCCTCCATCTCCTGGGCGAGGAGGAAGGGATCACTGACACTCATGAGGCCCCCCCGGAGATCCTCAAGCATTTCATGCGGCGCATCCGCCACAGCGGAGATCGCGGAGGCGTAGATACCCACACCGACGGGACGAGGACCATCACTTTCGACTTCGACCTCCACCAGCGTTCTTTCCACCTCGTCCTGGATGCCCATTCGGGAAGGCTCATCGCGCTAAACGTTGATGGCAGTCCCCGGGAGGATCTCGTCGCCTGGGCGAAAGGGGCTGGCGCACCGGCTGCGCCCGGGCCCGCAGAGCCTTCCGCCCCCCGTTCCATCGGGCGTTTCTCCGCGCGCATCGATGAGCGCGGCTCCCTGGTGGTCGAGCATCCCGATCACGCCGGTCCCGTCCTCGTGGATCCCTTCCCAGACGGGCACGGCCTCCAGATCGCCCCGTTCCGACCTCCACTTCTCCCGTTGTCCACCGAGGAGACACCGCAGGGCTGGATCCAGACCTGCGAGCAGGGCGGGGTGCACGTGATCCGGAGAATCGCGCTGACGGCCTCCGGGATCGATATTGACTCCGCCTCCCAAGGGGGAGGACCACGAGGACTGGTCATGCAGCCTTTGTGCCTCCTGCGCACCACCGAACTGGCCATCACCGATGAGCGGCGCGAGCGCGAGGGTCACCTGCGCCGCGGCGCATGGCCGCTCCACCTCAGCGGCTTCGAGGCCGCGCTCGACCCGCAAGAGGCGGTGAGCGCCGACGGCGCCCGCCACACGTATACGGACCGCGCCCATGGCATCACGACCTCACTGTCGTGGAAGGGCAGCGGACTCCTGCGCCCGTACGGCGCCTGCCTGGCCGACGACAAGATGAGTGTCAGGATCGAACTCGGTGAGATCCCGGCAGTCAATCCCCACCCGGATCCTCCGGCGCGTGTCCGTTCCACCGCTCCGCTCGCCTGGGTCGCCTCTGGTGAGCAGTCCTACGCGTGTGCGGGCCAAGCCGACTCGCGGATCCTGGTTCGAGATGGTGGGGTCGTTCAGTGGCAGGTGGCGGGGCGCGTGGTCGCCAGCAGTATCGGCGGCGGTGGTCGGCGCTCCCATGTGGCAGCGCAGCCCTGCCTCTGGCCAGCGCTCTCGGAGTTCCCCCGCTACGACCTCCAGTACGGCGAAGGCCTTGCCCCACATGGCGGGATCCCCTTCCTCCCCGAAGCAGATCCCTCAGCGCATCCTGCACTCGGATCGTGGACGCTCGAGGCGAGCGAGGACCTGAGCCTCCTGGTACCACAACTGCGAGCACCCGCTGGAGAGGGCGAGGCGGTCGTGAACCTGCGTCTGCCCATCGACCCTCAAGGGATCGCGATGGCGGACAGCGACGGTGATCTCGTCGTCCACCATCACGACGGGATGGAATGGTCGGCATGGACGTCCGTGGCGCGGATCCCCCTAGGGGCAAAACGCTACCTGCGGATCGAGCCGCTCGAGGCGACGCGCCCCGTGATCCTCGTGCGAGCGCGCCTCAAGAGCTGGGTCCTGTCCCTCTATTCTCAGCGCAGCGCCTCCGCGACGAGCCTGTCCCACTGGAGCTTGGCCCTCGAGGAGTCCGCCGCTGAGTTCTCGGGCGCTGAGGCCCAGGACCACTCCGGAGACCAGACGGGTGGGAGCGCCTGATGTCCACGCAGGCCGCGATGTTCCTATGCCCGTCGAAGTTCTCGATCGGCGAGTTGCACAACGCGCTGGTGGCCGGGCGCGATCTTCTGGCTGGCGGATGGCGCGTCCAGTGCATGGTGAGCCGCAGGAATCTGGACTACGCCAAGTCGAGCGAGACGGACGCGGAACTCCTCTCCGAGAGTGGGAAGGACGCAGAAGCGGTTCTCCATCGCGTCCGGGCCATCGCGCCCGATCTCCTGGTGCTGGCCGACCACCACATCTGGGCGCTCGAGCCCACTGCTGCGAGTATCCGTGAACTGCTCGAGCTGGGCTTCCCAAGCCTCGCTGCGGACTCGCTGTGCCTGGGGCCCGGCGCCCGCTCTCTCAAGCTCGCGATCGCTCATCATCCAGGGCGCCGAACGCATACGCCGATGATTCCCGTCAACCGTCGATCTGCCTGCTCTGCCCGAGGGTCTCCCCATCATCCGAGCGGTGCCGGTTGCTGGCCCGCGCAAGGAAGGGGCGTTCGCGAAGTATGCCTCGGGAGCGCGCCCCACGCGCTCGAAGAACCAGGTCCGGCAGCGGCTCGGATTCGAGCGAGGCCGGCACCTGCTCGTGCTCGCGCGCTCCGCGTGGACGGCAGCCACCCACGCCCAACTCGCCCGTGGACGATCTCGTGGCCGCGATCGCGCGGAGCGGCCCCGAAGACCTACTACCAGTACATGGATGACTGGTTCTCCGGCATCCTGGGCCTGGTCGACGAGCCTATCGCCATCGTGGGCATCCAGGACACCTCACGGGTCGAGGCCAGTACCAGCAGAACGCAGTTCGTCTCGACGGGACTGCTCGACGTCGACGAGTTCGACTCGCTCCAAGCCGCTGCGGATCTCTACGTATCTGACAATCTGACCTCGGGCGTCATGGCCCAGGCCGCTCCCCTCGGAACCTGTCCTCGCAATGCTGAACACGACGGGCGCGAGTCCAGAGGCATTCCCGAGCTCCGCACCCGCCCAACAGGAGAGGAGGAAGGAGGGGGCATCGAAGGAATGGGCCTCCTAGGGGCAGCGCAGTACCAACCACCACAAACCAAGTCCCAACAGAACCCAGATAAGGAGCAGTCATGACCGCATTTGACGAGTATCAATCCCTGCGCACCACCTTCGCCGTCTATCCCCGGGGCCGCGCTGTGGCGCGTGTATCGGGCCCTGAGCGCGAGGGCTTCCTCTCCGGCCTCCTCGCGCGGACCGTTGAGTTCAGTGGCCCCGGCACACTGCTGGAGAGCCTTGTCCTCGATGAAGAGGGCCGCCCTATTGACCAGGTCCTCGTGCTCGTCGAGGACGATGATCTCCTCGTGCTCAGCGACGACCCGGCGCGATTCCTCGATTCCCTCGCCACTGAGGCGGACTCCGCGGGCAACGTGACGGTGGAGATCCTCCCCGGCGCGACGAGCCTGGCAGTTGAGGGCCCTGCGGCATGGCGGGCTGTCGCGGCCCTCGTCAACGGGGAGATCGCGACGCTCGCGCTCGGCGAGTTCGTTCCCGTCCACATCGACGGCGTCTTGGAGGACGGGAAACTCGCGCGCACGGGGACCACCGGGGAGTACGGCTACGTGCTGACCGGTCGCTGCGACGCCGATCAGTTGCGCGCCTACCTGCTCGGGGCAGTCAAGAACGCCGTCGGCGTCGAGATTGGCCGCGAGGCACTGCTTCGGGCCAGCTTCGAGGTCGCGCACCCGATGTTCCCCGAGCTCTTCGCTGGTGGCCTTGGGATAGCCGAGGCCGGCGCGCAGTGGCTGACAGGCCTCGATCGCGAGGACGACTACCGCGGTCGCGTCGATTCCCCCCAGGAGCGTACGGCTGGCATCGTCGCCGTTCGCAGCGAGGCCGGTCATGTGCCAGCCGCGGGGACCGAGGTGACGGCCGCGGGCGAGCCGGTGGGGACCATCCACTGGGCATCCCGGCTCGAGGGCGCCGAGGATAGCTTCGGACTAGCCCTCCTCGAGGTCCCGTGGTGCGTGCCCGGCTTGGAACTTGAGGCTGGCGGGGTGAGTCTGCGCACCGTTTCCCGCCCCGCCGTCGATCCCCGGTCCTGGACGGAGCCAATCGGATGAGCGCCTCGCCAGAAGACATCGTCATTACCGGGATCGGCCTCCTCACCGCCGTCGGCGGAGATGTCGAGGAGAGCTGGAGCAACATCCTCGCAGGCCATTGCGGAATCCGCCAGACTACCATCGTACCAATCGACCGAGAGGTCAAGGTAGCTGGCCAACTGAGCATCCGGCTGGACGACGACGGTCTCGTGACAGCGGATGCACTATCCGAACCTCCTGGGCAGGACCGCTGCATCGAGATCGCGCGCCGGGCCGCGCAGGAGGCACTGGCCCACGCCGGTCTACTCGACAGCGGCGCCTACGATCCTGAACGCCTCGGCATCGTGCTGGGCTCCTCGTTGGGAGGTCAGCGACTCGGGGAGCGCTTCCACCGGCAGTGGGTCGCAAGCGGACTGGCATCCGCCGATGGCCATCTCCTCATCGACTACCCCATCGACGCGGTTCTCGATGATCTCGCCCGCCGGCACAACCTTCGCGGTCCGCGCTGCGTGCAGTCCAACGCGTGCGCGGCCGGCGCCGTCGCGATCGCCCTCGCCCTCGAGCTCCTGCGCGATAACCGCGCCGATGCCGTCCTCACCGGTGGTGTCGATCCGCTCGCGTACCTGTCCTTCGGAGGTTTCCAGGACCTGGGCGCGCTCGATCCCCTCGGATGCGCGCCGTACTCGCGCAGCACCGGCACCACTCTCGGGGAGGGGGCGGGCTGCCTCGTGCTCGAGCGCAGGGGGGCCGCAGAGGAGCGCGGCGCGCGCCCTCTCGCGGTCGTCGCCGGTTTCGGCCTCAGCGCGGACGCCTATCACCCCACCGCTCCGGATCCGAAGGGAGTGGGCGCGAGGGCCGCCATGGCGCGCGCGTTGGAGATGGCCGGTGTCAGCACTGGCGACGTCGACTATATCAACGGCCATGGCACGGGGACACCGTCCAATGACGTCACTGAGCCGCGCGCCATCAAGGACCTCTTCGGTCCGACGCCGCCGCCGGTGAGCTCGACCAAATCGATCACTGGTCACACACTGGGCGCCGCAGGGGCCGTGGAGGCGGTTGTCTCCGCTCTCGCGATCAGGGACGGGAAGCTCCCGCCAACAGTGATCCCCCCGGGCGCTGAGACAATCCCCGGTCTGGACGTCGTGCCCGATCAAGCGCGGGACGCCGATGTGCGGGTCGTGGTCTCGAACTCCTTCGCCTTCGGGGGGAACAATGCCTCCCTCGTGCTCGCAGCGCCTGGAATAAGGCACGAGCAATCGCCCCCCTCTTCACGGCAGGTCGTTATCACGGGGATCGGCGCCCTTGCGGGGGACGCAAAGAATGCGACGGATCTGGCCTCGCACTTCCGCGAGCGCAAGCGCGCCTATGGTGGCACGTTCGTCGATCTCGAGGGCCGGGGGCTGTTCCCCACCGCTGAGATCCCCCCGGCGAACCATCGCCAGGGGATCAACCCCCGCCTCTATCGCAAGATGGACAATCTCTCCCGCCGAGCCGCCGTCGCCGCCTCACAGGTGCTCAAAGCGCGAGCACTGAGCAGCGCGGAACGCTCAGGCACTGGAGTGATCTGTGCGACGAGCGGGCCGATCGACTCAATCGAGACCTTCGAGCGGGCATTGATCGAGTCAGGCACCGGTAGCGCTCGGGACTTCCCGAACACCGTCATGAACGCCGCCGCCGGATACGTGGGACTGTTGAACGGGCTTCGCGGCCCCACCGCCACCCATTACGGCAGGGGCCCGGCATCCGTGACAGCGCTGTACTTCGCCCAGCGCCTCATCGCCACGGGTCACGCCGATCGGATCATCGTGCTCTCCACGGATGAGACGCCGGCGTCAATGGTCGCGGGGTACGCCTGGATACCGGGGTACATGTCACGCGACGATTGCCGGCCGTTCGAGGGATCGGGACGCCTCCTCGGAGGCGCCGGAGTGGCGATCCTGCTCGAGGCGGCGGAGCTTGTTCCGTCCGACGCCGCTGTGCTGGGTCGCATCCGCGGCTTCGGGATGACGGGGGGCTCCGCCCGTAACGGTCGGATGGACACCGACGGCGCGCCATGGGCGCGCTCCTTCGAACTCGCGCTGGCGGAGGCAGGAGTCGGTGCGGATGACGTGGATCTCCTGGTCTCCGACGCATGCGGTGTTCCAGGCATCGACGATGTCGAGACCCGCGCCCGGACGCTGGCGGGGCTGGAGCGGACGGAGCTCTTCGCCCCCAAGGCCTTCGTCGGGGACACGCGAACATCAGCCCCCATGATCGGGCTTGTGCACGGCCTGACAGCTGGCGCTGATGCCGGGAGCACCTTCCTGGTCTCGTCCAGCGACAGCGGTGGGACGTATGGAAGCCTCCTCGTCGAGGTCGGCCCGGGTGCCCGGGTCTGAGCGATCCGGCGAGGTTCTCCTCGCAGCCGGGGTCTCGCGATCGCCGTGCGATGCGCTCGGCCGGGCCGCCTCGCCGCCCGGCCGAGCGCTTATCGCCGCTGTCGCCGCGCGAGTGGTGACCTGCGAGGGCGGGGTCGCCTGCCTGCCTCGCACCCAGGCAGACCATCGCCACCGGTGCGGAACCTGCGGGCGCTGGTGGTCGGCCTCGCATGTCGGCAACCGCTGGGTGGTGGCCTCGTCGAGGCGGCCACTGGGCATTGATCTGGAGGATGACCGACGGCGACCACGCGCATGGGCGGTCGCCTCGCGCTGGTGCGGCGTCCCGGTCACAGGCCCCAGCGGCTGGACCCAGGCGGAAGCCCTGTGGAAGGCCACTGGGAAGGGGCTACGGACTCCGCGCGATGGTGAGATCCTGATCCCAAAAGAGCCGGGCCACGGATGGCTTCCCAGTCGAGACGCGCTCTGGACGATCCGCACGGTGGCTCGACGGGGATTCACCTGCTCGCTAGCGCTCCAGCGGGACCATGCTCGCGAGGGCGCCTCGGCGGATGGTGATCAGTGCCCTCCGGAGGTCATCGTCCTGCGCGGCGGCGATGCCGAGGGAGAGGCCCTTCTCGCTCTATTCGGGCGCGGCACCGCACCGGCCAAGGGAGGATCGATCCCTCCGCGTTAACCGCTGTCCCGCATCGACGGGGCCGGGCCTGGCGCGAGCGCGAGCTCGCGCATCCTCCCAGGCTCGACTCCCAGTCGCTCGCGCACCCAGTCATCGTCGTACACCGTGTCGAGGTAGGACGTGCCGCCGTCGTGGAAGAGCAGCACGACCTTGCTCCCAGGCTCCAAGGAGGACTCTCTTTGGAGGAACGCCTGTGCCACCGCCCCGGACGACCCACCCAGAAGGAGCCCCTCCAGCAGTGCGAGGCGCCAGCAGCCCGCCACGGTCTGGGTATCGTCGACACGGATGACCCCGTCGAGGCGCAGATCCTTCGCGAGCGGCGGCTCAACGCCCGCACCGAAGCCGGGGATCAACCGACGCCCCGGTTGGCCTCCGAAGAGCACACTGCCCATGGCATCGACAGCGGTGAGACGGGTGGAGAGGCCGTGCTCGGCGCAGTAGCCCGCGCAACCGCTGATGGTCCCGGTGGTGCTCGTAGCCACGAAGAGCTCGTCGACGTCCCCGTCCAGCGCGTCGGCGATCTCCGCCATCGTCCCCTCGCGGTGGGCACGGGGATTCGCGGGATTCTCGTACTGGTTGAGGTTCACGGCGCCGGGGACCTCCGCGAGGATCTGGGCCACCCTGCGGCGCCGCGTGGCCAGGAGATCACCAAGATCGGGATCGGGCTCCCAGATGACCTCAACCTGCGCACCATAGGCCTTCATCGCTGTCACAGCGGATCGGTTCGTCCGCGCGTCCACGATGCACAGGAAGCGCACTCCTTCGAGGCGGCACGCACGGGCGAGTGCGATGCCCAGGTTGCCAGAACTCGATTCCACGACCAGGGATCCCTCGCGCACACGGCCGGAGGCCATCGCGTCTCGGAGCAAGGAGCGAGCCGTACGGTCCTTGGCGCTGCCAGCGGGGTTGAAGAGCTCGAGCTTGCCGTATACCTCAAGGTCATCACGGGTCCCGAGGTTCCACAACCGGAGCAGGGGGGTGGCCCCGATGAAGTCCGACATGTCCTGAATCGGCGGGGGGATCAGCCGTGGGTATTGGGGGGACACTGTTCTCTCCTATCCGGCGAAGGGCGAGCGATCCGGGGGTTCCACCCCTGGATCCGGAGTTGTCTCCCTCGGGCTGTCAGGCGCGCGAGCGGAGCGCATGGGTGAGCTCATCCGGCTGATGAGCGTCCTCTGGATGTACATGGGGATAAGGCCCGCCAGGACGATCACGACGATCTGGGCCACGACATCCCTCGTGCCTGTAAGAACCATTCCCAGGATGACAAGCCCACTGGCGGAGAACGTGATCATCCAGATGGAGGTGAGCAGCCGCTTGAAGCGGACAAATGGCTGACTCTCACCCACCTCTTTCGGCACGCTCCTGCGCGCGATAGGGGGAGTAAAGGGAACCTCTCCCAGGAGAAGGAAGAGTAGGACCACCACTCTTTGGAACAGCTGGACGCCTGCCACCATGTGATAGAGAGTGATCGAGTTCGGGCAAGAAGATTCAATACGGTGAACCCTGCGAAATAGACGAGTGTAGCCCCACCAAGAATCATATCAGAAGGGCGATACCCTGACCTCAGGGAGCCGATGATGATGACGAGGAGCGCTCCGGCAGCCGCGAGCATCGCCACCCCAGCGGGGCTGATCAACGCGTGTCCGATGCCGAACAGGATCCAGGGAAGTAAGCGCGTCAGGACCTCCACGAGACCTCCAAAGGACAAGTACGAGACCCTCAGGCCTCGTGCAGCAGATTCATAGCGAGAATGTGCGCGACCGATGACGGACGGCTTCCACGCCGCACCGATGCATCGGGGTTACTGACCTCGCCAAGTGTAGCCATAGAGCCCCGAGCCCGTGAAGACACCGACGAGACTCATGAAGGATGCCCGCGTAAGAGGGTCGGTGCCTCATGTAGGACTGCCCGCGAAGCTCGTGGACCGTGGTGGGCATGGGAAGTGGGTTGTCGATGCGGGCCAGGGCCGAGATCACGGGAAAGTACGCCAGGGTGT
>ERZ773008.1487-NODE-1487-length-16504-cov-2.402274_pt1 | contig 16504 bp, 13 predicted proteins | sample MGYA00580664_ERZ773008 | MGnify/ENA primary metagenome ERZ773008 (study PRJEB29015, sample SAMEA2738016) | human oral metagenome | biome: human oral; feature: human-associated habitat; material: dental | place: China | collected 2048 ... | reverse complement strand
TGACCTCGACGGTGGCGGGCGTGTTCGAGGTGCGCGAGGATGCACTCAATGCGGTGAACGACATCACGGATGTGATGATTGCGACGATCGCACAGCACTTCCCCGTCAAGGCAGGCACGAAGCTCGCAGGGATGCGCGTCATTCCGCTCGTCATTGCAAAGGATATTATGGAAACGGTGCGCAAAACTGCGGGCACGGAGCCCCTGCTGCGCATTTTGCCATATAGAACGATGAAGGTCGGCGTTGTGACGACGGGCTCGGAGGTCTTTCACGGGCGGATCAAGGATACGTTTACGCCGGTGCTGGACGCGAAGCTGCGCGCATTCGGCCTGCAGGTAGATGAGCATCGCCTCTCGGACGACGGGACGGAGCATACGCGCGCAGCGATTGCGGAACTGCTCGATCTGGGCATGGATATGGTGCTCTGCACGGGCGGTATGAGCGTCGACCCGGACGACCGCACGCCCGCCGCGATCAAGGCGACGGGGGCGCGCATTGTGACCTATGGGGCGCCGGTGCTGCCGGGGGCGATGTTCCTGCTCGCCTACTATGAGCAGGGAGGACGGCAGGTACCGATCATGGGGCTGCCGGGCTGCGTCATGTACTCCCCGGCGACGATCTTCGACATCATCCTGCCGCGCGTCATTGCGGGCAGCGAGTGGACGCGGCGGGAGATCCGCCGTCTCGGCATCGGCGGGCTCTGCATGGAGTGCAGGGTCTGCCATTATCCTGTCTGTCCGTTTGGGAAATGAGGGATCATATGCAGGACATAGAACTCGAGCAGGCGATTGATCTGCTGCTCGCTCATGCAGCGCCGGTCCGGGAGACGGAGCGCGTTCCTCTGCTTGATGCCGTGGGACGCACGGCGGCTGAGGAGGTGCGTGCGGGCTTTGACAATCCTCCGTTTGACCGTTCGCCGCTGGACGGCTATACCTTTGCGGCGGCGAGCACGCGTGCTGCCTCGGCGGAGCATCCCGTGCGCCTGCATGTCATCGGCGAGGAGTGTGCGGGTGATTTCTTTGCCGGAACCGTCGGTGCGGGCGAATGTGTCCGCATTATGACGGGTGGTGCAATTCCCGCGGGCTGCGACTGCGTTGTGCGGCAGGAGGATGTGCGCGAGGACGGGGATGCGATCCATGTTTCCTTTCCGTTCGAGCCGTATGAGAATTACTGCTGTGCGGGCGAGGACATCAAGAAGGGGACCCTGCTCATTCAAAAGGGGCAGGTGATCACCGCGGCGCATATCGCCGTCCTCGCGAGCGAGGGCTATGGCGATGTGTCGGTCTATCGCCGCGTGCGCGCGGCGGTGGCGAGTACAGGCGATGAACTCCTGCAGCCGGGCGAGCCGCTGCAGCCGGGCAAAATTTACAACAGCAATCTCTATCTGCTCGCAGGCCGCCTGAAGGAACTCGGCGCTGAGGTCACGGTGCTCGGCTCCGTGCCGGATGATGTTGAGCGGGCAGCGGAAGTGATTGCCTCCTATGCGGACCGTGTCGATCTCTTCCTGACCTCGGGCGGCGTATCTGTCGGGAAGAAGGACATCATGCACGGTGTGGTGCCCGCACTCGGCGCGGAGCGCCTGTTCTGGCGGGTCTGCATGAAGCCGGGCGCGCCTGCGATTGCCTACACGCGCGGTGCGATGCTCGGCATTGCCCTCTCGGGGAATCCGTTCGCCGCCTACGCGACGTTTGAGCTGATGGCGCGGCCGGTGCTCGCGCGTCTTTCAGGGAGGTCGGAGGTGCTTCCTGTTCGGCGGCGGGCCGTGCTCGCCGATGCGTTTCCGAAGGACTGCCCGGGGCGGCGCTTTCTGCGTGCACGGATCGAGGCGGACGGGCGCGTCTCGCTGCCGGATCAGCACGAGTCCGGCACGCTTTTTTCCGCGGCGGGCTGCAACGCGTTTGTGGATGTGCCGGCGGGGACGAAGCCGCTCCCGGCGGGGACAGAGGTCGATATTGTAGTGCTTTGATGCTGCACAGCGGCGGGGCTGTTTCCGCGGCACATGCCTGTGCGGGCATCACGGCGCTGTCGGCATACAGAGTTTGAATGATAGAAGAAGGCGCATCATGCAGGATCAGTTTCAGCGTAAAATTGAATATCTGCGCATCTCCGTGACGGACTGCTGCAATCTGCGGTGCCGTTACTGCATGCCTGCACACGGGGTGAAGAAGCTAGCGCATGCAGATGTGCTCAGCTACGAGGAGATTCTGCGCAATGTGCGCGCACTTGCAGAGATGGGCGTCCGCAAGGTGCGCCTGACGGGCGGCGAGCCGCTTGTCCGGCGCGATATCACGCGGCTTGTGCGCGGGCTGAAGGAGACCCCGGGCATCGAGACGGTCGCCGTCACGACGAACGGTGTTCTGCTCGGCACGATGCTCGATGAGCTGATTGATGCGGGGCTTGACGCGGTGAATCTCAGCCTCGATACGCTTGACGGCGGGAAGTTTTTCTCGATCACGCGGCGCCCGCTCTTCGGTACGGTGATGGAAACGCTGGAGCGCCTGACCCGGGAGACGCGGCTCGATGTGAAGATGAACTGCGTGCCGATTGCGGGGATAAATGACGATGAGATCACGGAACTCGCGGCGATTGCACGCGACTATCCGATTAAGATGCGCTACATCGAGCTCATGCCGATCGGCTGTGCCCGGACGGAGGGTTACCGCGGGGTGCCGATGGATGAGGTGCGGGCGCATCTGAAAGAAGCGTTCGGCGCGCTGCTCCCCGTGGGCGAGGCGACGCATGGGAACGCCGTCCCCATGGGGCCGGCTGCCTATGTGCGGCCCGCAGGCTTTTTAGGAACGCTCGGCTTTATCGACGCGATGGAGCATAAATTCTGCGATACCTGCAACCGCGTGCGCCTGACGGCAGAGGGGTTCCTGAAACTCTGCCTGTACAGCAATGCGGGTCTCGATACGCGTGCGCTCCTGCGCGGCGGCGTGACGGATGCGCAGCTGCGGGAGCGCATCGCGCATGCCGTGTTGAAGAAGCCTGCAGAACATTATTTTGAGATGGACAGCGAGACGCGCGATCAGCGCGCAATGTATCAGGTAGGAGGTTAACATGGGAGAGATCCGTGCACTGTGCATCAGCGAGAAGCGCGGCACGCAGAAACACGCACTGGACCGCGTATTCTTTATGACGGAGCATGGCATTGACGGCGACGCCCATGCGGGAGACTGGCACCGGCAGGTGAGCCTCCTCGGACTCGGCGAGATCGACGATTTCCGTGCGCGCGGTGCGGATGTGGACTTCGGTGCGTTCGGCGAGAATGTCGTAGCCGAGGGATTCCGGTTCAAGGAGCTGCCTCTTGGGACGCGCCTGCGCGTGGGAGATGTATTTCTTGAGATCACGCAGATCGGCAAGGAGTGCCACAGCCACTGTCAGATCTATCATCAGGTCGGCGACTGCATCATGCCGCGCGAGGGCGTCTTTGCGCGCGTGCTGCACGGCGGATGGGTGACGGTCGGCGATACGATGGAGATCACAACGGAGCCGATACCGCTCGATGCCGCCGTGATCACGGCGAGCGACAAGGGAGCACGGGGTGAGCGCGAGGATAAGAGCGGCGCCGCGATTCGTGAAATGCTTGCGGAGGCAGGCTATCACGTCGCGGGCTTTAATATCGTGCCTGACGAGAAGGAAGTGCTGATGCGCGAGATGACGCTCTGGGCGGACCGCGGTGTGGCGCTTATCCTCACCACGGGCGGCACAGGATTCTCCGTGCGCGATGTGACCCCGGAGGCGACGCGTGCCGTGATCGAGCGCAAGACGCCGGGCATTCCCGAGGCGATGCGGGCACTCTCCATGCAGATTACGCCGCGCGCCATGCTCACGCGGGCAGCGGCGGGCATTCGGAAACGCTCGCTGATCGTCAATCTGCCGGGCAGCGAGAAGGCGGTCCGCGAGTGTCTGGAGTTCATCCTGCCGCAGCTGCAGCACGGCGTTGAGATTCTGCGCGGCGATACGGGCGAGTGCGCACGATGAACATCTCCGATCTGACGCTCGTCGTTGCGGCGGGGGGCAGGAGCACGCGCATGGGCCGGGACAAACGATTCCTGCCTCTCGCGGGGGAAAATCTCCTTGCACGCACGCTCCGCAGAGGGCGCGATGCGGGCTTTGCAGCCATTGTGCTCGCGGCGGAGGAGGTGCGCAGCGATCTCACGGCGCTCGCTGAGGAGTTCGGTGCCGTGCTCGTCACGGATGAGATGCCCGCACAGGGCCCTGCAGCGGCGCTCGCAGCCGGGCTTTCGGCGGCGGAGACGGAGTGGTCGCTCGTTCTCTCGGGCGATATGCCCTTCTATGACTTCGCGCTCGTGTGTGAGCTGCTGCCGGAGGCAGCGGGAGAGACGCAGGTTGTGCTCCCGACTCTTCTCGGATACTGGCAGCCGCTCGCGGCGCTCTACCGCCGTGATGCGGGCGCGGTCTTCGCCGCAGCGATTGCGTGCGGCGACCGCAAGCTCGGCATTATCCTGCGGGATCTTTCCGTGCGGGAACTGCCGCTTACGGCAGACGCGGGGCTCTTCTTTAATGTGAATACGCCCGCCGCCTACCGGCTTGCGCTCGGGCGTCTGGCGAACGAGGGGCGTGCGCGCCCCATCCTCTCGATTGCCGCGTCCGCTTCGGGTACGGGCAAGACGACCTTCATCGAGCGGCTGATTCCTCTCCTCGCCGCGCACGGTGTGCGGACGGCGGTCATCAAGAGCGACAGCCACGGGTTTCAGCTGGATACGGAGGGGAAGGATACGGCGCGCTTCTCCGCTGCGGGGGCAGAGGCCGTTGCTGTGAGTGCACCGGATGGTTACTTTATTCTCCAAAAAACGCGTGAACGGCAGGATTTTCAGGACATTATAGAGAAATTAGACGATGTGGATTTATATATTACCGAAAGCCGGTCGCGCGGCGTTCTGCCGACACTGATACTGGACCGCGGCCTTGCCGCACCGGAGATTGACGAGCGCACGGCAGCGCTCTTTGCAAAGGAGAAATCGGCACAGGACACCGAAGAAATCCTGTGCTGCGATCTCGACGATCCGGAGACCGCTGCGCAGCTCGCCCTCTTTCTGATGGGGCGGCCCCTCTATGGCGCAGACGGCGCGATGTTTTTGACAATCTGACAGCAAGGAAAAGGGATCGGTATGGAAGTGCAGCGCAGCGATTTTGTCGATACCCCCGTGGTCCGCTATACGGCGGAGGACAATGCCTTCGTCCCGGATCATAAATATACTTCGGAGGAGGTCTACTTTGACATTGACCTCAACGGTGAGCATGCTGCAGCGGCATTCTGCTCGCCCGTCGATCTCGAGGATCTCGTGATCGGCATGCTGGCCCAGATGGGGTGCATCCGCAGCTATGCCGACATCACGGACCTGACGGTGGACGAGGTGCATCTCTCCGCATTCGTCAAGACAACCGTCGACGCGCAGCGCTGGGCGGAGGAAGCCCTGCAGAATCCGCGGTATTTCTCGGCACGCAGGATTTTGAAGCTGCGTCCCGAGGAGATCTTTGAGCGGCCGCGCGATGTGCGCTTCCGTGCGCGGGATATCCTGCGCACGGCGGATGAGCTGCTCGCGGGTCTTTCGAAAACCCATGACCGGACGAACGGCGTCCACAGCGGCGTGCTGTTCGACCAGAAGAATGATAAAATCCTTGTCTTCCGTGAGGATGTCGGCCGCCACAATGTCTTTGACAAGCTGTATGGCTGGGCGCTCCGCAATCGTGTGGAGATTTCCGATAAAATCATCATCTTCAGCGGGCGCTGCTCGTCCGAGATGATGCTGAAACTCGGGCGCATGGGGATCAGTGCGGTCGCGGCAAAATCTGTGCCGACGACGCTCTCGCTCGATCTGGCGCAGAAGCTGGGCATCACCCTCTGCGCGCGCATGGCGCCGGGTTCGTTCTGTGTATATGCGAATCCGGAGCGTATTATCCTCTAATATGATGAAAATACGGGATTCCCGTTTTTCATAGATGGATTTTCACAGTATTTAGGAGAGCCTGTCGGCGGCTTGCCCGCCGATACGAAAGGAGAATCACGATGAACCTTAGCAGACGTGACTTTTTGAAAGCCACCGGGCTAAGCGGCATCGGGCTGGCACTCGCGAGTCTCGGTCTCGATGTCGGCAAAGCCCATGCGGCGGCAAAAGAGTACAAGCTGACGGGCGGTCGCGAATTTACCTCCGTCTGCCACTTCTGCGGCTGCGGCTGTGGCACGATCGGCTACGTCAAGGACGGCAAGCTGATCAACCTCGAAGGTGCGGCGGATGCCCCCGTCAATCGCGGCGGTCTCTGCCCGAAGGGGGTTGGCTACGGGTACATTCCGAACTCGACGGAGCGACCGAAGAGCCCGATGTACCGTGCGCCCGGCAGTGACCACTGGGAGGAGATCAGCTGGGAGGAGGCGATCGACCGCGCGGCGCGCGCTATGAAGAAGGCGCGTGACGAGAACTGGATCGGCGAAGATGAGGTCAATGGTCAGAAGTTCATGAGCAACCGCACGGATGCCATCGGCTTTATCGGCGGCTCGCAGGTCAACAACGAGGAGTGCTACCAGCTCATCAAGATGGCGCGTGCACTCGGCGTTGTATTCATCGACAACCAGACGCGCGTCTGCCATGCGACGACCCCACCGGCGCTCAGCGGCGCATTCGGGCGCGGTGCAATGACCGGCTCGTGGTACAACCTCAAGTACGCGAAGCTGATCTGGATCGAAGGCTCGAACATGGCGGAGTGTCATCCGATGGCGATGAAGAACGTCATGGAGGCAAAGGACAACGGTGCCATCATCGTCCATGTCGACGTGCGCTATACCCGTACTTCGCGCGTTGCGGATCATTTCTTCCAGCTTCGTCCCGGCACAGATATCGCATTCCTCGGAGCACTTATCAATTATATTATTCAGAACAAGAAATACGATGCCGACTATCTGCGCCGCAACACCAATGCATTCTGCCTCCTGCGCGACGACTTTGATTTCGATGCGGGCATCTTCTCCGGCTACGATGAAAAGACGCGCACGTACAACAGGGAATCGTGGGGCTACAAGCTCGATGCAAACGGCAAGCCGATGAAGGCATCGTCGATGGCGGCAGAGGGGACGGTCATGGATCACCTCGCGCGCCATTTCTCGCGCTACACATTCGAGAAGGCGTCGGCGATCACGGGGATGCCCGTGGCAGACATCAAGAAGGCGGCGGAGATCTTCTCCTCGCATTCGCCGACCGTCATGATGTACGCACTCGGTATGACGCAGCACACGATCGGTGTGGAGAACATCCGCTGCTTTACGATCATCCAGCTGCTGATGGGCAACATCGGTGTCTCGGGCGGCGGCATTGACGCGATGCGCGGGCAGCCGAACGTCCAGTCCTCGACGGACTACGGCATCATGTTCCAGTACCTGCCCTCGTATCTTTCCTATCCGACGCACAAGACCAATACGCTCGCAAAGTGGACGCAGAGCAGCGGCACGTTCCGTGCGAAGTTCGTCAAGAACCTCCTCAAGGCATGGTTCGGCGATGCGGCGAATGCGTCAAACGATTACCTGTTCAACCTGCTGCCGATCCGCAACGGCACGCACAACGACTCCATGTATATCATGTTTGAAAAAGCGGTCGAGGGCATCATGAAGTGCATCTACGTCTGCGGACAGAACCCGCAGGTGACGAATGCGAACCTTATGGTGGTCAACGAGGGACTTAAAAACCTCGACACACTCATTGTGCAGGATGTCTTCATTAATGAGACGGCGGCGTTCTGGGAGCGCCCCGGTGACAATCCGGCGGATATCAAGACCGAGGTCATCTTCCTGCCGGCAGCCTCCTACCTCGAGCGCTGCGGCTCGTTGACGAACTCCATGCGCATGCTCCAGTGGCGCATGAAGGGACCGGATCCCGTCAATGACTCGCGTCCCGACTACTGGATCTGCGACAAGCTCTGGAAGCGCATCCGCGAACTCTACAAGGATTCGACCGACCCGAAGGACAACATCATCAAGCTCCTCACATGGAACTACGGCGACCCTGAGGCAAACGGAGAGGCATACGTCGAGAACCTCATGAAGGAGTGCAACGGCTACGATCTGACCGACGGGCATCTCTTGCGCGGCATCCGCGAGATCCGCGACGACGGCACGACGATGGCGGGGATGTGGATCTTCACGGGCGTGTTCGGCGACGGTGTCAATATGACAAAGCGTCGCGGCCAGGAGGATCGCGGCGGTATGGGCATCTACCCGAACTACGCATGGGTCTGGCCGGACAACATCCACATGCTCTACAACCGTGCCTCCTGCGACGAGAACGGCAAGCCGGTACGTCCCGGACAGAAGCTCGTCTGGTGGGATGAGGCAAAGGGGATGTGGGACGGCTATGACGTTCCCGACGTTGCCGACCGCACGCAGGGGCCGAATACGCCCGGCGGACAGAAGCCGTTCCGCATGAACGCCGAGGGCATTGCACGTCTCTTTGCCGCTGAGTACAGCGATGTGGAGAACGGCATGACGCGCGACCACTCTTATACGCCGGTGGACGGTCCCCTGCCCGAATTCTATGAGCCGGTCGAAAGCCCGACGAAGAATATGATGAACGAGGGACAGAAGACCGAGTTCAACCCCTGCGTCATCTATCCGCGCATGCCGGAGTACCAGAAGATCGGCACGCCCGACGAGTATCCGTACGTCCTCTGCTCCTCAAGTCTGACAGAGCACTGGTGCTCGGGGACGATCACGCGCAACATCCCGTATCTCAACGAGCTGGTCAAGGAGCCGTTCATCGAAATGCCGGAGCAGCTTGCTGTGAAACTCGGCATCCGCAACGGCGAGCTCGTTCGCGTCAGTACGGCACGTGCGAGCCTCGATGTAAAGGCGATGGTCACGAAGCGCGCACAGCCGCTCGAGATCAATGGTGTGCTGACGTATATGCTCTGGATTCCATACAACTGGGGCTTCAAGGGCCTCTCGAAGGGACCCTCGGGCAACTACCTCACCATCGACGCACTCGACCCGAACGTGCAGGAGCAGGAGTTCAAGGCCTGCCTCGCGAACGTCGAAAAGCTGTAACGTCCTCTGCGGCATGTCCGCCGAGGACGAGCCGCAGCGAAGCACAGCAAAAGAGTAACGTCTGAAAAGACGGGGAGACCCCTTTTATGAAACCTAAGAAAACAGATCCGATGAAGAGCTTCCTCAAGAAGTATCCGTTTCTCGCAGAGGCGGAGCGCATATATCGTCTCGTCGATGAGGCGGTCGGCACGCCGGAGCCGATCCAGTTGCCGGAGCGCGCCGTCACGAAGACGCTGACGGAAAAACTGCCCATTCTGCAGCAGGAAACCTACAAGAGTCGCATGGTGCGCGCCGTTTCTCTCATGCAGGAAGATGTGTTCACACGCATTGCCGAGGCGGAGGTTCCGCCGCTCATGCAGGAATCGGCACGCGAGTATCTCGCCGTGCTGAAGAAGCTGCGCAAAGCGGCAAAGGAAGAGTTCATCACCGCTGCGCTTATGCAGGATAAGGCGGCACTCGCCGCTCTCGCAGAACAGCACTCCCTCAACGAGGGCTTTATCCGCAGCACAATCTGGCGCATGGTTGCAGCGCTCGTACCCGCAGAGCTCAAGGAGCCGGACGGGTGGAATCCAGACCGTGACCGACCGCGTTTCCGCGAGAACTACTGCCCCGTCTGCGGGCGGCGGCCGGTACTTGCGGAACTGCGCAAGTACCGCGAGGGGCGCACACGCGACCTCATCTGCGGCGGTTGCGGCACGCGCTGGCTCTATGCCCGTGTCGGCTGTGTCTACTGCGGCAACACGAATCTGGAGAAGATGCACACACTTGAACCGACGGACAGCGATCTTATGCGTCTGGATATCTGTGACGTGTGTGACAGCTATATCAAGACATACCGCGGACCAGCGAATGGCAGCGATGCCGACGCGATCTATCGGCAGGACTGGGCGAGCGTTCATCTCGATCTCCTCGCCGAGGAGAAGGGGCTTCATAAAAAGGGCAACCCGATACTGGAATAAACGGCTATTAGGATAAGGAGAGGAGTAAGCGTCATGACACAGGAAATCGCAATGCTGCATGATATGTCGCGTTGCACTGCATGCCGCGGCTGTATGGTGGCGTGCAAACAGTGGCACGATCTGCCGCCCGATATGGATACGCCGTTCGAAGGGCAGTACCAGTCGCACAGGGATCTCAGCTCACGCGTCTATACGCTCATCGAAATGAAGGAGCGCGTCGATGACAAGGGGAAGTTCCACTGGGACTTCTTCAAGAAGAACTGCTTCCACTGCGGTGATCCCGCCTGCGCGAAGGGCTGTCCCGAGAACGCTATTGATCGCAATCCGAACGGCACCGTCGTCATCAATCAGGATAAATGCGTCGGCTGTCACTACTGCGAGCACAACTGCCCGTGGCATATTCCAAAGATCGACGAGGTGCTCCATAAGTCGTACAAATGCGATCTCTGCTACGACCGCATCGCGCATGGCTACGAGACGACTGGCGAAATTATGCAGCCCTCGTGTTCCAAGACCTGCACGGCACACGCGCTTGAGTTCGGCACGATCGAGGAGATGAAGCAGCTCGCGGCGGAGCGTCTCGCGATGATCCAACCGAACCACCCGAACGCGAACATCTACTGCCCCGAGGGTGTCGGCGGTACGCATATGATCTACGTCCTGCCCGATAAGCCCGAGGTGTTCGGTCTGCCGGCGAACCCCGTTACGCCGCTCTCGATCGACCTCTGGAAGGCAGGCCGTACCTTTACGAAACTCGCCATCGGCGGCGCTGCCGCCGGCATCGTCGGCGCTATGGTGCTCAGCAAGATGATGAGATCGAATGCCAAGGATCAGGAAAAAGAACAGGGGAAGGGGTGAGCACAATGCTGATCAACAAGAAATATGTGCCGCGCCATGAGAAGGCATTTGCTATGTGCCACTGGCTCAACGCATTCGCGTTCTTCATGCTCTTTCTTACGGCTCTGCCGCTCTATGCGGATACCTTCCGATTCCTGTATGATATCTTCGGCGATAAGACACTTATGTATGCGCACCGCATCTTTGGCGTCATGTTCATCGTGACCCCGATCATCGGCTTCATCATCGCGCGCAAGGGCTACATCGTCATGATTAAGGAGATCTTCAGCTTCGGCAAGAGAGACATGGAGTTCATGCAGAAATTCCCCCTCGAGCTGATGGGCAAGGATCCCCATATGCCGCCGCAGGGCTTCTACAACGGCGGTGAGAAGATGAACATCGCCCTGCAGCTTGCACTGTCGGTCGTCATCGTCGTCTCAGGTCTCATCCTCTGGATGGGTGACAGCATCCTGCCGGCAACGATCACATCGCTTGCCATCCCCGTGCACAGCATCGGGGCGGCGGTCTGCTTTGCCGCTGCACTCGGGCACATCTACCTCGCAGCGGGTGTCAATCCCGACTCTCTGCACGGCATGAAGGACGGCACGATCAAGGCGTCCTACGCTGCACATCACCACGGCGCATGGGTGAACGAACTCATCGCGCAGGGGGTTGTCACGCGCGAGGAAATCGAGAAGGCGGAAAAGGAAGATCATCACTGATTTTTTCGTCTGAATAAAGGCTGGTACAATGCCGTGCATTGCACCAGCCTTTTTTTTCACACCCTTTTATGGTATGATGACACGGTAAGGAAAGATACAACGGAGGCAGTTCAAACGCAGATGAAAAATGTTCGATCGATTGTTCAGGGCCGCATCGGCATCGTCGCCCTCTTGATGTTCACCCTGCTCATTGTACTGACGTTCCGCTATGCCTATCTGCAGGTCGTTCAGGGGGATGCGCTCGCACAGCGCGTGCGCGATCAGAGCGGCTATGAGTTTCGCATTCAGTCGCTGCGCGGTGCAATCCTCGACCGCAACGGCAAGGAGCTCGCCGTCAGCAGCATGACGAAATCGCTCTTTGTCGATCCAAATCACGTCTTCGACGCGCATACGCCGGAGGAGATCGCCGCCGATATCGCCCCGCTCATCGGGCTGAGAGAACAGGATATCCTTGATGATATCGCGCTCGGCGGCGGCTTCGTCTGGGTCAAGCGCCGCCTTGAGCATTCGGAGTATGAGGCGGTGCGCGCCGTTATTCGCGAGAAGGGATACAGCGACTGCCTCGGGTTTCAGAATGAGGCAAAGCGCTACTATCCGAACGATGCCCTCGCTGCCAACGTGCTCGGTTTTGTCGGTACGGACGACGAGGGTCTGGACGGCGTGGAGCAGGCGCTGGATCCCCTGCTCAAAGGCGAGGTGCGCGAGGAACGGCTGACGGTTGACGGGCAGCGGCGGCCGATCCTGGACTCGATCTTCTTCGGGCGGCGCGTCTATCGCGGCGACTACTGCAAGACCGCGATACTGACCATCGACAGTACGATCCAGTTTATGGTGGAGCAGGAGCTTGACCGTGCGATGGCGGAGAACGCACCGGCCTCGATCACGGCGATCGTCATGGACCCCAAGACGGGCGAGATCCTCGCCATGGCATCGCGCCCTTCCTACAACCCCAACCGGTTTTGGGACTACCCGCAGGAGAATTGGAAAAATCGCGCGGTTTCCTTTATCTACGAGCCCGGCTCGACGTTCAAGGCGATCGTGGCCGGCGCGGCCCTGCAGGAGGGCCTTGTCACGCCGAATCAGGTATTTGTTGATCCCGGCTACGTCATGGTGTCCGGGCGCCGCATTCAGAACTGGAACAACGAGAGCTATGGTGCCGTCACCTTCACAGATATCGTGAAGAACTCGCTCAATACGGGCTTTGCGCAGGTCGGGCTCTCGCTCGGCGCGGAAAAGCTCATGCACTATACGCGCCTTTTCGGCTTCGGTGAGCTGACGGGCATCGATCTGCCGGGCGAGGAGGAAGGCATCCTCTTCAACGCCGAAGATATGCGCGACTCCGATATCGCGACGACCGCCATCGGGCAGAGTATTGCCGTGACGCCGCTGCAGCTCGTGACGGCGATGTCCTCCATTGCCAACGGAGGGACGCTCATGCGTCCGTATATCGTGCGCACAATCAAAAATCCCGATGGATCGGTCTACGAAGAGCGCGGCCCGCAGGAGATCCGGACAACGCTCCAGCGCACGGTGGACCGCACGCTGATCGGCCTCTTGGAACAGGTGGTTGCGGCCGGCGGCGGTTCAAAGGCTGCGGTCAAGGGTTACCGCATTGCGGGCAAGACCGGCACGGCGCAGAAGATCCGCCGCGAGACCTCGGGCTATCTTGAGGGACGTTACATCGCCTCGTTCTGTGGGTTTGCCCCCGTGGAGGACCCGATTTTCACCGTGCTTGTCATGATCGACGACCCGCACGGCGGAAATTTCTACGGCGGGCAGATCGCCGCGCCGGTTGCCTCGCGCATCTTCTCCCAGCTCCTGCGCTACGCGCATGTCGAGCCCTCGAGCAATCCGTTTGCGGCAGAGGAGCAGGAGAGCCCCCCCGCGCATGCAGGCAGCGGGGAAAAGCACGCGGAAACCGGAACCGTACCGCCCGAGGGCAAGGTACTCGTGCCCGACTTCACGGGACTCTCCATGCGCGAGGCTGCACGTCTTGCCGAGCAGCGCGGTCTGTTTTTCGAGAGCGAGGGCACAGGCGCCGCTGTGCGGCAGAGCATTGATGCGAACGATATTGTCGAGCGGGGGACGCGCGTCAAAGTTTATTTTCAACCGACGTAGCAATTGATCCGCTGCATGTGTCGAGCCTTTTCCTCCGCATAACATGCGGAGGTTTTTTATTGCTGCAGATTTATGAGTAAATTATTTGAAAACGCTTGAAAAAATAAAAGAAAACGATATAATAGGTTTGTATTTCATAAGAAAGAAAAGCAGGGAGGCATCCTTTATGGTCGGTATTATCGTCTGCGGGCACGGAAATCTTCCGCAGGAATTCGTGCGGGCCGCAGAGATGGTCTGCGGTGTGCAGAGAAACGTGTATGCGATCTCCTTTCAGATATGGGAAGACACTGCTGTCATTCGTCAGCGCTATGAGGAGGCGATCGCGGAGCTGGACTGCGCAGACGGCGTGCTCTTCCTCTGCGATCTTTTTGGCGGCAGCCCCTTCAACGAGGCGAGCCGACTGGTTGCCGCGCATGACGACTACGGCCTCGTCACCGGCATCAATCTGCCGCTCCTCATCGATCTGCTGACTTCCCGGCGCAAGCTTGACGGATCGATTCCGATGCGCGATCTCCTGATCGAGATCAAACATATGGCGCGTGACGGCATTGCGAGCCTGCATATGGAGGATCTCGACGACGAAGGGCTGACGAGCGGCTTTGCCTCCTAAGAAGATAATGACTGTCCATCCGAAGCGATGGACATTTTTTTTGCGCAGGGATAAAATTATTTTTTGTACAAGCTGTTGACAGAAAAATAATTTTCGTCTTATAATTTAAAAAGAACTTCATATCGGGTGGCTCTATCTTTTTAGGAGGGTGTTCTATGATCATCAAGCTGGTACGCATTGACGACCGTCTGATTCATGGGCAGGTCGCGACCGTCTGGGCGCATGAAGCGGGGGCGGGGCGCATCATCATCTGCAGCGACGAGGTTGCGGCGGATGAGGTTCGGACGAAGCTGCTCAAGCAAGTCGCGCCTCCGGGCATCAAGGTGAACGTCGTCTCCATTGACAAGGCAATCCGCGTCTACAACAATCCAAAATATGAGCAGGAGACGGTGTTCTTCCTGTTCATCTGTCCGCAGGACATCGTCCGCATGGTGGAGGGCGGCGTTCCGATCACGAGTGTCAACATCGGCGGCATGGCGTTCCGCGAGGGGAAACAGCAGATCACGAAGGCGGTTTCTGTCGATGATTCGGACCGCGCAGCGTTCCGCGCGCTTCACGAACGCGGCATCGAGCTCGAGATTCGTCCTGTTGCAACGGACAGTAAAGTAGACATTATGCCGAAGCTGTAAAATGTTATCGATGTGCAGAGGAGGTAAAATATTATGGAAATCACGGGAGTTCAAATTTTCCTGCTGGTTATCGTCGCCGCTGTTGTCGGCATGGGCAGCGTACTGGATTCGTTCCAGACGCATCGGCCGCTCATCGCCTGCACGCTCGTCGGCATCATTCTCGGCGATGTGACGACCGGCGTCATCCTCGGCGGCACGCTGGAATTCATCGCCCTCGGCTGGATGAACATCGGCGCGGCACAGTCGCCGGACTCGGCGCTCGCGAGCATCATCTCGACGATTCTCGTCATCGTCGGCAGCCAGTCCATCGGTACGGGCATCGCGATCGCACTTCCCGTGGCCGCCGCGGGACAGGTGCTCACCGTCATTGCGCGTCCGGCTACCGTGTTCTTTCAGCATGCCGCGGACCGCTATGCGGAGGATGCGAATTTCCGCATGATCGACATCTGCCATGTCTCCGCGCTCGCTGTTCAGGCACTGCGCGTTGCGGTTCCTGCGTTCCTCGTGGCGGTATTCGCCAGCCCCGAAGGGATCCAGGCGATGCTCGACGCGATTCCCAAGACTATTACGGTCGGCCTTCAGGTCGCGAGCGGCTTCGTCGTCGCCGTCGGTTACGCGATGGTCATCAACATGATGGGCGGAAAGTACCTCCGCCCGTTTCTCTATCTCGGCTTTGTCGTCGCAGCGTTCACGTCCTTTAACCTCGTGGCGTTCGGCGTCATCGGCACGGTGCTCGCCATCATCTACGTGCAGCTGAACCCGCGCTTTGCGGCGCCCCAGACCGTCGCTGCTGCGCCGGCATCCGTTGCGGACGATGAACTGGAAGATTGAGGAGGGCGGAATCATGGAAAAGAAGCTGACAAAATCGGATTTGTTCTGGATCTTCATGCGTTCGAATCTCCAGCAGGCATCGTTTAATTTCGAACGCATCCATGCACTGGGCTTCTGCTTCGATATGGTGCCGGCCATCAAGCGGCTCTATCACGACAAGGCGGAGCAGGCGGCGGCGCTCAAGCGCCATCTGAACTTTTTCAATGTGACGCCCGCGTGCGCAGGGCCTGTCCTAGGCGTTACGGCGGCGATGGAGGAGGCACGCGCGAACGGCGCAGACGTATCGGACGGCACGATCAACAGCATTAAGATTGGTCTGATGGGACCGCTCTGCGGTGTCGGCGACCCCGTGTTCTGGGGAACGCTCCGCCCAATCACGGCAGCGCTCGGTGCGAGTCTCGCCATCGGCGGCAGCCTGCTCGGCCCGGTGATTTTCTTCCTGTTGTTCAACATCGTACGCCTTGCCTCACTCTATTTCGGCGTTGTCTATGGCTACAACAAGGGCATCGATCTTGTTGTGCGCGACCTCGGCGGCAATCTGCTGCAGAAGATCACGGAGGGCGCGACCATCCTCGGCATGTTCGTCATGGGCGCGCTCATCGCCAAGTGGACGCACATCGACATCCCGGTCGTAGTCTCGGAGATCATGAGCCCGGACGGGACGGTGGTCGTGACGACGGTGCAGAACATTCTCGATCAGCTGATGCCCGGCATGCTAGGCCTCGGGCTGACGCTGCTCCTGT
>ERZ773008.1485-NODE-1485-length-16506-cov-4.123640_pt1 | contig 16506 bp, 19 predicted proteins | sample MGYA00580664_ERZ773008 | MGnify/ENA primary metagenome ERZ773008 (study PRJEB29015, sample SAMEA2738016) | human oral metagenome | biome: human oral; feature: human-associated habitat; material: dental | place: China | collected 2048 ... | reverse complement strand
CACACCCTCGAAAAAATGAACTTCCGTTCGATTCAGATAGAAAGATGATGACAACATTCCATGAAAATATCGGAAAAAATCCTGTTGTTTCCTTTACAAAAGGAGCACCGGATGTGGTGTTGTCTCGCTGTTCCTACTGGGAAAAAAACAATGGAATTGTTGAATTGAATGAAGAACTGAGAGAGAAGATTTCAGAAGTGAATCAAAAATTTTCTAAAAATGCTCTTAGAGTGCTTGCGTTGGCATATCGTTCGTTCGAAAAGATGCCGGAAGAGATTACCGTAGATGAGATTGAGAAAGAAATGATTTTTGTCGGATTGGTCGGCATGATTGATCCGGCTCGTGCAGAAGCGAAAGAAGCCATCAAACTTTGTAAACATGCTGGAATTATACCGGTGATGATTACAGGGGACTATAAAGAAACAGCTTTTGCCATAGGGCAGCAACTCGGAATGGTAGAAGATATTTCTCAAGCAATGATGGGAACGGAATTGGAGCAGTACAACGCAGAACAGATGAGAGAAATTGTAAAAGATAAACGTGTCTATGCCAGAGTATCTCCTGAACATAAAGTGAAAATTGTGACAGCATTGAAAGAAAACGGAAACATTGTTGCTATGACCGGAGACGGTGTGAACGATGCGCTTGCTATCAAAAAAGCGGATATCGGAATTGCGATGGGAATTACGGGAACAGATGTTGCAAAAAATACCGCAGAAGTGATTTTGACCGATGACAATTTTGCGTCGATTGTCGATGCGGTACAAGAAGGACGAATCATCTATTCCAATATCAAAAAGTTTGTTTCCTTCTTATTATCCTGCAACATTGGAGAAATTTTGATTGTCTTGGTAAGTATTTTGATGAAACTTCCTGTTCCGTTGTTACCGATTCAACTGTTGTGGCTCAACTTGGTGACGGACAGTTTCCCTGCATTGGCGCTTGGAGTCGAAAAAGGTGACGGAGATATTATGAATCAACCTCCTCGAGATCCGCAGGAACCGATTTTGGACAAGAAAACTTCCATTCGGATTACAGTACAAAGTATTGCCATCACGATAGCAACGATAGGCGCTTATCAATACGGTTTGCATCACTTCACGGAACATTCTTTGGAAGGAGCAAGAACCATTGCATTTGTTACCTTGATTTTGGCAGAACTGTTGAGATCGTACTCGGCAAGAAGTGAGAGTCATACCGTAATGTCTATCGGAATGTTCTCAAACAGGGCATTGACACTTGGAACAGTATTTTCTCTTTTCATGACACTGATTGTAGTCTATATTCCGTTTATGAGAACCTTGTTCCACACCGTATTCCTTGGAGCGGAGGAATGGAGCAGAATCATACCGTTTGCGTTGATTCCGTTTGTTGTTGGAGAAGTTTATAAACTGTTTCATAAATCAACAAACCGAACACAGGCATAACAGTTGTTGTGCAAAGTGACGAAAGGACAGTTTGGAATGAAGAATAGGATATTACTGAAAAATGAAGACGAAACAAAATTGTTCGGAGAGAAGATTGGAAGTGCCATCACACAAAAGCTGTTGATTTGTCTGAACGGCGACCTCGGTGCAGGAAAAACCTGTATCACGAAAGGAATTGCAAAAGGTTTGGGCATTATGGATGATATTACCAGTCCGACCTTCATTTTGGTAGAAGAATATGAGGGGAGACTCCCTCTCTATCACTTCGATGTCTATCGCATTGATGACACCGAAGAACTGTATTTTATCGGATTTGACGATTACCTTTCCAAAAATGCGGTTGTGATTATCGAATGGTCGGACAAAATCGAATCCATCTTGCCAAAAGATAGATTAGAGATTAGACTGGATTATACAGAAGACGGAATGAGGGAAATTTGTTTGAATCCGGTTGGAGAAGCTGCACAAACATTGGTAGAAACCATGGCAAAAAACTAAATGAATTTTAGAAATAAAAGGAGTGATTGTTTTGCAAGGAAAAGAGAGAAGAGAAGATATTCTAAGAAGATTGATAGAAACGGACAAACCGTTGAACGGAACGGATTTGGCAAAGATATTTGATATTTCCAGACAAGTCATTGTTCAGGATATTGCAATCTTGCGTGCAGAAAATCACCCTATTATTTCTACCAACAGAGGCTATATCTTCGGACAACAGGAGAGCAGACCGCATCGTACATTTTGTGTGAAGCATACACGAGAAGAGACGCTTGACGAATTGAATCTGATTGTGGATGAGGGCGGTCATGTGCTCAATACAACCGTAGAGCATGATCTTTATGGACAGATTACCGTAGAAATGTTTTTGAAAAATCGTCGAGATGTAAAAGAATTTATGAAACAACTTGATGAAACAAAATCCGTTCTGCTGACTTCCTTGACCGACGGATTGCACTTTCATACCGTAACCGCAGAAACGGAAGAGGATTTGGACAGAATAGAAGAGAGTTTGAAAGAACGAGGATTCTATGTTGATTTGATAGAAGAATAATTTGGATACAAAAAAAGTCGGAATATTGTTTCCGACTTTTTTGTATCCAATATTGTTTCTTTATTGTCTGCTTTATTTTGATAAGGTTTGTTTTGATATGACTTATTTGGATAGACTTAAGAGATTCACTCTACAAGGAATCTGTGAAACAAAATACTCATACTCACTTGTATTGTGTGTGACAATGATTACGGTCTTGTCTCCGGTGCACTCTATCACAAAGTCCATCACCTGTTTTTTGGTTGCAGAATCCAGTTCCTTGAACGGTTCATCCATAATCAACACATCGAATTCATACAACAAGGCTCTTAGAATCGCAACCCTTCGTTTCATACCTCCGCTTAGGGAAGAAACTTTTTTATTCAGACAATCGTGAAGATGCATTTTATCCATAGATTCTGTCATCGTGTCATAAGAAAGATTCGGATTGATTAACAGTAAATTCTGTTTGACATTCACCGATTCGCACAAGAGGTTATCTTGAAATACAGCGCTTATTGTTTTATCTTCAAGTCCGGTGACAGTTCCCGTATCAGAAGATTCCAATTGCATCAGAATACGAATCAGCGTTGTTTTTCCGATTCCGGAAGCGCCTTGCAAAAAAGTAATTTCTCCTTCTTTGAAACAGAAATTGATATTTTGTAAAACAGAGGAAGTCCCGTAAGATTTTGATAAGTTATGAATCGTGATGTCCATTGTTTCCTCCTTCCAAATAAATAACCAATCTGTCAAAAATTGCTAACACAAGATACTTGAAGATAACGCTGAGTAGCAGAATCACGATGGTCCAAGCAAACAAATCCGCTGTCAGCAAATAGACCTTGGAAGTGTAGAGCTGTTCGCCGATAGAATATTTCGGGATTCCGATTACTTCCGCTGCAATTCCGGATTTCCACGCAAGCGCACAAGAAATATTGCATGCAGAACGAAAATACGGAAACACTTCAGAAACATAGATGATACGAACCAATCTTTTTTTATCAACCCGAAATACAGTAGCCATTTCCAACAGACCTTTTGGAATGTTATCAATTCCGGTCAACACATTGCGATAGATAATCGGAATGACCATCAAAAAAGAAATGAAGATGGAAAGATTCTTGGAAGATAACCAAATCAAGCACAAAATGATAAAAGAGACGACAGGGGTTGCCTGTACAGTCGTAATGATTGGCTCAAGCAAGATGCGAACAGTCCGATTCAGAGATGAGACAATCGCAAGTATCATTCCCAAAACAATTCCTAAGAAAAACCCAAAGCTGATTTTTGCGGAAGACAACAGAACTGTTTTCCAAAAATCAAGTTCCAAACTGAGAACAAAAAGTCTTTGAAAAGCAGAAACAGGAGATACCAGAAGTATCTCCTGTCCAATGATTCTACTTGTGAGTTCCCAAACAATCAGCCAAAAGATAAGAGCGACCAAATAAGTTTGTTTTTTGTTATTGCGCATAGTAGAATTCTTCACCCGGTAATGTTCCTCCGATTGATTTTGGATTTGCTTCAAAAAGAACATTCAAGTATCCGCTCAACAGTTCTTTCATTTCCGCACCGTCAATATAAGTGATATTGCACTCAGGAATTGCTTTTTTTGCAACCGGTTCCGGTACAATATCCGCCTCTCCGATAAAAGCGGCAGCTTCATCCACATTACTGTTGGTAAATTCAATCGATTTTTTGTATTCTTCTAAGAATGTTTTGACCAACTCAGGATTTTGTTCTACAAATTCTTTTTGTGCTACGATGACACCGGTAATCAAAGTTCCGTTTTTGATGTCGGAACGCAATTCGGTTACGGCATTCCATTCTTTTGTCAAATCCAACGCTACACGAAGAGCATCATTCTTTGTTTGTGCAACCGTTACAAAAGGTTGAGGAAGAACTGCGATTCCGTTTTTGTCATTCGTTAACGCTGCAAGACATTCTGCGTGTTCGGATTTGTATTCTATTGTTACATCTTTTTCCGGATCAATTCCGTTTCCTTTTAGGATGTAGTTCAGTGCGTATTCCGGAGTAGCACCTTTTCCGCTGGAGTAGATTGTTTTGCCTTTCAAGTCGGCAACGCTTTGAACTGTATCCCCGTTTTCCACTACATACAATACACCGAGTGTGTTAATTGCAAGAGTCACGATTTTTCCCTCTGTTTTGTTATACAAAGCAGAAGATACATTGGATGGAACAGCTGCAATATCAACCTCTCCTGTTGCTACTTTCGGGATCACTTCATCGACTGCATTCAAAACTTCAATATCGTAAGCTTTTGTTTCCAAATCTTTTTGGTCATGAATCATTTTTGCCATCCCCATAGAAGTAGGGCCTTTTAATGCTGCAATTTTAATGGTTGTCTGTTCCGCTGCAGGCGGTGTTTGCACCTCGTTTGAAGTTGTGTTGTTGCAAGCTGTCAAACCTCCGACCATAAGCAAAGTTGCGAGTAATACCGATAATTTCTTTTTCATAGAAATCCTCCTTCATATAAAATCATTGAGTGAAAAATTGTCATTTCAAGTTTCTCCTATAACAGTAGCTGCTACGATGGAAGAAAGGCTCCGACAATTTCTTTTGAATCGAATTTTTAATAAAACATCCAAGAAAAACATCTTCGATTGTATCGATAAGAGTTCTCTTTTTCCTCTAAGATTATAACGAATAATTTGTATTTTCGCAAGAGATAACAAGATTTCGAAACCCATAAATTACATGTGCCTCACACATCTTTGACAAACCTGCAAATTCAGTTGCCACATTGTCTGATTTACATTGACAGAAACGATATTTTGTGATTAAATCAATATTGTCTAACTAAATGATAAAAAGAATTAAATGCAATTAGTTTATAAAAACCACATTGAGTGAACATAAAGTAATTGAGATAAAAAATTAAAAAAACAAAATATGGCAAATTGAGTCACAACTTATTTTTGAATGTAGTATGTAAAATAAAATATGATGTGAAAGGTGAATAATAGGGAGAATTGATATGAAAAAAAATATAATGTTTGAAGTGATTGTTTTGGTTTTGGGAGTTGTTTTGATGTTGACTCCGACAATGATAGCACCGACTTGCGGACCGATGCCGGATGGTAAATTTATGAAATGCCATTGGATGGGGCAGGCTGTTATAGGGATTGGCGGAGTTGAAACAGGGATTGCCGTTATGATGCTTTTTGTGAAGAAAAAAAGTACAAAAGTAGGCTTGGCAATATCAAATGTGTTGCTGGGAATTCTTGCGATATTGATTACAACCGTTTTGATTGGCGGATGTATGCAACCGATGATGACTTGTAATACACACACGAAACCGATGGTGTTGTTGGTATCCGGCATTTTTATTGTTGTCAACGCATTTTTTGTATGGAAGAATAAGGAAGAGTTGAGTGAATAAAATGGCTTTATTGGAAACAAAAAATCTTAGCAAAGAGTTTGAACGAGGAAGTAGGAAGTTTTTTGCTGTGCAGAATGTGAATTTTTCAATCGGAGAGGGAGAGTATGCTTACATTGTAGGAAGAAGCGGTAGCGGAAAGTCTACTTTGCTCAGTTTGCTTTCCGGTATTTTGGAACCGACGGGCGGGGAAGTGTTGGTAGAAGGAAATGCTCTGTTTCAGATGAATGATGAAAAACGCAGTCATTATCGCAATTCATTGATCGGCTATGTCCCGCAGTCGCTTGGAACGGTGCCGAACCTTTCGGTGTTGGACAATGTTCGTTTGCCGTATTTTTTTGAGAAGAGGGACGGAGATGCGGTGGAGCGTGCAACGATGTTGCTTGATATGATGGGAATTTTGCATTTGAAAGATGATTTTTGCAACAAGTTATCCGGCGGAGAATTAAAGAGGGTTTTGTTGGCAAGAGCATTGATGAATGAACCCAAAATTTTGATGGCGGATGAACCTACTTCGGATTTGGACACTGTGACAACAAAAGAGATTATGGAAGTCTTGCACCGGATCAATGAAAAAGGAGTTGCGCTTTTGATTGTAACTCATGAAACAGAGCTGTTGCAATACGGTGATGTCTGTTACCGTATGCAGGACGGAATTTTGACGAGGGATAGCGATGAGTAAACAGTTAAATAATAGAGAAATTGCGAAAAAAAATATTGAAAATAAGCCGGTAAGAAATTATTCTTTGATGGCATTGACCGGTTTTTTATGTTTTGTATTGTTTTTGTCTACTTTTCTGATTTATAGCGTGAAAAACGGTTTGCATTCCCTGTCAGATCGAATGGGCGCGGATATTATCGTGGTGCCGGAAGGATATGATTCTAAAATTTCAGGAGCGATTTTGCGCGGGGAACCAAATTCTTTTTTCTTTGAAAGAAGCATATTTGAACGATTACAAAAAATAGAAGGAATTGAAAAGGCGACACCTCAACAGTATTTAGCGACATTGTCCGCAGGATGCTGTTCTTATCCGATTCAAGTCATCGGATTTGATTCCGATACGGATTTCTTGGTAAAACCGTGGTTGGAACAACAAGTCAAACTACCGTTAAAACAACAGGAAATAGTAGTCGGACATGATGTTGTCGGAGATATTCATTCCAATGTTAAATTTTTTAATCAGGAGTTCAAAATCAAAGGTCGTTTGGCAAAAACCGGAATGGGCTTTGATACCTCCGTATTTATGAATTTTGATGAAACGGTGCGTCTTGCCAAAGAGTATGAAAAAATTTTGGAGTTGCCGATTTCAAAGCATGAGGATATGATTTCGTCCATCATGATTAAGGTGAAACCAGATGCAAGTGCTCAAGAAGTCAGCAATGCAATTCGAAAAGAATTTCAGGGAGAAGGCGTCTATCCGCTGTTATCCAAACAGATGATGAATGAAGTGTCAACCGCTGCAAACAGTTTGTTGACATACATCTACACATTGATTGTGCTGATTTGGCTGTTGGCGTTGATTTTATTGCTTCTTGTATATTCCATATCCATTCGGGAACGAAAGCGGGAATTTGCAATGTATCGTATTTTAGGTGCAACAAAGAAGAAATTGAATCATATGGTATTGACAGAAGTGTTGATGATTAATATCAGAGGCTCTGTTGTCGGTACAGGATTTGCGCTTGCGGTAGCTTTGCTGTTCAGCAGTGCAATCAGTAAGAGTTTGAATCTGCCGTTTTTGGCACCGAATTATGTAATGATGTTCTTGATTTTTGTTTTTACAGTTTTGATTGGAAGTTTGATAGGACCGTTATCTGCATCATTTGCGATAGCAAAGATGAATCGTCAGGAAATGGCAGTATTGTTGCGTGAAAATGATTGATAACCATCTGTATCGGTTTCCGAACATAAGGAAAAGAATGATGGCAGTACAAAAAATCTTATTATAAGAACTATGGAAAAAACACAGAGAAATAAATCTCTGTGTTTTTTTGTATTAAGCAAAAAAACAGACAAAGCAGGATGGATAACATTTAGCGAGTCTGTTTATCGTCAGTGATACAATGTCCTATGAAAACTTGTTTTTAAGATAAAATAATATCAATTCAAACGAGATATTAAATGATAAAAGTTATTGACTATTTACATAGGGTTTGCTATAATAAATTCTGTTCAAAGATATGTTTGACAAAAAACAAGGTTAGACAAACACAATCGAATCAGATGTGTATCAAATAGCATATTTTGTTATCAGTGGAAGGGAGTGCATGAAAACGCGTAAGAGATTTTTTGCTGTAATATCAGTTTTTTTGATACTTTCCTGCTTTGCAACAAGCATTTTCGCAGAGGAAAAATATAAAGATTGGACGGATGTTTCCAATGCAATGGAAGAAGTGTTAAATGAAGCGATTGAAATTTACCAAAAAGGTGGAGAAACCGCTTCGGAGGATGCTTATAATCAAATTGACATTGCATACTTCAAATACTATGAGAAATTAGGGTTTGAAAAAATTGTTATGGGAACTATTTCCGGGAAACGCGGAACGGATGTAGAAAATCAGTTTTATCTTTCAAAAAAAGCTGCGAGAATGGGAGTTGAACCTGCAGAGTTTCAGAAGGATGTAGAGAAACTGATTGAGATGTTGCATGAAGATGCAAAAACATTGGACAGTATGAGAGGAGAATCTGACGGAGGGGAAGCTTCCGGATGGGGTACTTTTGTTTCTGTTTTTGTGTTGACCATGCGCGAAGGTTTGGAAGCAATATTGGTGGTTGCTGCAATTGCGGCATATTTGGTGAAGACAAATAACCAAAAGTACTTAAAGAGCGTTTATGGAGGCGCAGTTTTCGGAGTTGTATTCAGTATTATTCTGGCAGTTATTTTCAATGTGATTGCCACAAAGCTGGGTGATGCGCAAAGCGGTATACAACAGGAAATTTTTGAAGGAATTGCAATGTTTGTAGCAGTGGCAGTTCTATTTTATGTTTCCAACTGGATGCTTTCCAAGAGCGAGGTTGAAGTTTGGAATCAATATATTCAAGATAAGGTGGATACTTCTTTGACCAAAGGAAACATGTGGGCACTTGCTTTTTCTTCTTTTATTGCAGTAGCAAGAGAAGGTGCCGAACTGATTATTTTCTTTCAGGGAATGCGTTCCAATATCGCAAATAATCCTTCCTTTATGTGGGGAGGGCTTGCAGTGTCGGTTGTGGTACTTGCAGTGATATACTTTGCGATTACAAAATTGAGTATTCGCTTAAAATTGAAGCCGTTCTTTACATTTACAAGTGCTTTGATGTTCATTATGTGCATTTCATTTACCGGAAAAGGAGTTTACGAATTGCAGGAAGCCGGTGTGATTGGACGAACCGTCATCAAAGGTATGAACGGATTTACTTTGGATCTACTCGGTATTTATGACCGTTTAGAAACGTTATTACCTCAATTGATTTTGATTGTAATAACGGTAATAACTGTTGCGATTCAATTGAAGCGCGATAGAAAGATAAAGGCAGAGCTGGAACAACAAGCTCAAAAAAAATAATACAAAAATATTAAGGAGGCACATAATGAAATTCAAGAAGGGTTTATTGGTATCATTATTGGTGGGAAGTATGGTATTGGGGTTAACAGCTTGCGGAGAGCAAAAACCTACAGAACCGACAGACGAACCTGCTACACAAACAGAAGAACCTGCAGCGGATAATACTGATGTAGCTGCACCGGGAGAAGATGCGGGATTTGCGGAATTCCCAATCGGAGACGATCAAGAAGTAGGACCGCTTGCAATCGCAGGGGTTTATTTCCAACCTGTTGACATGGAGCCTGCCGGAAACTCTCTTTCTAAAGAAGAAGCGGATTGCCACATTGAAGCGGACATTTCTGCAACAAAAGAAGGAACAACATTAGGTTACGGTGCAGGAGATTTTGTTCCATGGTTAAGTGTAAAAGCATACATTCAAAAACAAGGATCAGATAAAGTACAAGAAGTTGCTTTCATGCCTATGAACGCTTCTGACGGTCCTCACTATGGTGCAAACATCAAATTTGAAGAAGGATTAGGAAAATACAGTGTAAAATTTGAAGTAAAAGCACCGGGAAATGATTACTTGTTGCACGTTGATAAGGAAACGGGAGTTACAGGAAGATTCTGGACAGAACCAATCGTTGTTGAATGGCCGGAATTTGAATGGACAGGTCCACAATGGTAAGAATGTAACACACAATAGAACAGGAACAGGGATTGGTTTACACCAATCCTTTCTTGTCGTTTAGACATTCGTGACCTGATGAAGAGTCAACCGGAGGTGATTGTTATTTTTAAAATATTTATTAAAGTGATGGAGTCCGGAATTACATTGTCGATGATAATCTCTCTTCTGTTTGCTTTCTTGAGAACCAAAGATATCAGAAAGAAGAGAATTTTTTCAGTTGCGGCAATTTCGTTGGGAGTAGTTGCGGCGATTGTATCTGCAATTGTTCGAGAAATTCCGAACTTTGTCAATCGGGCATCGCTCAGTTTTTGGTCAATGTTGCCGATTGTAATTGCGGCAGTGGGACTGTTGATTTTGATTCCTCTGAAAAAAAAGGTTTCCGACCAAAAGTCAGTTAAGTACGAAAATTGTTTTATCGGATTGTTAGGCATTTATGTAATCGGTTCCTTCTTTTACTATATGCCGCCGATTTTGATACAGTTGAATAACTTTGTCTACTACGGGGAATCCGCAGTCAGTACAATGGTACTGTTTCGTATCATAGGATACGTTCTTGGAATTGTGATGATGATTTTGTCGGCGGTTGCCGTTTATAATACGACACGAAAACTGTCAAGGAAAGAACTGGAAAATACCGTTTTTATTTCCCTGTTAATTGCATTTGTGCCTCAATTTTTTGTAATTGTACAACGATTGTACAGTCTACACTTAATTATTAGAAACGGTATGATTTTGAATACGATTGCTTTCGTGTTAAACAATGAGAGATATTTTCACTTTGGGATGATGTTATTCCTATTGATTATTCCTATTTTGTTGATTGGAAAAAATCGTGTGATTACAGAAGAATACAGAAATAAAGCGGAACTTAGAAAAATTAAGTATACGATGAAAAAGAACCGTCAGTGGGCATATTTCTTTTTGGTAATTATTGTTATCAATGTATTTTCTCTTTCTTATTTAAAAAATTATGTAGGAAGAGAAGTTCCGTTGTCGGCACCGGAAGAGTACACATTGGAAGACGGTATGATTACGATTCCGCTCTCTCTGTTGGAAGATAATCATTTGCATCGATTTACTTATAAGTCGAGCGACGGTGTGGAGATGCGTTTTTTTGCAATCAAAAAATCGCCGGGTTCCTATGTGGCCGTTTTGGATGCTTGTGAGATTTGCGGACCGTCGGGATATTTTGAACGAAAAGATGATGTTGTTTGTAAGCTGTGTGATGTTGTGATGAATCGCGGAACGATTGGTTTTAAGGGTGGATGTAATCCCATTCCGTTTCCATATCGTGTTCATGATGAAAAAATCAAAATTGATCCGAGAGATCTTGACAAAGACAGTTATATTTTTAAGTAGGTGAAATTATGTTTTTTAGAATGATTAGAGGTTCTATCTTCAGACAGAAGAAGAAAATGCTTATGATTGCATTTACCATTGCTTTGGGAGCGAGCCTTTCTACCTCTATGCTCAATACCATGCTGGGCGTCGGAGACAAGGTAAATCGCGAACTCAAAGCCTATGGTGCTAACATCAATGTCGTTTCCAAAGAAGCATCTCTCTTAGATGACATCTACGGAGTGGAACAAAATGAGAATTCGGTTCAGAATTATTTGAGAGAAGACGAATTGGGAATGATTAAAACAATTTTTTGGGCATACAATATCGTTGATTATACACCGTACTTCAATGTGTGGGCGAATGTGGACAGTGATCCGAACAACACAAAGATAGTCGGAACATGGTTTCACAAGCATTTGGATTTGCCGACCGGGGAGTCGGTGGATACCGGAATGTCCAAGTTGAAAACATGGTGGAATATAGAGGGAAGCTGGATTACCGATGAAGATACGGACAAAGCAATGCTCGGTTCAGTCTATGCATTGCGTAACGGATACAAACTCGGTGATAAGATTACGATTGAAAAAGACGGAAGAAAAAAAGAATTTACGATAGCAGGGGTGTTTGAATCGGGAAGTGATGACGATAAAGCCATTTATGTTCCTCTTGATGTGGCACAGGAACTTGCCGGAACGGATAATGTAGTAAATCGAGTTGAAGTCAGCGCATTGACAACACCGGACAACGATTTGGCAAGAAAAGCCGCAAAAAATCCGCTAAGTCTTACAGTAAAAGAATGGGAAGTTTGGTACTGTACTGCGTATGTATCCGCAATTTGCTATCAGATTCAGGAAGTGATGACCGATTCTGTTGCAAAACCGATTCGACAGGTAGCCGAAAGTGAGGGAGACATCCTCAACAAAACCACTTTTTTGATGGTGCTGATTACTATTTTCAGCTTGTTCGGTTCCGCAATCGGAATTTCGAATTTGGTTACCGCAACGGTCATGGAACGAAAAAATGAAATCGGATTGCAGAAAGCAATCGGTGCAAGCAACGGACGGATTATCGGAACAATCCTGACAGAGATTATTATTTCGGGTATTATCGGAGGAGCTGTCGGTTATATCATAGGATTGGGATTGACGCAGATCATCGGATTCAAAGTGTTCGGTTCGGCAATTGCGCCGACACCGATGGTCATTCCGATTGTAATCATCTTAATTTTGTTAATGACGGTTTTGGGAAGCATTCCGGCAATCAAATATTTGTTGAAATTGAATCCGACCGAAGTATTGCATGGAAAGTAGGGATGAAATGAGAAAAAATTCATTTTTTTGGAAAATGGTGAGAAGTTCCATTTCGCGAAGAAAATCCAGAATGTTTACTGCACTTTTGGCGATTGCTATGGGTGCAACCATTTTATCGGGACTTGTAACAATTTACTATGATATTCCCCGACAATTGGGAAAAGAATTTCGAAGCTATGGAGCAAACCTCATTGTGATTCCGGGCGACGCTTCTTCAAAAATTGAAGAAAAACAGGTACAGGAAATCCGGAGTGCCATCGGAGCGCAGCTGGTAGGATTGGCACCGTATATTTATCAGAACGCAAAAATCAATGAACAACCGTATATCGTAGCAGGTACCGATATGGAAGGGTTGAAAAACAACAGTCCGTTTTGGCTTGTCAGCGGAGAATGGCCGGCAAAACCGAGAGAAGTGATGCTCGGTGCGGAAATTGCAAAAAATCTGGAATTGGATGTCGGAACAAAATTTACGCTGAATATACCGAAGAAAGGCGGAGAAAGCGGAGAGACGACGGCGACAGACTTTGTGGTAGTCTCTACCGTGATTACCGGCGGAAAAGAAGAAGAGCTGATTTTTATGTCAAGTTCCGACTTGAGAGCGATCATCGGAGATGTACCGTACGATGTTGTTGAATGTTCTGTTGAGGCCGAAGCGACCGAATTGGAAAATATTGCAAAAAAAATCGGCGAAAACGATTCTACTTTAATACCGCAGTTGGTGAAGAGAGTGACAGAGTCGCAAGATATTGTTCTTGAGAAATTGCAGGCTTTGGTGTGGATTGTTACGGTAATTGTATTATTTATTATGATGATTTGTGTATCGACAACAATGATGGCAGTCGTAACGGAACGCAGAAAAGAAATCGGATTGAAGAAAGCACTCGGTGCAGGCAACAAGTCGGTAGTAATGGATTTTCTGGGAGAAGGCATCGTGCTTGGTGCAGGCGGAGGAGCACTTGGAGTAGTGCTTGGATATTTGTTTGCAAGTCAGGTAAGTGTCAGCGTGTTTGCGAGAAAAGTGAACTTTTTGATTCCTTTGGTTCCGATTACCATAATCGTTGCAGTCATCATAACGGTAGTTGCATGTTTGATTCCGGTCAGAACTGCTGTTGATGTCGAACCGGCATTGGTACTGAGGGGAGAATAGGAGGAACGATGGAGAATATACTAACGCTCAATGGCGTATCGAAAATATACGGCGATTTGAAGGCGCTGGACAATATCAATTTAACGGTTGAAAAAGGAGAATGGTTGGCAATTATGGGTCCTTCCGGAAGCGGAAAGACCACAATGATGAATATCATCGGCTGTATGGACAAACCGTCTCTTGGAGAAGTTATTTTGGAAGGACAAGACATCTCCAGACTTTCTCCGAAAGATTTGACAGTCATTCGAAGAGATAAAATCGGATTGATTTTTCAACAATTCCACTTGGTTAATTACTTGACTGCACTCGAAAACTGCATGATGGCACAATACTATCATTCCATGCCGGATGAAGAAGAGGCAATGGCGGCGTTGGAGGCAGTCGGTCTGCAAGATCGGGCAAAGCATTTGCCGAGTCAGCTTTCAGGTGGAGAACAACAGAGAGTTTGTATCGCAAGAGCATTGATTAACCATCCGGCGCTGATCCTTGCCGACGAACCAACAGGAAACTTGGATGAAAAAAATGAATATATTGTAATGGATATTTTTGAAAAATTGCATAACGCAGGCTCAACCATCATCGTTGTTACGCATGACCCCGAAGTTGGAGATGAGGCGGAACGAATGATTGTGTTGGAGCATGGACGAATTGCAAGAGAAGAAATGAAACAGCGACAAAGACCGATTATTACAAATAATAAGATAAAGGAGTTTTTGTAATGAAAAAATTTTTAGTAACAACAGTAGCGGCAGTATTATTGCTCGGCGGTTGTCAAGGAAAGACAACCGAAAATACCGATACAGGCACATGGAAGGACGGTTCCTATCATGGAGTCAGCTCCAATGACGATTGGGGCGGACGTGTAGAGGCGGACATCACCATAGAAAACGGAATGATTGTTGCTGCGGAACTGCACAATATTGACAAGGATAATAATGAAAAAGGCGAAGATTACGGAAAAGATACCGGAAATCCGGGCTTGATTAAAATTGCACAGGATGCTATTAAAAATGCACAGGATTATCCGAAACAGTTGGTTTCAACCAATGACATCGAACAAGTAGAAGTCATTTCCGGAGCGACTAATTCCTATGATTTGTTCAAAGAAGCGGTAAATAATGCCTTGAGTCAAGCCAAAGAATAAGATAAAAAATAATCAAAAAGATGTGGAGTAATTGAACAAAGTTTCGATGAAACACATCTTTTTTTGATGGCTTAAGATAGGATGCCGATAGCAAAACCCGAACAGATGATACAAATGAGGTGTGACGGGATACGAAAAATACAGGAGAAGTATTCTATCGACAGTGATAATGGAAAAGCACGATTTGTTCAGCGCTTTTCCCTATTGTAGAAGATATCTTGTTGTGATAACATAAATAATAACATGTTGGTGTAATTAGGCTGATGTTATTTACTTTTAAGAGGAGGAATTCTATGAAGAAGTGGATAGATGAACATGTATTTCTTATAGATGCGATTTTTTTCTTCGGATTGTTTCCGTTAACTTATGTCGCCTATCTCTATAAGCAAGAGTTATGGAAAAATGAATTTATCATTGCTCTGTTTGTAGCGCTGATTGTAGTCGAAAGATACTTTCGCCCATTTATCAAAGAAAAAGAAGTATATCGTGTCAATATTCGTCCTGTTCAAGCAGTTATTTTTTTTATTTCGTGTATGTTTTTGTCCTTCCTCCGTGGAATGGTAGAAAAACGAAGTTTTCTTGGTTTTTTGTCAATGTATCCCATGTTGACGATTTATTTTTTGTTTCCTATAGAACAATTGTTGAATCATCGTAATTATGTGAACAGAATTGAAGTGGAAAAATATGATTTTTGGTCACAGGACGAGAGAAAGAAGAAAAAAGAATTAAGGTAAAAAGATGAATCACAAGATGAAAAATAAAATTGTAAAGGAGTTGTCCTATGAACAAATATGTATCTGAAAATGTATTTCTTATTAATGCAGGGATTATTTTGGTAAGTTTTCCCTTAGCATATATCGCATATTATGTAGACGGAAGCATTATTGGGAATAAGTATATCGTTGCGTTATTTGCTGCACTTTTTTATATTCAGCGTCAAATGAAACCGTTTTTACAAGAAAAAGAAAAGTATGAAATGGATAAATACCCTCTTGAATTAAAGGTACTCATAGGTTCAACCATATTATCCGGAGTGATGACTTTTGGTATGGAAAACTTGGTGAATCAATACACCATATTGCAATTCTTTCAAAAATATCCTCTTTGGCCAATTCATCTTTTAAGACCGTTTGAGTATGTGATTGCACACCGCAATTATGTAAACGGAATTGAAGTGGAAAAATACGATTTTTGGTCACGGGACGAGAGGAAGCAGAGGAAACAGGAAAAGAGAGAAGAGAACAAAACAGAGGAGAAATAAAGAAGACGGAATCATATTGGTTAGAGGATGAAAAATGATCGAGGTAGATGATAAGAAGGGAGAAAGTGTTATGAAAAAGTGGATAGATGAAAATATATTTCTTGTAGATGAGGTTCTTTTATTTCTTCTTCCATAAGTCCTTCTTTTCGCTTTTAGACAAAGAAAAAACAGTAAACCTTTTTTGATTTACTGCTTTCGTGTTAGCTTTTATTGAATTGTTAGTTTAGCAAGCT
>ERZ773008.1484-NODE-1484-length-16507-cov-75.786652_pt1 | contig 16507 bp, 17 predicted proteins | sample MGYA00580664_ERZ773008 | MGnify/ENA primary metagenome ERZ773008 (study PRJEB29015, sample SAMEA2738016) | human oral metagenome | biome: human oral; feature: human-associated habitat; material: dental | place: China | collected 2048 ... | reverse complement strand
GGTTGTTTCCTGATACAGTCTTACGACCTGTAAAGTAACATACTTTAGCCATTGTGTTTTCCTCCTATTAGATCTAATATAGCGGATGTGCTAGCACCACATACCGTACTATGTTATCACACTTTCTTGAATTTATCAAGGGCCTAAACTATTTTTTTATTTAACGTAAACAACTCCAAGTTTACCAAAAGCGACTTCCCCACGAATAATCAAGGTTTTGCTGGTTGGCGCTAGAGGAGCATCTGCCTTAGCTGCACCAAAGGAGGTTTCTACTTTCAAATCGACACGCCAGTGTTGTGGAACATAGACGGTTGCATTCCCGAAAGCGACTTCGATATTCAGAGTGGCAAAATCACCTAACATCTCTGCGTTATCATAGTAGATTTTTGCATCTCCAAAAGCGACTTCCACTTGGTCATCTACAAGATCTTGATCTTGTTTATAGAAGGTTCCGCTACCAAAAGCGACTTCCTTATCCGTGATGACTGTTCGCTCACCCTTGTACCACCATTTTTTTCCGTACCAAAACTTACTTGAGTGAGTGAGATAGCCGACACCTAGCACTGCTAAGATACTAGCCCAAAACAAAGACTGATTGGGAATAGGTAGAATAGCATAAAAATGATTCGCAATCATTAAGGCTACTAGAGCGGTAAAAACTGCCGATGTTAGATGACGACGAAGCAAAGCCTCAACTGATTGGTAGGCAAAAAAGACGATACCAAGTAAAGGCCATATCTTGCCATCCAAAGAAGGGATTCCAAAATTTCCTTGCAGCAAGATCCAAGCTGCTAAAACCAGTAAAACAATACCAAATGCTTTCTTTTTCATGTTTTTCACCTCATGTTTCTTAGATTTTCTTTTAGGAGAGATTGGTAGTGCCGTGACACATGAACCTCCTTGTGGGTCTGATAAAAGGAAATAGTGCCAGTTCCTGAAAAGGACTTGTCCACTGAGTAGATCTGACGGATGTTGGCGATGGTCGACTTGGATACTCGGCTAAAATAGTGGGGCAAGATGGACTCCAACTCATAGAGTTTGAGGCGAACCTCATAGGCTTCCTTCTGGGTATGAGCGTAAATCTTGCTCCCTTCTGTTTCAAAGAAGAGGATTTCCGATAGGTCTAGATAGTATTCACCTGTCCCCTTGTAAAAAGTCAACCTCGGAGCCTTTGACTCTTGCAAGAGTCGTTGCAAATCTGCAATTTCATCTGTCAAAGTGGGGGTCTTGATGACAATTTCAGTCTCCTCTAAATTGCCGTCAATCTCAATTCGTAACTTCATCACATCTCCTTTCTGACTCTACTATATCAAAGCTAAGTTAGGAATACAAGGGCAAAAAAGCAAGTGGTCAATTTGAAGCAGTAAGTGGTTGTAGGACTAGCTTAACTTACATGTCAAAATAAGAAGAAAAGGAATCCCCACACCAGACCACAAGCATAGCCAACCAAGACATCCTTGGGATAATGAACACCACCTAGTACTCGGACCAAGGCTAAGACTCCTGAGTAAATAAGCAAGATCGTTCCGATCAAAGTCCAAGCATGGAAACAGGCCATGGAGATGATAGTTGCCGAAAAGACATGGCGACTAGGCATCGACTGTCCCGAACTATCCTTGTCAAGCAAGGGGGCGATGTCCCAAGTTTCGTAGGGGCGTGGGTGATTGATTTTCTTACGAAACAGGGACAAGATCACAAAACCTGTAGCGGGGACAAGCAAATAGACCCCAACTTGCTGACCAAATCCTAGCTGCAGGTAAGTAGTGACTAGCAAGGTCAGATAGACCAGGGGCATAGCTACTGTCATCAAACGATTGAAACTAAGCAATAGAAATAAAAGGGTGGGATGGCTAGTTAGTTTGGAGCTAAGGTTGCTATACCATTCTTGATAATTTTTCATGTATACTTCTCATTATCATTTTATTTTTACCTCTAGGTGAGGCGCTTGTCTTCTAGTATAGTGCAGAAAAAGAAGGCCGTCAAGCCTTCCGAGGTTTATTCTTCTGCTTCGTCTTCTGTAAATTGACTATTGTACAAGTCAGCGTAGAAGCCACCTTGTGCCATCAGTTCCTCATGGTTGCCTTGTTCGATGATATTGCCATCTTTCATGACCAAGATCAAGTCTGCATTTCGGATGGTTGACAAGCGGTGGGCAATAACAAAGGAAGTTCTCCCTTCCATCAAACGGTCCATGGCTTTTTGAATCAACTCCTCTGTCCGTGTATCAACAGAAGAAGTCGCCTCATCCAAAATCAAGAGTGGCGCGTCCTTGAGCAAGGCACGAGCGATGGTCAAGAGCTGTTTCTGTCCAACAGACAAGGTCACAGTGTCATCCAAAATAGTATCGTAGCCATCTGGCAAGGTCATGATAAAGTGGTGAATTCCCACAGCCTTACTAGCCTCCATCATTCGTTCATCACTAATCCCTGTTTGATTATAGATGAGATTGTCTCGAATCGTTCCTTCAAAGAGCCAGGTATCCTGCAAGACCATTGAAAAGGCATCATGCACTTCTGAACGCGTCATAGCCTTGGTATCCACACCATCAATGCGAATACTTCCCTTATCAATCTCATAAAATTTCATCAAAAGATTGACAATGGTTGTCTTACCAGCCCCAGTCGGTCCAACAATGGCAACCTTTTGACCAGCATGAGCTGTCGCAGAGAAGTCATGGATGATGGTGCGTTCTGGTGTATAGCCAAATGACACCTGATCAAAGACCACTTCACCTTTCATGTTGGTTAATTGTCTTTCCTTATGAGATTCATCTGCCATTTCCTCTTCATCTAGAAATTCGAAGACACGTCCCATGGCTGCGCTAGCCTGTTGAAGACTGGTAATTCCTTGGGCAATTTGAGAAAGGGGTTGAGAAAAGATACGCACGTAAGCCATAAAGGCAACGATAATCCCGATACTGATGTGCCCATTCAATGCCAAGGCTGCACCAACGATAATCACCAAGACGTAGCTAAAGTTTCCAATGAATATCATGATTGGCATCATAATTCCTGAAATAAACTGAGATTTCCAGATACTGTCATATAGACGATGATTTAATTTCGCAAATTCTTCTTTAGTGCTCTCGATAGCATTGTAGCTAGCCACCACATTATGGCCAGAGTACATTTCTTCCACATAGCCATTTACAGCTGCCAAATCCTGTTGCTGACTCTTAAAAAAGCCCTGTGACTTGCCCATAAAGACGGACACGAAAACGAAACCGATAAGAGTTGAGACAACGGTTACCAGTGCCAAAATCCAGTTCATGCCAAACATGGTAATCAAAACAGCAATCAACAAGAAACTAGCTGAGATAACTGTCCCTAGACTTTGGTTAAGAGACTGAGCTGCTGTATCCACATCATTGGTCACGCGCGAAAGGGTATCCCCTTGAGAATGACGGTCAAAATAGCCTAGAGGCAAGCGATTGATTTTTTCAGCGATAGCCTTCCGCAAACGTTGTGAAAAATGTTGGATGCTCGTTGAAAAGATATAGGCTTGTGTATAGTTAAGGATAATACCAAGCACATAAAGGATAACCAAAAAGCTAGCAATTCTTGATACAGCTTCAAGGTCAATTCCCGTCATCAAGCCATCTGAGATTAAGTTGGTGATTTCTTTTATCTTGGTTGGTCCATACACCGTGATGATACTAGAACATACAGCTGCGACAACAGCTACTAGTAGGGGAAGTTGGAGACCTGCTAGAAAAGGTCTACACTGTTTCCATAAGGACATTTTCTTATTTTCCATGTTCCAATTCCTCCTTCGATAGTTGTGAATAGGCAATTTCTTGGTAAACTTCATTGGTAGCTAGAAGTTCCTTGTGGGTGCCTTGTCCCACGACTTTACCTTGATCCAAAACCATGATTAGATCAGCATCCATAATGGTAGAAATCCGTTGCGCTACGATGAGCTTGGTCATGGATTGTGTTTTTTCAGCAAGTTCTTGGCGCAAGATCCGGTCTGTCTTGTAGTCCAAGGCTGAGAAGGAATCATCAAAAATGAGAATTTCAGGCTTACGAGCCAATGCGCGTGCAATGGCTAAACGTTGTCTTTGCCCACCTGAGAAATTGATCCCGCCTTGGGCAACTTCTGAGGCCAGGCCTGCTTCCTTATCCTCGATAAAGGTTTTAGACTGAGCCAATTCCAGAGCTTGCCACATAGCAGCTTCGCTTAGAGGACTTTCTTGACTCTTACCAAAGTCTAAGTTTCCCTTAACATCTCCAGAAAAGAGCACAGCTTTTTGAGGAATATAGCCAACTTTATTTCGCAAATCTTCCAAGTCGTAATCTTGCACATTGACACCGTCGACTAAGATTTGACCAGCTGAGACATCATAAAAACGAGGCAAGAGATTAACAAGTGTCGATTTCCCTGAACCAGTTGAACCAATAAAAGCAATGGTTTGCCCTGCTTCGGCTTTGAAAGTAACATGTTCCACAACTGCTTCAGAATTTTTAGAGTAGCGGAAGGTTACATCACGGAATTCCACTTGTCCTTTCACAGAAGGGTTTGTCGCCTGTGGATGACTAGGATTTCCAATAGAAGGATGCAAGTCCAAAACTTGATTGATACGCCCTGCAGAAACCAAGGTACGAGGAAGAACGATAAAGAGAGCACCCATGAGTAAGAAGCCCATTACGACTTGCATGGCATAGGACATGAAGACTACCATATCGCTAAAAAGGGGCAGACGTTCTGTCAAGCTAGCATCGTTGATGATATAGGCTCCAATCCAGTAAATAGCTAAACTCAAGCCACTCGAAATTCCCATCATAATGGGATTCATAATGGCCATCAAACGGTTGACAAAGAGATTGAGTCGAGTCACCTCATCATTGGCTTCTTCGAATTTCTTGTCTTGGTAATCCTCAGCATTATAGGCACGAACAACTCGAATCCCTGTCAGACTTTCACGGGTGATGCTATTGAGTTTATCTGTCAACTTCTGGATGACAGATTGTTTTGGAAAGGCCAGAGTCATGAGAACAGTGGTCATCAAAACATTGACGATAACAGCAACCACTACTGCCCAGAGCCAGTATTCAGACTTGCCAAGGATTTTCCCAATAGCCCAGATGGCCATGATTGGCCCACGAGTGACTACCTGGAGTCCCATAGTAAAGAGCATCTGAATCTGAGTGATATCATTGGTTGTTCGAGTCAAGAGACTAGGAATAGAAAAACGTTTAATTTCTGTCTGAGAATAATCTAATACACGATTAAAAATATCACTACGTAGATGAGCCGTATAGGAGGCTGCAACACGAGCCGCAAAAAATCCCACTGTTACGGATGTTAGAAAGGCCAAAAGTGACAAGCCCATCATCTTAAGGGCTGGTGACCAAAGCTTTCCCAACTCCGTGCCTGGTGTTCCAAGTAATGCTGTAATTTCTGAAATATAAGTCGGCACTTCTAACTCGAGATAGACCGAGAAACAGGTAAAAAGAACAGTCAGGAGAATCATACCCCATTCTTTTCCTGTAATACGTTTAGCGAGTTTTTTCATCATTTCCCCCTATTTTTTCTACATTTGCTTGCAGTTTATCAAGGACTTCTTCAAAGATTGCGAGATTCTCTTCGGAAATGCCTTCAAGTAAACTACGGTCAATTCGATCAAAGAATGATTTGATTTGATTTATTTGAGAGCGTGATTTTTCGGTCAAATGAACAAATTTCGCCCGTTTATCACTTGGACTGGTCTCCAACTCCACCAAACCATTTTGTACCATACGCTTGACCAAATTACTAGCAACAGATTTGGTAATATTAAGTTCCTGCTCGATATCCTTAATCAGGACCAGTTCCTCTTTTTGTTCGCAATGATCTAAAAAACGCAGAACCTGCCCTTGCGGTCCACCCATAAATTCAATACCACATCGCTTGGCTTCCTTTTGCACCATGAGGTGAACCTGATGCCCAAAACGTTTAAAGACCAAAATCGGTTTATCCATATCTGCTTCCTCCCAAATAAAAATAGTTCTCTTGAGAACAATTAAGTTTCCATGAGAACTATTCTATCATTTTCAGAAAAGATGTCAAGAAAAAAGTTTCTATGAGAACTATCTTGGTCAGAATTGACATTAGCAGATATTTTCTCTATAATAGGCACTAACTACTGTGGATTGATATCCATTCACTCGATGAAGGGAGAAAACGTTCAAATGAAACCAGAAGAACAAAAAGTTTTAGGGATTTTGGCAACCATTTTTGGAGCCATCGCACTTTTAGGATCCTGGATCCCGTTTATTAACTATCCATCGTTGTTCATCGGCATCGTCGCATTTATCTTGGGGATTATCGGCCTTATCGTTAACCTCAAAAAACGAAAAACAATGGCCATTATCGGAACAGCTCTATCAATTGCTTCTATTGTCCTTTTCTTTACAACCCAGATACTGTACGCTAATGTCTACAATGATTTTGTCAGGGAATTTAACCGCTCCTACAGAGAAGCCAGTGCCTCAATGGAACGCGAAGAAGAAAGTGACTTGACAGATGATAGCAGTGATTTCATCCCTGAAGAGGAGGAAGAGGATTCCTTCACTTGGACCCAAAAAGAGTTTGACGACTTAATCGAAGGTGACCTTGATAACAAAGGAAAAGGTGGCACCAACTACAAGGATATTATCAAAAAACACGGACTACCAGACTCCGAGTTTGACTCCACTATCGGAGGTTATAATACGAGAAAAATCACCTATATCTCCATTGGTGACAAGATCAAGACTGTTACCTTAACTTTTGCAAAACAGGACAATGGACAGCTCCTGCTCGTCCAAAAACATGCAGTCGGTCTAGGTCTAGGAAAAAGCAAGCAACAAAACGATTCTGAAAGCAGAGTCTAAGCTCCAATATAAAAAGCGAACAGCTAGTAGGTCTGTTCGCTTTTTATATTAGAATCCATCCACATTGGTATAGATCTTTTGTACATCTTCGTCGTCTTCAAGGACGCTGTAAAGTTTTTCAAAAGTATCAAGGTCATCGCCTGACAATTCCACTTCTGACTGAGGAATCATTTCCAATTCGGTAACTTGGAATTCTTGGATACCTGACTCACGAAGAGCAACGATAGCCTTGTGAAGGTCAGTTGGAGCTGTGTAAACAGTGATTGTTCCATCTTCTGCTTCGACATCATCCACATCCACATCAGCTTCAAGCAAGAGTTCAAAGATAGCATCCGCATCTTCACCAGCAAATACGATCACACCCTTGTTGTCAAAGAGGTAAGAAACTGAACCAGAAGCACCCATGTTTCCACCGTTCTTACCAAAGGCTGCACGGACATTGGCCGCGGTACGGTTGACGTTTGACGTCAAGGTGTCAACGATCAGCATAGAACCATTTGGTCCAAATCCTTCGTAACGTCCTTCTGTAAAGGTTTCGTCTGTGTTTCCTTTTGCTTTATCAATCGCTTTATCGATAACGTGTTTTGGCACTTGGGCTTGTTTAGCACGGTCGATAACGAATTTCAAAGCAGTGTTTGATTCTGGATCCGGATCACCTTTTTTAGCTGCCACATAGATTTCTACACCAAATTTTGCATATACTTTAGAGTTAGCTCCATCTTTAGCCGTTTTCTTGGCTACGATATTGGCCCATTTACGTCCCATTAGGAATCTCCTTTTTTCACATTTTAATCTTTCTTATTATAACACAAGTCCATCTGATTTTCACTAGAGGAAATGGATTTTCTTTCGTAAATCCAGCTAGGATTGTTCCTTAGCTGCCAAGATTTCCTTACCTTCTTTTATCAAGGGGTGACGGAAAAGAGAGAAGTAAAGTTGGATAGTCATGGCAACCCAGATAAGAGGTTCACAGAGGATGACTCCCCTATAGCCTGCCCAAGGGATAATCAAGACCACAAAAACGATTTTGCCGATTAGTTCGATAAAACTAGATACCAGAGGCAGGATTTTTTGGCCCAAGCCCTGCAAGCAATTGCGATAAATCAGCAAAAGGCTCAAAATCGGATAAAAGACTGAACTGATTTGCAGGTAGAGACTACCATTTTCTACCAAGTCAGTATCTGTTGAACTGGCCAAGAAGGAAACCAAGGTCGGACTAGCAAAAAAGAGAAAGATACAGACAAAACCTGCCCAAGACATGCTCAGTCGACTGCCGATTCGAAGACCTTGAACAATGCGGTCTGGTCGTTTCGCACCGAGATTCTGAGAGGCAAAGGTCGTCATGGCAGAAGAAACGGCCGTCATCGGAAGCAGAGCAAAGGCCATAATGCGTCGTGCCGCTGTTTGGGCACTAATAATCACTGCGCCAAAGGTATTGACAGAAGACTGTAAAATCACACTACCAATAGACACAATCGAACTCATCAAGCCCATAGCCAAACCTTGCTCCAAGAGATCCGCGTACAAGCTCTTGTCCCATTTGAAATGTTTAAACTGTGGCAAGAGTTCTGGAACGCTTTTGCGGATATAATAAAAGCAAAGAAGCGCTGACAACCCTTGTGAGATAATGGTAGCAAGTCCCGCAGATTGAACACCCAGTTGCAGTTGCGTAATAAAATAGAGATCGAGAATCACATTGACCAGAGCAGAGAAAATCAGAAAACCAAGCGCAGCCAGACTATCACCAATAGATCGCAACAAGCCAGCAAAGAGATTATAGGCAAAGCTAACTCCGACACAGGTCACAATCATGGAAATATATTGATAGGATTGGGGAAGGATTTCTGCAGGGGTATCTAAATATTGCAAGAGTGGATACAGACCGACAAAGCCCATCAACATAACAAAAATACTCAAAAGCCCTCCTAAAATCCAGGTTGCAGCAACCGCTTCCTTGATTTTGGTGAAATTACGAGCCCCATAATAGCGAGCAATGACAATCCCCATGCCATTTCCAACACCAAGCGTAAAGCCTATAATCAAGTCAAAAATGGCTGTAGTAGCTCCTACTGCAGCCAAGGATTCTTGGCCAAGGAAACGCCCAACAATCAAGACGTCAGCTGTATTATAAAGCTGTTGAAAGATATTAGACAGCAAGATGGGAAAGGCAAAGCTTAAAAGCGAAGGAAGGATTGGACCATTGACCAAATCCACTTTTCTTTTCTTATTCATAAGCCTATTATATCAGCTTTCTAGAGGAGCGACAAGGATTGCTTGGCTTTCTTGAAATCAATTGCCTACCGAGAGACAATTTGCTATAATCAAGAAAAGGGGGTCATTTATGAGTTTGACCAGTCAATTAATAACCGATGCATTTCCAGATCTTGATAAGGTTGAAAAGCTCAACAATGAAGCTTTCCCCGAAGAGGAACGCGTGCCTTTATCCGAATTTTTACGCTATCAGGATCGAGATGACGCCCACTTCTTTGCCTTTTATAACCAAGAAGAGTTTGTCGGATTTGCTTTTGCCATCTCCAATCAAAAAGCCTTTTATATCAGCTTTTTTGCCATCATGCCCCACTTGCGAAGCCACGGTTATGGGAAGGAAATCATCGAAAAGCTGACTGATTTTTACCAGCGAACCATGTTGCTTGAAGTCGAGCGATTAGATGAAGAATGCGATAACTTGGAGCAAAGGAAGGCTAGAATGGACTTCTATCGGCAAAATGGCTTTAAAACAGCCAACGCTTTCCTTGAGTACGATGGTTTGAGTTTTGAAATCCTCTATCGTGGCGATTACTTTGACGAAGAAGCCTATCGTGACATCTTCCAGAAGTTACAAGATGAACATTACTTTGACTTTCATATCGAATACAGACGCTTTAGTGATCATTAGTTCGTTTGAGTTAGATAAAAAAGTAGCAGAAAATCTGCTACTTTTATTTTTATTCTTCAATTTCAATTCCAAGATCATCGCCAAGGTCAAGTGTTACTTCTTGGTTAGAAGTCGCCTCCGCTACTGGACTATGATCAGAAGCTTCTTCATCTTCAATCAAGCCATATTGAACACGGACTTGGTGGTCAATGGCGTCAAAGATTTCCGGATGATCTGCCAAGTATTTCTTGGCATTTTCAGATCCTTGCCCGATTTTTTCACCCTTGTAAGAGTACCAAGCTCCTGCTTTTTGGATGATATCAAGGTCACTTGCAATCTTCAAGAGCTCACCAGTCTTAGAAATCCCTTCTCCATACATGATTTCAACAAAGGCTTCTTTAAACGGTGGAGCCACCTTATTTTTCACGACCTTAATCTTGGTTTCCTTACCGACATTGGTGTCTTTTTGGTCACCAGTTCCCTTAATCTGTGTACTTCCACGAACATCCAAACGCACTGAAGCATAAAATTTCAGAGCACGTCCACCTGGAGTTGTTTCTGGGTTTCCAAACATGACCCCAACTTTTTCACGCAATTGGTTGATAAAGATAGCAATTGTTTTGGTCTTATTGATCGAAGCACCAAGTTTACGCATGGCCTGGCTCATCATACGAGCTTGCAAACCAACGTGGCTGTCTCCAATATCCCCATCGATTTCTGCACGAGGCACAAGGGCCGCAACTGAGTCGATAACGACTAGGTCAACTGCACCTGAGTCAATCAATTTCCCTGCAATTTCAAGACCTTGCTCACCTGAGTCTGGTTGTGATAAGAGCAATTCGTCAATATTCACACCAAGTGCTGCTGCATAGGCTGGATCAAGGGCATGTTCCGCATCGATAAAGGCAGCGATACCGCCTTCTTTTTGAGCTTGCGCAACAGCGTGAAGGGCAACTGTTGTTTTACCAGATGATTCTGGTCCATAGATTTCGATGATACGTCCCTTAGGATAACCACCTGAACCAAGAGCAATGTCCAGAGCCAAGGAGCCTGAGCTCATCACTTGAACTTTTTGCTCTGCACGCTCGCCCAAACGCATGATTGAGCCTTTACCGAAATCTTTTTCAATCAATTTAAGAGCATCGTTCAAGGCTTTTTCACGATCAGCTCCAAATTTTTTTCCGATTTCATCTAATTTTTTTGTTGGTTTTTTCGCCATTTTGTTCTCCTATATTCTACTGGTCCTTAGACCTATCTTTTATTATACCAAAATTTAGTCACTTAATAAAGCCTTGCGAACTAGGTTAAAGGCATGCATTACCGCAATATGACGAACATCTGTACGGCTCCGTCCTGCGATATTCGCCTTGATAACTTCTGTTCCTTTTGCATGCGCCAAGCCGATAAAGACGGTTCCAGCTGGATGCCCCTCTAGGCTATCTGGTCCTGCCACACCCGTCAAACTAACTCCGTAGTCAGACTGAGTCTTGAGACGTGCCTGCTCTGCCATTTTTCGAGCCGTAAACTCAGAAACGACACCGTGTTCTTTTAGCTCTTGCTCGGAAATATCCAACATCTTGGACTTTTCTTCTAGGCTGTAGGTGACAAAACCGCCATTAAAGATAGCTGAAACGCCCGAAAAGTCTGCTAAAGTAGCCTGAAAAAGACCTGCCGTCAAACTCTCTGCTGCAGTAATGCTTTTCTGTCTCTTCTTAAGCTCTTCTACAACGACACTTGCTAGGCTGGTTTCTTCTCCATATCCATAACAGATATCTCGCAGTGACTGTCCATCGAAAGTTTGGCGATTCAAAATGTGATTCTCCAAGATGTCCAAGGCTTGATCAGCCTTTTCTTGACTGACTGCTTTTGTAGACAAGCGCAAGGTCACCTCTCCCGTTTTAGCATAAGGAGCCAAAGTTGGATCAGTTTGTTGGTCAATCAAGTCCGCCAAAATAGTCACCAACTGACTTTCTCCAATTCCAAAGAAACGGAGCACTCGTGAATAGAGCTTAGCACCAGTCATTAACTTGGGTAAGAGCTGATTTAAGACCATGGGTTTCAACTCACTAGGAGGTCCTGGAAGGACCACGTAAGTCACGCCGTCAGCTTCCGAAACTCCTCCGACAGCTAAGCCTGTCTCATTTGGCAATGGGGTTGCTCCTTCCACAATTTGAGCCTGCCTCTCATTATTGGGGGTTCGCGCATAGTCTGGTCTTTGAGCAAAAAAGTGATCGAGTTTTTCCTGGGCTTGAGGATCAAACACCAAGGCTTTTCCCAAAAATTTTGCCAACGTTTGTTTGGTCAAATCATCCTCAGTTGGCCCCAAGCCTCCTGTCAAAATCACAAGATTACTACGTTGACTCGCAATCTCTAGCAAGGACATCAGGCGCGCTTCATTATCTCCAACAGCTGTTTGGAAATAAACATCTACTCCAATTTCTGCTAGCTTTTCTGATAAGAACTGGGCGTTGGTATTGACAATCTGCCCTGTCAAAATTTCCGTTCCTACAGCAATAATTTCTGCTTTCATTTTTCCTCCTACCTATCTATTCGGATTCTTTTTGAAAAAATCGCAGGAAGTTTCCCACGATTTAATCTTTTTTTATTCTGTTTCTTCGCTTGAAGCACTAGTACTTGATGAAGGCGCAGGTCGACCAAATGCCGTCTCGTAAAGAACAACATTGGTTTCCAACTCAGTCACTTCCTCTTTACCTAGTGAACGACGTAAAAGATTTTGCATTTCGAGCATATGTTCTGAGGTGACAATTTGATAAGAAATCCCCTGCAACTCAGCATCTTCCCCACGCAATTGATGCGTTTCGATATTCTTGAAGGAATCTTGATAGCCGAGCAATTGTGGAATGCTCTTGGCTGAAAGATCTACGTTGGTCTGCATATTGTTGCTCAATGCTTTGAGGATGCCTTGATAGTGGCTCACACTATTTAGACTCAAAACCTTCTCTACGATTTTTTGAATGACTTCACGTTGACGTTTTTGACGACCATAGTCGCCCTCTGGGTCTTGGTAACGCATCCGTGAATACACCAGGGCTTCCTCACCATTCAAGGTTTGTTCTCCAACACCGATGGAAATCTTATTAAACTCTTCTTGGTCAGCAATCGAAATCGGGAAACCAAGTGTATTGTTGACGGTGATTCCCCCAACTGCATCCACCAATTGTTGAAGACCTTGCATATTGACCATGACATAGCGGTCTATATGGATATTCATCATCTTTTGAATAGTAGAAATCGCCAGTTCCGCACCGCCATTGGCATAGGCAGCATTGAGTTTGGCTTCCTGAACTTGGCCGTCTCCAAGGTCAATCTTAGTTAAAATATCCCGTTCCAAACTCATCATAGTGGTTTTCTTGGTCTTCGGATTAACGGTCAGGAGAATCATGGAATCACTATTCCCCACCCATGGATCTGTACGTTCCACATTTCCCGTATCTACCCCCATCAAGAGGATGGTCAGAGGCTCAGTCGCCTCGATAACGTTGGTTTCTTCACCAATCTTTTTATAAGTCTTTTCACTCAAGGTTGCTGTTCCTTGTTGGAAAATGGTGTAACCATAAACCGCTACACCTAAAACTGTTACTGCTAGAAAAGCTAGCACCATTCCAATTAATTTTTTGATCATCTCGTTATTCATCTATCAGTCTGCCCATAAGGCAAACATCTAAAAATGTCCCTTCTGCTAAATAGGCTCCTCTTTCTTGCAAGCCTTCTGTGATAAATCCCATTTTTGAATAGAGGTGGATAGCGGCCTCATTTCGTTTTTGCACACTGAGTTGTAAGCGACGCAAAACAGCACTCGATTTAGCCCACTCAATACCTTCTTCTAGAAGTATGGTAGCCAAACCTTGGTTCCAAAATTTCTTTTGAATCGCCAAAAAAACATCACCAATATGCCGAACCCTTACATGCTGATCAGCAGTGATATTCAAAACACCTGCAAGCTCATCATTCAGCAAGGCGAGGAGAGTGATTTGATTTTCTGAAGCAGCTTGTTTTTCGATGAAAAGAGCCATTTCAGACGCAGTCATCCCTATGCCATGTTCATCCAAGCTAGTGAAGTCTGTCTCTCGACCGACTTGATTTAAAAATGCAACCAAAGCTGCGGCATCTGAAATCTCAGCCTCACGAATACACAATTCATACTCCATCCTGAAGCTCCTTAATTAGGTGTTCAGCTCGAGAGCCATGAGCTATAAATTGAAGGCAACGACCATCGGCTTCTTTCAAAATTTCCAACTCCAAGTAGGAATCTGGTAAATCCTCCTCCAAAAGATGCCCCCACTCGATAACAGTCACACCGCCACCAAAGAGAAACTCATCCAAGTCAATAGAATCAGCGTCCCCTTCGATACGGTAAACATCAAGGTGATAAAGTGGCAAGCGTCCTTCATACTCTCTGACAATGGTATAGGTTGGACTTTTAATCATCTGACGGATATCCAAACCCTTGGCAAGGCCTTTTGTAAAGGTTGTTTTACCCGCGCCCAACTCACCCGTCAAGATCAGAACATCGTCTTTTTGCAGGATACGACCTAATCTTTCTCCGAGAGCTAGAAGCTCTTCTTCATTTTTTGTGTGCATGCTACTATTATACCAAAAAGTTTCCTTTTGTGTGAATTTTCTTTACAAACTTACTATAATGATTTCAAAGAATTATCCCCTACTTAAAAGAATAGAAAAACCGCAAAAACAAACAAGATATCTCGAATCAGATGGCTATAGAAGGAAATTTCTCTGTGAAGACATTTGGGAAAAAGGAAACGTGCGCATAAAAATCCGATACCGACATACAGGAGAATCGAGGCAATGACAAAAGGATTTCTCAAAAAAACACCGTAGCTAGAACAGAAACAACGACTGTTTTCTTTTTATTAAGGTGATTTTCTATATCTCGAAAAATTTTATCAAAAGGTAAGAAAATCAATAGATCTACTCCTAGCAAGAAAAAGAAGGAGGGTAAAAAGAGGTCAACCAGTTCCTGCTGCATCTTGCTAGTAGTTTGGATGCTTTCTGAGAGAAGCAGACAGGTTGCCAGAAGATTGACTACTAAAAGAAGGCCATAAATAAGACTCACTTTCTTTTGAACATGTAAAATACTGTGCTTTGACTGGTCTGCTGTATGGAAATAATTTATCACAGCACAAAAAACAGAAATTCCTACTAGAAAAATCAAAAAATAAGCATTGGTCTGCTTCAACGATAAAAAGGATTCTTTCCATAATAGGCAACTAGCAAAACTAATCTGGATGACCGCAGCCAACAATAATAGGCGAATTGATTTTATCATTTCTTATCCCTCCCTATATGGGATTATACCTTGTGAGGAATTTGAAATGATTGTTTCCGCCTCAAGTGTCCATTTTTTGTGCTCAACTGACCAAAAAACAGCTCTGTTGTGTACAGAACTGTTCTTTTACCAGTCTAATCCTTAAACCAGAGAGCAAGTTCACGTTTGGCAGAAGCTTCCGAATCGGAGCCGTGAACTACATTTTGAATGGCTTGATTGTCTCCTGCAGCCTTGGCAAAATCTCCTCGGATAGTTCCTGGCAGAGCTTCTTCTGGACGAGTAGCCCCCATCATGGTCCGCCAAGTTTCAATCACTTTCGGACCTGATAGAATGCCCACCACTACTGGTCCTGAAGTCATAAACTGACGGATAGGAGGATAAAAACTTTTTTCAACCAAGTCTTGATAGTGTTGATCAATCAAAGCTTCTGAAACTGCTGAACGCAACTCTAATTTTTCGAGTTTGAAACCTCGTTGTTCCATTCTTTGCAGAATTTCGCCAATCAGCCCTCTTTTCACACCATCTGGCTTAATGATAAAGAATGTTTGTTCCATACGGACACCTCCTTGGCATTTTAGTTCTTCTATTCTACCATACTTTATGAAAAAGTGGGAAAATTTTCTGAAACAAAGCAAAGAGAACCCAAAGGTTCTCTTGTTTGCTTTTATTCTACTGTTTCTTCAACTTGGATTTCCACAACTTCCTCTACAGGAGCAAGTTCTGCCTCTTCTTGTTCTGGAGCCAGATATTCTGCTTCATTGATGGCTTGTGGTTCAAGGTTACGGTAGCGAGCCATACCAGTACCAGCTGGGATGATCTTACCGATGATAACATTTTCCTTGAGTCCAAGGAGATGATCTTTCTTACCACGGATGGCCGCATCAGTAAGGACACGAGTTGTTTCCTGGAAGGAAGCCGCTGACAAGAAACTATTGGTTTCAAGTGAGGCTTTGGTGATTCCCATAAGGACAGGGCGACCAGTCGCTGGAACTCCACCTGCGATAAGAACATCCTTGTTGGCATCTGTAAAGTCGTTGATGTCCATGAGAGTACCCATAAGAAGGTCTGTGTCACCTGGATCCATGACACGAACTTTACGGATCATTTGACGAACCATTACCTCGATGTGTTTGTCACCGATTTCTACCCCTTGGCTACGGTAAACTTTTTGCACTTCACCGAGAAGGTAGGTTTCAACTGACAAGACATCACGAACAGCAAGGAGGCGTTTAGGTTGGATAGAACCTTCTGTCAATGCTGCACCACGAGAGACTTGGTCTCCAACTTCGACACGCATACGTGCTGTAAATGGAACGACATATTCACCTTCACCAGTTTCACCCTTAACAAAGACTTTCTTGGTACGAGTTGAAGCATCTTCTTCGATGGCTGTAACCTCACCCTTGACTTCAGTGATAACCGCTTCCCCTTTTGGATTGCGGGCTTCAAAGATTTCTTGGACACGAGGAA
>ERZ773008.1483-NODE-1483-length-16518-cov-10.403450_pt1 | contig 16518 bp, 19 predicted proteins | sample MGYA00580664_ERZ773008 | MGnify/ENA primary metagenome ERZ773008 (study PRJEB29015, sample SAMEA2738016) | human oral metagenome | biome: human oral; feature: human-associated habitat; material: dental | place: China | collected 2048 ... | reverse complement strand
AAAAGAAACAAAAACACTTTCGAGTAGGAATATCTGTCAGTAAAAAACTAGGAAACGCGGTCATGCGCAACAAGATTAAACGTCGTATTCGACACGTTTTGATAACTCATAAACTAAAGTTAGCAACGCTTGATTTTGTCGTCATTGCACGGAAAGGTGTAGAAATTCTGACTTATCCAGAATTGGAACAAAATTTACTTCATGTACTAAAAATAGCAAAAATTTATCAGGAAGGTTTGAGTTGTGAAAAAGAAAAGTAAGTTGGTGGTGCTTTTATCTCTGGCTTTGCTCATTCTAACAGCATGTGGAACGAGTGAGGTTACAGCGAGTTCGCCAGATTTATGGGAAAGATTTGTGTATTTCTTCGCTGTAACGATTCGGTTTCTTTCCTTTAATGGAAGTACGGGGATTGGGATTATCCTCTTCACTTTAATTATCCGGACTGTTCTTCTGCCAGTTTTCCAATTGCAGATCAATGCTTCGCGCAAAATGCAGGAAGCACAGCCATTGGTGAAAGAATTGCAGGCGAAGTATCCAGGGCGTGATATGGAAAGCCGTAATCGTCTGGCTCAAGAAACGCAAAAACTATATAAAGAATTAGGAGTGAAGCCTTCGGCATCATTTTGGCCCTTGCTCATTCAAATGCCTGTGCTGATTGCGTTATACCATGCTTTGATTCGTGTTGAGTTTCTTAAAGTTGGGCATTTCCTATGGATGAATCTTGGGGCGACAGATCCTTATTATATTTTGCCAGTTTTAGCAGCTGCGTTCACCTTTTTAAGCACTTGGTTGAGCAATAAAGGAATGGCAGAACGTAATGGTTTGATGACAGGAATGATGTTTATCATGCCAATCTTTGTCTTTTTCTTTGCGGTCAACGTAGCGAGTGGGGTTGCATTATACTGGAGTACGTCGTATGCTTATCAAGTGTTCCAAACGCTTTTACTGAGCAATCCATATAAAATCATTGCAGAAAGAGAAGCAAAGGCGACTGCCGAGCGTGAACGTGAAGAAAAGAAAAAACGTGCCTATCGTAAAGCACAAAAAAAGAAAAAGTAAGGAGGCGCTTGTATGGTATTATTTACAGGAGCGAGTGTTGAAGAAGCTATTCAAAATGGCTTGCGTGAGTTAGAGATTCCAAGGATGAAAGCACATATCAAAGTGATTTCTCGTGAGAAAAAAGGATTTTTGGGATTATTTGGCAAGAAATTAGCCCAAGTTGACGTAGAACCCATCAACGAAACGACAGTAGTAAAGGCGAATCAAAAGGCTGTCAAAGGTGTTCCAGAAGAAATCAATGCTCAAAATGAACCTGTCAAGAGCGTCAGTGAAGCAACTGTTGACTTAGGCCACGTTGTTGCAGCTATTAAAAAAGTTGAAGAAGAAGGCAAAGAAATTTCAGATGATGTCAAAGCTGAAATCTTGAAGCATGAAAAAGAAGCCAGCACGATTCTTGAAGAGACAGGAACGATTGACTTGTTGAAAGATAGTGATATCGTAAATTTTCAAAAATCGGTCGCTCAAGAAGAAAAGACAACCGATAAGATTATTTCTTTTGATCAGGCTATAGAAAAGCGCTCGGAAAGTCAACCGATAGCTGAAGAGCCGGCTGATTTTGAAGATTTGGGCATTCAAGTTGAAGAAAATTATGATGTTGAAGAAGTTGTTGCGAGTGTGACGGGTTATGTGCAAAACATCGTGGATGAAATGGACGTAGAAGCTAGCCTTGCAAGTGCTCATAATCGTCGGACAATCAATATGCAAATTGATACCAATGAGCCTGGTCGCATTATCGGCTATCACGGAAAAGTGCTGAAAGCTCTTCAATTATTGGCACAGAATTATCTTTATAATCGTTACTCTAAGAGTTTTTACATTTCTATAAATGTCAATGATTATGTAGAACATCGAGCAGAAGTTCTACAAAGCTACGCTCAGAAGCTAGCTGATCGTGTGTTGGAATACCAACATAGCCAAAAGACTGATCCTATGTCTAACAATGAGCGGAAAATTATTCACCGAATTATTTCTAAAATGGACGGGCTTACCAGCTATTCAGAGGGTGACGAACCAAACCGTTATGTTGTAGTGGATATTGATAGTGAATAAAGAGAAAGCCGGCAGAGATGCTGGCTTTTGTAGTAATAAACTAGGAGAAGGATATATGAAGAAGAGAGTTTTTCTAATTATTTTAGGGTTAGTACTACTTGGTGCCTGTGGTCAAAAGAAAATAGAGAAGCAGGAGAATACTTCTGACTCGAGTAAGAGTACATTGGACAAAGAGCAAAAGAGTGCTTCGATTTCAGTAGCACAAGATGAAAAATTATATGCTTCGACTTTGGATAAATTAAAGAAAGATACTTCTGAAGGCCGTGCGAAGATATATACATTTTATGATATTGATAAAAATGGGACGGATGAATTAATCACAGGACATCATTCTAACGGGGCTTATTATTTAGCGGCTGTTTATTATTTGAATCAAGGGACATCAACTTATTTAGCTCAATCAAAAGTGGCTTCAGTAGGTGGAAATCGAGAAAGCGCCACAATATATACAGATGGGACAGTCTTTTATGCTCAATGGCATTCTCTAAGTCCAGATGCTAAGGGTTATCTTTATCAACTGAAATCTGATAATAGTGGTATAGATGTGCTAAAAGAAGCAGATTTTCAAATAACTGGTGTAGATTCAAATTCTGAAAAAAGCGTAGGTTCAGTTTTTGGGTTAGCTTCTAAAAAAGAGCTTGATCTATCTTCGTTAAGGTGGAAAGATATAGAAAACTACCAAGCAACGACAAGTGTTAGAAATCAGAAAGAACAAAATAGTTCGTCCCAAATGGATTTGGGAGCCATCCAAAAGGGAGATTATTCTAGTGTTGAAGGTACATGGAGAAATGGGTGGGGGAATGAATTAGTATTTGATAAAAATGGCTTGGTTAATAATGACTTGAAATTAGGAAACAATTTTAAAATGATTAATTCTTATTTACAAGGTGGAGTATCCTTTGGAGGACCGGGTGCAGCCGTCTTATTTATTCCTGCTGGTATAGATATGTCTATGACTTTGGATAATCAAAAAATAATGGATGCTTCTAATCGTAAGAGGGACAGGATTCTTATTACGCAAAGCGTTAACGTGAATAACTCAGAAGCATTCTATTATAAAGAGTAAAAAAGAAAGGAGTTCTCATGTCACTTTTTCCAGCTATTGAAAGCTTTCTACCCCATCAGGGAGTCAAGTACATTTCTCCAGATAAGGCAGGCCAGTTGCGCAAGTCCATGCTGGAGTTCAAGGCTAATGGACAGGAAGCGCGTAAGGAGTTTGCAGACTTGGTCAAGGATTTTCAGTGCCTTTATCCCAAGCTGACCTTGGAGCGAACTAGTCAGTGGATGAATCAGGCGCAGATGCTGCGGCCACATTTTTGGAATTATCTTAAAGGTTATGGGGGAATTACGGAGCCTATGTTTGCTCTGCGCTTGTATGGAACTGCAGAAGACTTTGGGGTGTCACTAGAGGTGAGTTTCATGGAGCGCAAGAAAGATGAGCATAGCCTTAGTAAGCAAAACCGAGTACTGAATCTGCCTATCCAGTCACCAGCTTACTATTTTGTCCAGATCAATGGCCTGAGTCAGCGCTTTGAAGGTACGGAGAAAAATCGTCAGTTTCTTATCCAGCAAGTGGCAGCCGGTCAGGCTCGCAAGGTTCTGGTCAAATACGATATTCCCCTCTATCGAGCCACTTCAAGGGATCAGGTGCTGTCCCAGTTGCAGGAGGCCATGACAAGCTTAATTCCCTTTTACGAAGCGACTCGAAGCCTATGATTACGTTTTTAAAGAGAAAGTTATTTCAGTAAGTATTGACAAAAGCCCCAGAATCATATAGAATAGTTAAGTATGTTTAGTAACTGATCACATAGCCGGCTAAACGAATACAAGAATCTAAGAGGAGGTATTCAAAGTGAAACGTACTTATCAACCAAGTAAAATCCGTCGTGCGCGCAAACACGGTTTCCGTCATCGTATGGCAACTAAAAACGGTCGTCGCGTGCTTGCTAGCCGTCGTCGTAAAGGACGCAAAGTTTTGGCTGCATAATCCAAACGAATACAAGATGAAGAACCAACGGAAACTCGAGACCGCTGGTTTTTTTGTTGGATAACAACGAGACAAACTGCATTTACCACGAGATTTTGATATAATAGAAAATGATATAAAGAGGAATGAATGATGAATATTTTTGATACACATACTACAGACCTCAATCTGTGATTTTAAAAGATATTACAGTTCTTAAGGTGGCAATTAACCAAGAAACTAACCAAAGGAAAGTAAGTGTAGCATGCAAAAAGAGGAATTCGTAATGAGTTCCTCTTTTAATCTATGCTTTTTATGATTTCGTTAAACGACGAAATGAGTTTGATTTGTTTATCGTCCGATAAATCAGAAAGATTATCTACGAGTGTATCAAGAGATACGGAATTATCAGAGAGTGGGAAGTCAAAGAATTCTTCCACCGTCATATCTAAGGCGGTCAATACTTTTTCAAGTGTTTGGATTTTAAAGTCGTATTTTAAAGTTTCGATATTTTGAATTGCCTTAACACCCAGTCCCGCATCGTTTGAAAGTTGTTCTTGACTCAGTTTCTTTTCTTTACGGCATTCTCTGATTCTATTTGATATGTATTTCTGTAATTGGTTAGCTTTCATTCTTACAATCCTCTTTGGTATCATTTTACAATCCTTTTTGCATGAAATTAAGTACAATAAACAATCTAAAAACAAATAAAAGTATTGTTTATTGGTATATAATTTGATAAAATAGATAAAAAACGATACAAGAGGAGGTTTTATAAGATGGATAAAAAAGAATGGATAGAATACTTCGAGGTTATCCATGGACGGAAACCTAAACCTGAGGAGTTTTCACAAGCGTTAAAAAATGGGGAATTTATAGATGATAGGAGCAATAAAAAATCTAATATAGGCAGAAAGAAATATTATTTTGCTTTACTTTTAATGTCTTTCATATCACTGGCGCTGTATGCATATACATGCATTTACTTTGATTCGAGTTTAGCTTTCTTGAACATTATAGAAGGGATTACTGTAGTACCAGCTTCAATTGTGATACTCATTTTTAGTTTAAGAGGGTTGATAAGAACACCAAACCAATTTTTTAAAAGTAAAGTGCTATTTACTTTAGTATTCGTATCATTTATGGTGGAATTTACTTTTCGATTTCTACTGAATGGCTTAAGCATGTTATCTTGGAGGACAGGTACAGGAATCTTTCTTTTTGAAGCTGTTTTAATGCCATTGCCAATATTTATAATATTCTTTTTATTGTTACGTATGAAACGTTTGGATAAGATAGTTTTTGAAAGTTACTTCAAAAAAATCATGGTTGCTTTATTTGTTATCTGTGTAATGTTGCCCATAGGAACAGTAGGCTTTATGTATTATAGCTATCAAAATTCTTTTGAACAACAAATACAAAGAAAAACATGGTTTACACTGAGAGTAGGAGCGGAGCTAGAGAAGTGGGAATTCACATCTTCGTATAAGCTTCATAAATCGGGGATTGATAATGAATATGATAATAATTTAGACTATACTTCTTATTCATCTTATTCAGAATTTAAAGAAGAAAATAATATCGTTTTATCTCAGAAAGAAATAATCTCAGATTTCAAAAAATATTTTAAAGAAATAAAAGATACTAGGATAAAAGACAAAGATTTAAAATTTATCTTATTGCATGATAAAGATAATAATCGTTATAGCATGGTGTTTTTAAAACTTAATAAAAATCAAATTTATTATTTATATATAGATGGGAAACAAACAGCACCAGGGGTATTATTTACTCCATATGTGACAAATCTGAGCGGAAATTATAAAATAAATGAAGTGTTCGGATTTAAAACATCTGATGAAGAGAATCAAAGAAAGATCTCTAATTTTCCTGTATTGGAGTTTTCACATGATAAAGTAATTTCTAATAAAAAAACTCGTTACTTGATGAGCTATGAACAGGCAATTTCTTCTTATAATTTATATCCAAATGATAAATTAAAATCAAAAGAGGATATCATAGAGTTGTTAAAAAGCAGGGGATATCAATTAAAGGACACTAACAATATATATGTGCTTGTAGGAAGATATAGTATTTCACGAAGTTTTTTTATTGTTCCTGTAGAGAACAGAAATAAAATTTTTATGGGTTATCTTAGAAATGATAGCTCTAATGAAGAGAATAACGTATTGATTCAGTTAGAAAAGATTCAATTGAAAGAATGAAAAATAGGGATTCGTAATGAGTCCCTATTTTCGGTTATTTTATCCATGAAGAATGAAACACATCTTCAGGTAAGTTGGAAGTGAGCTCTACGTTTAAATACAGGTGCCCGCTTGCGTTTGAAAAGACACTTCCCGTTTGGGCGATTTTTCGTATGAGAGTAATGGGAGCTATAACAGTCTCTAAATGGGATAGCTCATTTTTTATAAAGCTATAACTGATATAGGGCACTATCTCTTCGGGATAGGATTTTACGAAATTATCGAGTTTAGTTACTGCTTTGTAATCAGCTTTATATTGTGGACTTTCTTTATCAGAAAATTGCTTAGCCAAAGGATAGATAAGTAAATCTGCTTCACCTTCTTTATGTGCAAGAATATATCCTGATTCATCTAAGAGTTCATATCCTTCAAATTCTAGCGTTGCTTTTGTAATTGATAAGCATAAGTCTTTAACTGTTTTTCTTGATAGCTTAGCCATTGGATTCTCCTTGTTATTTATGTCTATAGAAGTATTATAACACAAGAAACAAAAAATAGAAATAAATTCTTGACAACATAAAAATTTAGTGATATAATCTTTTTAGAATCTAAAAACTAAATTAGATTCTATCAAAATATTTTTCCGGAAACTATTCTATTTATTAGTTTCTAAAAACTAGGAGGAGATCTATCATGGCTTTAAAAAATCTTTCTCACTTCACTGCGTTCAACGCCCCAGAATTTCTTAAACGAAAAGAACTTCGCTTCATTTCTGCTATTCGTTGGGTAGAAAAAATTGATAAAAGTTCGGAAGTGGAAAAAGGGGTAAAAGTAGGACTACTTATTTTCTCTGATGATAGTGACTATCCCAACGAGAAAAACAATCTTGGTGAACAGCTTGTTGTAAAAGTACCTTTTGCTACTCTGGAAGATTATGCCAGTTATCAACCTTTGGTAACTATATGTGAAATCATTGATATTGAAAAAGCGACAGTTTACGGTGAATATCGTAATCAGTTATCAATCACTGCAAAAGTTGTTAAAGCTGACGATATTGTCGAGTTGTAAAGTGTGTAAAGTAGTCAGATACATCGTTTATCTGACTACCATTTTGAAGGAGGATTTTAAATGCCATCTATTTTGGAAGAACTACCTGTAAAAGCAGCAAAGGTTATTGGTAAAGGTTTTCGATTTTGTAGAAGAAAATTAGAGGAATATAATGCAAAAATGCTAGAAAAGGAAAAACAGAGGAGGTGGGCTGCCTTTCTTGAACAGACTCAGTATGAGCTAATGAAGTTGGTAAAAGAGCAAATCAAAGCTGACCAGTTTGCTTATACGACACGACCAGTTTTTGAAAAGCAAGAAATTGTTCATAATAATCAGAGTAAGTCAGTTCAGATGGTGCATGTAGCAGATGAGATAGTTCCAATTTGTTATGATAGTGGAGATTTTCAAGCAGATTGTATTGTATTTAGCTTTACTATATTTGGTGAGTTAGATTCAGACATTTTACTCAAAATGAAAGAAAAGTGGATATACTATTTATGTCATAATGGACAATACTTTTTGTATGGTACTGCTGACACTTATAAAAAAGATGGTTTACGCTATTTAGTGTTTATAATCTACGATAAGACAAATGAGCGGGCAGTTAAAAGCGATTTGTTTCGCTTGAAGAATTCATAAATGTGTGATACGAGAATTAAATTCTATCTTTATGCCGCGAAAGTTTATTGATGATAAGCTGAGATAGCTCAGGCTGGTTGGGGCGGTACGGTCGAACTCTGTTCGTCCGTGCCGACACAATCAGTTTAATCATCTTAGGGAACCTGTTGTCAATAAAACCGTGGAATAAATTAGAATTTAATGATTACAATTTTGACGCTCTTAACTCGATAAGCGTCAAACAAAAGCACAAGAAGATAGAGGTCACATGTCAGAAATTGGGAGCAACAAACTAGTAAAGTCTTATATTTACGGAGATACGGTTGAAATGACTACAGCTAACGGAAAGCAAAAACAGACTATCAAGGTGATTTCAGGGAAACGTTATGTAAACCTGGAGACGGGAGAAATTCATGATATGGATACTTCTAATAGTAGTCGTCTTGATAATTTGAAGTCAACAAAGCAAACTATGAAAAAGCTGAGACGTTTAGTTGCTCATAACTTTACTGGTGGATACAATCAACTATGGATAACTTTAACATATAGGGAACATGTTATTGATGCTGAAATAGTTTATAAAGATTTTAAGGCATTTATGCGACGATTGCGTAGTAAGTATGGTCATGTAGAATATATTGCCGTGATTGAGCCACAAGAGAGCGGACGGTGGCATTTACATGTGCTTATGAAGAATGAAACGACTCTCTCTATCCCTAATGATGTAGTTGCTACTATGTGGAGTAAAGGTTTTACAAAGACCAAACGATTGAGAAGGGCTGATAAGGTTGGAAATTACTTGATAGCTTATCTATCTAATTTGCAGATAGGTGACAAAGATTCACAAAGTAAAGCAACCGTTAAGGGAGCGAGACTATACATGTATCCAAAAGGGATTCGGATTTATAGAACCAGTCGTGGGATAGAAAAGCCTTTGGAAATCACAACAACAAAGGGGGAACTTATGGAGACTTATAAAATTAATAGTCCACCGAATTTTTCACGTACTACAAAATATGAAACTCCTTACGGCATAAAAGAATATACGACTGAGTTTTACGATAATGTAAAAAGCCTGTCAGACACTTTTAGCAGAGCAACTGACAGACCTAAAGAGTAGTGAAAATACTATCACTACTCCTATTTTACCACAGAATAGGAGAAACTAATGCAAGTTATTCTACCAGATGAACAGATTCATCAAATTCAGCTTTTGATTGCTGACTTACTCAAGCACGAAATCGAGAATCGGTTGAACAATAGCACGCTTAGAAGTCCATTTTTGAACAAACAGCAAACTTGCGACTATCTAGGAATTTCCAATAATACACTTGATAGTTGGATTCGGAAAGGTTTACCTATCATTCGTATTGGAAAAACCGTTCGATTCGATAAAACCGAAATCAATCGCTGGTTGCAAAATCAGTAGCATTTCTACCGTGGTTTGTTATAATGAAATCACGGTATTTTTCTAGCTCAATTAAAAAGGAGAATACTATGTCAATTACAAAAACTAAAAATGGAACTTATCGCTTGCGAATCTACATTCCTGAGGAAGTTAAGTCTTCACTAGGTGTTGATAAGAAAGTGATTGAAAAACGGTTCAAAACAAGGAGTGAAGCAAAAAAATACGAACTAGAATTTCAAAACAAGATCGACAAAATTATTAGTGGAGAATCAGCCTTACTAGAAAATAATGGTTCTATACTCTTTTCCGACTTCTATAAAAACGTTTGGTGGGAATCCTACAAAGCAGGGCAAACCACTTCTACGACTAAGCCACCTTCTCAAGCGACTATAACTGGTACAGAAATCGCCTTTAGAAAACACATCTTACCTATGCTTGGTAACTACTCTATTGAGTTTCTCAATCAAAATAAACAAGTTGTTTTAAATCTATTAACTCAAAAAGCCGAGGAATATGCAAATTTCAAGGTTATTAGAAGCTATGTTAATTCTATCTTTGATTGGGCAGAAGAATTAGAGTATATCGAAACTAATCGCCTATCAAAAACGATAAGTCGTATCAAAGCTACTAAGAAAATCAAGTTACAAGAAGCTAAAAAAGACGAAGATTTATATCTATCTAAAGAAGAACTTCAAGCATGGTTTACAGCTTTTGAAGATGACTTAGAAAACGGTAAGCTCTCATTCAAGGATTATGTGCTATTCTACACCACCTTTTTCTTAGGAGATAGAAAATCCGAAAGCTATGCTTTGCAATGGAAACACATCAACACCAAGAAACAGGAAATCCAATTAGTCCAAGCTCTAGACAAATACAAACATCCAAAATCTACAAAGGGGAACAAAAAAACAACCTTTCAAATCCCTGTTGAACTTGCTGACTTGCTCCAATCTTGGAAAAAACAACAGAAAAATGAGTTGGCGAAATTTGGTATTATCCAATCTGACGAACAATATGTCTTTACTTATATCGACATGAAAGGCAATGTTAATAGCCCATTACACTCTGATTATCTTAACAATAAGATGAAATCTGTCAAACGTCGTCATCCGGAACTTAAACATGCCACGCCTCATACATTAAGACATACAGGGGCAACATTAGCGAAACAGGCTGGAACATCTATTGAAGCTATTTCTGAAGCCTTAACCCATAGTGACACGATTACAACAAAGACTTATGTCAACACTTCGAATGTTATTCCTATGGCTGTTGGAGAGATTGCTTATCGTAATCTTAAAAAGTAATGGTGTGAATTTGGTGTGAAAAATGGTGTGAATTTTGCTAAAAATCATCAAAAAAACACCCCATGGTGTGAACCATGAAGTGTTTGAAATGTTGATATACGAACGATATTAACGTTTAGAGAATTGAGAAGCTTTACGAGCTTTCTTAAGACCTGGTTTTTTACGTTCTTTCATACGTGGGTCACGTGTTAATAAGCCAGCAGCTTTTAACACTCCACGGAAGTCAGGGTCAACTGTTAATAATGCACGAGCGATTCCGTGACGGATAGCTCCTGATTGACCTGTGAATCCACCACCGTTAACGTTAACTAAAACGTCGTATGAACCTAATGTTTCAGTTAAGTTTAAAGGTTGTTTGATTACTTCGTGTAAGTAAGCAAATGGGATGTATTCTTCGATTGATTTTTTGTTAATTGTAATGTTTCCTGTCCCTGGTACTAAGATAACACGGGCAGTTGAGTTTTTACGGCGTCCAGTGCCGCGGTATTGTGCTTGAGCCAATGCTTTTTCCTCCTTAGATTAGTGATTGGATGTCTACTGCTACTGGTTGTTGTGCAGCATGTGGATGTTCAGCTCCACCGTAAACATGTAATTTAGTAAATTGACGACGACCTAATGAGTTCTTAGGTAACATGCCTTTGATTGATAATTCAACTAATTTACGAGAGTTGTTAGCACGTAATTCACCAGCTGTACGAGCAGTCAATCCACCAGGGTGGTTTGAGTGGTGATAGTAAACTTTATCAGTTGCTTTTTTACCTGTTAAGGCAACTTTGTCAGCGTTGATGATGATTACGAAATCACCTGTATCAACGTTAGGTGTAAATGTTGGTTTGTTTTTTCCACGTAAAATGCTTGCTGCAACAGCTGAAAGACGTCCTAATGGCACATCAGTAGCGTCGATAACAACCCAGTTACGTTCTGTAGTGCTAGCTTTAGCCATGTATGTTGTACGCACGATTGTTTCCTCCAATTTCTTTCTTGGTATTCTTCACATTGAGTTTAACGGGGCTCAAATGTGGATCTATTATCTAGAAAATAAAATTATTTTGCTAATGCTTCTTTAGCTTTGTCTGCTAATACTGTGAAAGCAGCTGCATCGTTAACTGCTAAGTCAGCTAACATTTTGCGGTTCATTTCGATACCAGCTAATTTTAAGCCGTGCATTAATTTGCTGTAGCTTAATCCGTTTAAACGAGCTGCCGCATTGATACGTGCGATCCATAATTTACGGAAGTCACGTTTCTTTTGACGACGGTCACGGTAAGCATACATATATGATTTCATGACTGCTTGTTTAGCTGTTTTAAATAATTTTGATTTCGCTCCGTAGTAACCTTTAGCTAATTTTAAAACGCGGTTACGACGACGACGAGTAACTGTTCCACCTTTAACACGTGGCATAATTAATTCCTCCTTGGTCTATCAGTCTCTTGCGACTGGCTTGAAAATGTAATAGTTTGCGTGCTGAATTAACGCATTTGACTTAATTGTTGTTTAATACGTTTGATGTCAGTAGCGTGAACCATTGTTTGTTTACGCAAGTGACGACGTTGTTTTTTAGTTTTGCCATGGAAACGGTGGCTTGTGAAGGCTTGAGAACGTTTTAATCCTCCACCACCTGTACGTTTGAAACGTTTAGCTGAACCACGGTGTGTTTTTTGTTTTGGCATGAGACTTTCCTCCTGTTACTTTTTTACTTATCATTCTTAGGTGCTAACATCAAGAACATGCTTCGTCCGTCCATTTTAGCCTTTTGTTCAACTGTTGCGATTTCAGAAACTTGTTCTGCTAAACGCTCGAGAACTTTTTGACCAATCTCTTTATGAGTAATGGCACGACCTTTGAAGCGAATGCTTGCTTTGACTTTATCACCTTTTTCAAGGAACTTGATCGCTGCTTTTAACTTCGTATTAAAGTCGTTCTCATCAATTGTAGGGCTTAGACGCACTTCTTTGATATTGATGACTTTTTGGTTTTTGCGAGCTTCTCGTTCTTTTTTCTGTTGTTCAAAGCGATATTTACCATAATCCATGATTCTGGCAACTGGCGGTTTTGCGTTTGGCGAAACTAATACTAGATCAAGTCCAGCTTGTTCTGCTAAACGTAAAGCATCATTTTTCGATTGAACACCAATTTGTTCACCGTTATTGTCAATAACACGTAACTCACGAGCGCGAATTCCATCATTGACCATCATATCTTTTGCTATGATATTCACCTCCAAGAATTTTTGAGAGAAAAAAAGCAAAAAAGCAACGGAAGTAATAGAATACTCCCGCTGCCAATGTCTTTTTAAAACTTGAACATTTCCTATCAGCCCAAGGACCCTTGTCAACTTAGGCGAGAAGCGGGATGCTTCTGCTTGTTTTCTCAACTCCAATAGTCTACCAAATAATAGAGAATCTGTCAATACATATCTCTTTACTGGCAACCTATCGATTAACTTTTAATAATATACCTTTCTAGCTTGCTTTTGTCAATATTTTTAGTCACATTGTTTTCCCTTTTTGTGACTGATATAATAAATATCAATGAAAGGAGTTTTGTTATGTCATTTAAACCACTGCAACTCTATAAAAACTATAAAGAAGCTTGCGAAAAATTTCCTGACTGCTCTATTTTTGTAGATACTAAAACATCTGCTTTTCCAGAATTAGGTACCCAAACAACGTATGAAGCCACTCATGCATCGATTGTCAAGCGCGCCCGTCAATTAGCAACTCTTGGGGTTCGACAAGGCGATAAAGTTCTCCTCTATAAGAGTTCCTCTGTAGATACGTACTGGCTTGCAGTTAGTGTATGCTATCTTGGCGCTATTCCAGTGATGACTTCATTTCATCTTTCTAGTGAAGTTATTGAGATTTTCTCTGAGCGCTTAGAAAAGCCATGGATTCTGTTTGACGACGTTACTGCTGAAAGAATTACCCCTTTACCTGAAGAGGTGAAAAAACGTGCGTTCTCAGTTAGTGATGTCCTCCAGGCCGATGAAGCGGATGTTGATTTTAATCCACTACCAGACACCGAGATTAGTTACATGACGCATACTAGTGGAACGACTGGCGTGCCCAAACTCATTGCTCATTCTGCAATTAGTATGGGGTGGCGAATTGCCTTCCAACAAAGCATCATGGAGAAAATGGACCGTGTTGATTTATTGGCTTTCCATATTTCACCCGTTCATTCCCGCTTTAATATTGGTATGTCTTCGCTCATGAATCTTGGCTATCCTTATTTCTATATTGCTGATCCAAGTGTTCAAAATGTAGAGAAGGTTTTACAGCATCACTCTCCTCTTGCAATTGAGACACATCCGAATAATTTTGTCCAGTGGGCTCACCTTGCAAAAGAGAAACCTCATTTATTTGAAAATACACGTTACTATCACTCTACTTTTGACGCAATTAATAAAGAAATAATGGCTACTTTCTTACGAACCAATAAAGAAGGCAATGGTATTTACTTACAAATCTACGGTCAAAGTGAATGTGGGCCAGCGATTGTGCGGAAACATACCCTTGAAAGTCTTCCTACTACAGATGTTCGAAATATGGGCGTTGGTTATCTTGATTTCACAAAAGCGCGAATTGCAAATGAACACGGGACTCCTCTTCCAGTAAACACTCCAGGAAATATCCATTTGTTTTCCAAAGGACGTGCTGTGACTTACTATAAAGAGGAAGACCGATTCAATGCGAATGTCTACGGCGACTGGTGGGATACTGGTGACTATGGATATATCAACGAATCGGGAGAACTCATCTTGCAAGACCGTCAAGTTGATTTAGTCGAATCTCTACCAAGTACGCTTGCCATCGAAGACTTCTTGCTCGATACTCACGATTGGATTGAAGAAATCGTCATTGTAAAAGATCCAAATGGCTATCCTCAACCAGTTGTGGCGGTGAAAGGTGATGGCGAATTCCTATGGGATGCATGGTGGAAAACACTCGTGAACCTTCCCCACTTAAACGAACCGATTATCCTACCGTTTGACGAATTCCCACGAACTGCCACGATGAAAGTCCAACGTCGTGCACTCGAACAACAACTATTTCAATAAAATAAAGAGTCGTATTTCGATATGAAATACGACTCTTTTTCTATTCAATGGTTATTTTGAATACTCCTCAAACCAGTCCGTAATAGCTTTTAGACGTTCTTGACGAAGATTTGGTAATCCTTGACGAGAGAGTCCATGACTAGACTGTGGGAAGAGAATCATTTTTGTAGGCACATTGTTTTTACGCATGGCCATATACATTTGCTCCCCTTGCTCTTGTGGGCAACGTAAGTCACTTTGTCCGTGTAAAACAAGCAATGGAGTTTTTGCGTTTTTGGCATGAGCTACTGGTGACATTTCCCATAGGCGTTTAGGATTATGAATGTCATCAAGCAATTGTTTTTCCACGAAGAATGGTCCAATATCACTTGTGCCGTAGAAGCTAATCCAGTTGCTGATAGAACGTTGTGTGACGGCTGCACGGAAGCGGTCCGTATGCGTTACAATCCAGTTTGTCATGAATCCGCCATAACTTCCTCCAGCAACATATAATTGGTCCGCATCGACTTCAGGATGTGTTTCTAAGATATAGTCTACCCCCATCATTAAGTCGTCGAAATCATGGTTCCCGTAGTCGCCAAGAATACTCTTCACGAAGTTTTGTCCGTAAGTGTTACTTCCGCGTGGGTTAATCATAATGACACCGTAGCCTTTTGCAGCAAGTGCTTGCATTTCATGGAAGAAACTTTCTCCGTAAGCCACTTGCGGTCCACCATGTACATAGAGAATTGCCGCGTGCTTATCTTTCTTTTCGACTGGTGGCATATACCATCCGTGGATATCCCAGTTGTCGTAACCTTTATACGTAAAGCGTTCAGGCGTTGTAACGATATGTTCCGCCAAGTATGCTTCATTTGGATTATAAAGGTTTGTAATTTCTCCAGTGGTTAAATCCAATTTTGCTAACGCGCTTGGAAGTGTCGTCGTTGAATAAGTGATAACCAGCTCTTTTTCTGAGATGATTTTGGCTCCTGTAATATGAACCTCTTTATCAAAAAGAACTTCATTTCTTCCATCTAAGAAGAGACGGTATAAGACGATTTTCCCTTCCACACTCGCACTTACAAGGAAGCTTTCCTCATCCATCCATTGAGGTTCAACTCCAGTAACCGATTGTTGGAAGTCAGCAACTAGCCAGTCTCCCCATTCCACATCTAATCCAGACGTTAAATTTAAAATACTTCCTTCTGAACCTGGTTGACCTTCTTTATTGAATACGATGTCTACTTGTGTAACAAAACCGTGTTCCCCTGAATTATAAGCTAAAATAACTCCTTCTTTTGAATCCAACATATAGCGGTAAGATTCATCTGTTCCAGCTTCAAGAATTGGATGAATATCCCCTGTGGCCACATCCACATAGCAAGCCTCTGCACTATCTAATGTCCAACGAATATTAGATAAATCACGGTCTACAACAAGGCTTCCTCCATCATGTAACACATCCCTGAACAATATAGAATCTTCAGTTTCAAAAAGTGTCTTCACTTCTTTAGTAGCTACTTCTACCTGTTTAATTTGGGTTGTTTCTTTATTCGGTAAGAAGCTTCCTCCATCGAATCGATACGTTGTTTTTTCAACGATGATCGGTTGAGGGAATTCTTCTTTCTTTTCTTCTTCATCAGCTTTAGTCGTTTGATAATATATAGACTGACTATCCTTTCCCCAAACATATACGGAAACACCTTTTTTCTCCTGTGTCAGAGCGATGGCTTTCCCACCTGTTACAGCTTGAATCTTCAATTGAGGAGTTTTATCTTCTCCTTCATTACTGACAAAACTAATCCACTTCCCAT
>ERZ773008.1479-NODE-1479-length-16539-cov-22.602645_pt1 | contig 16539 bp, 13 predicted proteins | sample MGYA00580664_ERZ773008 | MGnify/ENA primary metagenome ERZ773008 (study PRJEB29015, sample SAMEA2738016) | human oral metagenome | biome: human oral; feature: human-associated habitat; material: dental | place: China | collected 2048 ... | reverse complement strand
GCGAAGAGATGAAGCAAGCCGGCTACGCCAAGTACCTCCCCCTCCTCGATAAGAATCAGAGCAAAGTCAAGAAATAATAATCGGCCCACAGTAGTTAGCTACTGTGGGCTGATTACTTTAGCGAGATGAACAGATTATCACTTTTGTCTGCAGATACGAAGCCAACTATGCCTCGAGCAGTTAGCCAATATGGAGATAAGTCCATCTATATAGAGAACAATTCAGGAGATATAATAATAAACTAATCAATCTATGCTCAAAGTACTAAATCAACAAAGCTGATACATAGGAGAAGAGGCTATCAAGCAAATCTCTTGCTTGGTAGCCTCTCGAATGAATCAGTGACAGATTTCTTCTCGGCTAGATGTCAAAACCGAAGAATCTCATGCCACTCTCAGAGTTGCGATTGATCATAGGATACTTCTTAGGGTAATACCAAGCTATGAGTTCGCAGGCAGAGGACATTCCAAAGTTCTTGATCTCCCCAATGACCTCTTCAAGGAGCTGGGCATTGATAAAGGGGGCATTGATTAGTTTATTCCATGCCCTAGCGATACTTCGAGGATCATTCTCAGAGAGTATCTTGGTCTTATTTATCGGATAGCTGTGTAGGCAGTGTAGACAATCCAAAACTTCCTCTATCTTCTCCTTTCGAGGAGAGCTACCAGCCTTAAAAGGGAGGAGTTCACGGATGCGATTCCTACGATCTAAGCGCCACCGTTCTTTTTTAGACTCATAGGACATTAACTCAAAGTAGTGACGAATCTCTTCCTCCCTTGAATTTAATGATCGCACCTCCTTAGTATACTCCTTAGAGGGTTTGTCGGGATGATTATGATAGAGGAAGTTAAAGAAGTAGTCGACCTCTTCATACAGAGTGAATCCATCGTCGACCATCTGTTGATTACGTCCAGTGACGGATTCGTATAGAGAGGCAAACTCCTTGAACTGATCGCATTTTTTAAGAAACTGGTCACTTGCCCCAGAGGTGTACTTAGGTAGCTTATAGAGTACCTTATATTTAGTCGAGTCCTCTTTATTTGTAATAGTTTTGGATGGAGACGGGGGTAGAGACGAGACTATTTCAGCCTTCTTCCACCACTGATCAAATAGCGTGACCACCTGCTCTATCCCAGACACCACCTGCCCGACTTCGTGCCTAGCACTGAACGCCATGCCGGTAAGATTCGCAGAAGTCAGGAGACACCAATCATCGATGAGGTAGATTTTTGCATGCAAGTTGAACAGACTACGAATTTTGGTGTTGGGGCTTTCCTTAAACTGGGCATAAGTGTCACGACGAATAAAGCCAGATTCGACATCAGTTAGTACCCGAAAATCTATGTGGCTACGCATCCAGTTACCGCCAATGATCTTCTGTACATCTTTGAAGGTCCCAATATAGGGAGAAGCTATCCAGATGCGTTTTTTTGCTTGGTCGCAATGCTCTCTTAATGCATTGATAAGATGTTGACCCGATAAGATAATTGTACTCATTACAGTCTATTTTCAACCACGTAAACAATTTTATTTTAGACAAATACCCAACATCGAGAATAAGATATGACTCACTCGACATCTTGCCTCTACAGAGTCGTGCCTTTAAATTATAGGGTATTCACTTGCCGATGCAGCATCATTACCACTCTATCACTTAGGCGATTAGCCATTTAATCGGTACAAAACATCCTAAAACAAATGAAAAATCAGTTTTATCTGATTGTTTTATAGGAGATTATGCGCTTGTACCGCATAGCTCATTTTTCAGTCTTTCAATCTTCTTCTGGTGACACGCTCTAAAAATCAATAGATTACGACACCTCTTATTTGTACTTAGCACGCTTGCTCACTGCAAAAGTACCCATTTGGAGCGTATCAAAGCAAAATAATCCAGTGGAGAGAGTTAATCACCCCTATTGGGTATAGTTATCCATTTCTTTCAAATAAATACCCCCGAAAGGGGTTAGTGTAGGCTTATATTGCTTATATTTGCTATTGATAAGTCATATGACGACGCCAATGATGTGTACAGAGCACAATGATATGCAGGGGAAATAGGTACACATCATCGAAAGGGTATTCGAAAATAGCTTTTCGATGCATATTCAGAATGTGGCTATTTCAAATCATTGATGAAGATGGCAGCAGGAACAATCATAGCGCAGTACGTAAAGGAGATGCGCAAGAAATATAAACTGACACAAGCTGATCTATCCGAGAAAGCAGGTGTGGGGCTGCGCTTTGTGCGTGAACTCGAGCAAGGCAAAGCCACGCTTCGTCTTGATAAGATTAATAAGGTCTTTGAACTCTTCGGCTCAGAGTGTGGACCTGTACCCATGAAACGAGAAGGAGATGATGTATGAAGCAGGCTATTGTTTATTGGAAGACGCTCAAGGCAGGCGTTCTTACAGAAAGCGATGAGGGCTATTCCTTTGCTTACGACAAGAATTATCTGACTATGCCTGAAGCTCAAGGCATAAGCCTAACGATGCCTTTGCGAGAGGAACCATTCCAAAGCAATACGCTTCATCCATTCTTTGACGGACTTATCCCTGAGGGATGGCTGTTAGATATTGCTCAGAAGAATTGGAAGATAGACGCAAGGGATCGAATGGCTTTGCTTCTGGCTTGTTGCCGTGACTGCATTGGAGCGGTAAGTATCGAACCTCTAAATATGACTGAAGATGAAGAATAGATGCCTATACTGCTACGAACCTTTGGTTGATGGAGAGGTGGATTACCATGTCAAGTGTTGTCGCAAACTGTTTGGGACGCCCCAAGCGCCGATATTGCCCTATACAAGTAGCGAAGTACGAGCACTGGCTGACGAGGTTGTTCGTTCGCAAACCACAGTGACAGGAGTACAACCCAAGTTATCTCTCGACTTTGATCAGATGAGCAATTCCCCTAAGCGCTTTACCATTGTAGGCTTGCGGGGACGATTTATTCTTAAACCTCAAACAGAGCGTTATCCGCATCTACCCGAATTGGAGGATGTGTCGATGCACCTTGCAGAGATTGCCAAGATTGAAACAGTTCCTCATGGACTGATGCGATTCAGCGATGGCGAGCTATGCTATATCACTCGTCGGATAGATAGAACAGAGCTGGGAGAGAAGCTCCCAATGGAAGATATGTGTCAGCTCTCTGAGCGTCTGACTGAATATAAGTACAAAGGGGCACACGAGCAGATAGCAAAGCTGATCTCCAAGTATAGTTCAGTGCCGAAACTTGACCTTATCAAGTACTGGGAACAGGTACTCTTTTCGTGGCTGATAGGTAATGCAGATATGCACCTCAAGAATTACTCGCTCTATGCGCCAATAGGCAACGAATATCAACTAACACCCGCCTATGACCTGCTGTCTACGGCACTTATTCCTGAGGATACAGAAGAGCTTGCACTGCCCCTCTGTGGCAAAAAGCGTAAACTCACCCGCCAACACTTCCTCGAAGCAATGATAGCCTCAGGTCTGGATGAGAAAGTGTGCAACAACATCTTCACTCGCTTTGGGCGCATCCTACCCGAATGGGAAGCCTGCATCCACCAGAGCTTCCTACCTCAAGAGATGCAGGAACAGTACATAGAACTAATCTCATACAGGAGTAATAAATAAAAAGCCTTTTCTCTATGCCTACAAATAAAGATGCAGAGATGCGCTACCGCATTATTGACCGCTGTCTGAGTAATAGACTGAGGAAGTATACTATTTATGACTTGGTTGATGAGGTAAATCGGCAATTATTGGATTTACAAGGAAAGACTGTTAGCAAGCGTACTATTCAAAAAGATTTGGAAGAACTGACTTTCCGTCCTTATTGCGCTCCCATTGAATCGTACAAGGGACCAAGTAGGATGCATTATATACACTACGCTGATGACAGCTATTCTCTCTACAATAACGATCTGTCTGTAAAAGAAGTCCAGACACTCCAATCCGTAATAGATATGTTGGGACGCTTTCGAGGCAGTACGACTCACGCTTGGTTAGAGGAGGTTCTCTCTAATCTTGAATATCGATTTGGAATCAAGAGTGACACCAAGCTAGTCATAGCCTTTGAGGAAAATGAGCAGTTACAAGGTTTAGAGCATCTTTCCAACCTCATTGATGCCACACTTCATCACCAAGCCATTGAACTGGCTTATGAACCATATGGTAAAACAAAGCGTATTTGTCCCGTTCATCCTTATTTTATGAAGCAATACAATGGTAGGTGGTTTCTTCTGGGATTAAACTCGGAGAAGAGAAGAATAGAAACATATGCTTTAGATCGGATCAAAGAGGTTAAGGCTCTTGCCGAAGGGTTTATCCCTAATGAGGACATTGATTTTGGGGCTTATTTTGAGCATATCGTGGGCATTTCTGTTCCTTATGACTCACTGGAGCCGATTGAACTTATTTTACGGTTCTCAGAGAAAAGATTCCCCTATGTGAGTTCTAAACCGATACATGCTTCTCAGAAGTTATTGAGTACTCCTTGTACCATCTCGATTTCTGTTATTCCAACTCCTGAACTAACGCAACAAATCTTTTCATTTGGACCAGATGTAGAGGTGCTTGCCCCTGAGAGTTTCCGCTCCGAAATAGCCGAGAAAATTAAAGCCACTTATAACTTATATCAAACTGTGTAGATAGACTGCATAGCTTAGTTTTAAGTTTGCATATGAAATAATAAACCATCAGTAAAGAATAATGAATACGCAACAATATAACCAGCTTTTCTCTTTCATTTGGAATATAGCAAACGATGTGCTTGTAAATGCTTTTCCCAAGGGCGATTACAAGAAGATTATCCTCCCGATGATGGTCTTACGACGCTTAGACATACTCCTTGAGCCGACGCATAAGGCCGTTCGAGAGCAGAGAGACAAGCTTATGGGAATGAAGCTTAACGAGGAGGTACAGGAGAAAATCCTCTTTCAGACGACGGGCTACCCCTTTTGCAATACATCGCCCTTCACGATGAGTACGCTTAGGGGAGAGACCAACACCCTACGCCTCAAACAGAATTTCTTGGAGTATCTCGATGGGTTTTCCAAAGATGTGCAAGACATCGTCGAGAAATTTAGGTTTAAGCAGCAGGTGGACAATCTCAGTGACGCTGCCCGTCTCAGTACACTTATTGAAAAGTTTACCGATGAGAATATTAATCTCGGGATACACCCTATCCGCAATGCCAAGGGGGAAATACTACACCCAGGCGTTGACAATCACACAATAGGAACGCTTTTTGAACAACTATTGCGTAAGTTCAACGAAGAGAATAGCGTTACGGAGGCAGGAGAACATTTCACACCTCGCGACTATGTAGCCTTACTCGCTGACATTGCCGTATTACCCATTGCAGACCATATAGAGTCGGCTACATATAGCATCTATGACGCTGCTTGCGGTACGGGAGGCATCCTCTCGGTTGCAGAGCAGAGTATACGGACCATCGCAGAGCGACAGCACAAGCAGGTTAAGATAGACCTCTATGGGCAGGAGCTACAGCCTGAGACTTACGCCACCTGCAAAGCTGACCTGATGCTTTCATCCGAAGGAAGTAGCTTCTCTTACAAGCATGCAGGAGCAGAGCGCGAACGGTTCTATAACGGCTCCACAATTAGCCGTGATGGGCACCCCGGCATGCACTTTGATTTCTGCATCTCTAATCCACCCTTTGGTACGCCTTGGAAAGAAGACTTAAAAGCTTGGGGACTTAGCGATAAAGAGAAAGACCGTATCTCGGATGCTCGTTTCGTACTGTCAGATGGAAGAGGTGGTAAGCCACTGAGTTTCGTTCCAAACATAGGCGACCCACAGATGCTTTTCTTAGCGAATAACCTCTCTCGTATGAAAGAAGATAGCGAGCTGGGCACACGTATCGTAGAGGTACACAACGGTTCAAGCCTTTTCACTGGATCGGCAGGCGGTGGCGAGAGCAATCTACGTCGCTACATCATAGAGAACGACCTCCTTGAGGCCATCATTGCTATGCCAGAAAAATCTTTTTACAACACAGGAATTGGTACTTTCATTTGGGTCGTGACCAATCGTAAAGAGCCCCATCGTCGAGGCAAGGTACAACTTATAGATGCTACTGCTATCAAGACGCCTCTACGCAAAAATCTCGGGGAGAAAAACTGTGAAACCAACGAAGCTGACAGAGCTAAAATTGTGGAGCTCCTGATGAGCTTTGAGGAAACCCCTGAGAGTAAAATCTTTCCCAACAACGAGTTTGGCTATTGGGAGATCACGGTAGACCGCCCTCTACGTTTGCGCATACACCCTGATACAGATTTGAGTAGTCTGTCTGAGAAAGATTTAGAGATTTGCCGAGGAGCAATGGCAAAGGTGCCTGGTGGCACGCCCTTAGACGATTGGGATGCCTATGCTAAGGCTCTGGGAAAGATGACAAAAACTTTGCTCAAAAAACTTCGTACCCTCATCACCACCACCGATCCCACCTGCCAGCCCGTACAAGGCGAGGCAGACAAGGCTCTCCGCGATACGGAGCAAATACCGCTCTGCTACGAAGGAGGAATCGAGGCTTTCATGCAACGCGAGGTCTTGCCCTATGCGCCCGATGCCTATGTCGCAGAGGGAGAGACAAAGATCGGCTATGAGCTATCCTTTACGAAGTATTTCTATCGCCCTACCGAGCTTCGCTCCATTGAGGCGATTACAGCCGATATACGTCAAATCGAGCAGGATACAGATGGCCTGCTTGCTTCTATCCTTGAACTATAAGCCGCCCAAGATGAAACGATACGATAGATATAAAGAGAGTGGTATCTCTTGGATAGGGGAAATACCTGAGCATTGGGAGAAACGACGCTGTAAGGATATTCTAACTGAATGCAAAGAGCTAGTGGGACATGAATGCGATAACTATACTTTGCTGTCACTTACTACAAATGGCGTTATCATACGAGATGTATCGGAAGGTAAGGGGAAATTCCCTAAAGATTTTGACACCTACAAAGTAGTCAATCCTGGTAATCTTATATTCTGCTTATTTGATGTAGATGAAACACCCCGAACTGTGGGCTGTTCATGCCATCGAGGAATGATAACAGGAGCATATAATGTCTTTTCTGTGGAGAGTGTAAGTGTAGATTATTTATGCTATTACTTTATCTCCTTAGATGACAGAAAAGCATTAAAACCTCTGTACAGAGGCTTGAGAAAAGTGGTGCCTCTACCTACTTTTATGTCTATGCAGATATATCTCCCTCCTCTCTCCGAGCAGGAAACGATAGTCGCATATTTGGTGGAGAAGGTAGCGCAGATAGATAACTTGGTGGCAAAGCAAGAGGCTCAGATCTCTTACCTTCGAGAGCTCAAGCAAGCGATCATTGCCAAGGCAGTAATTCAAGGTATCGATCCTCAAGCTCCCCTTCGCCCCTCTGGAATCCCTTGGATCGGTAACATCCCCGAGCATTGGGAAGAGGTGAAGATGAGAAAAATAATTGATTTTTTCTCAGATAAGGGGTATCCTGATGAAACTCTGCTATCCGTTGTTCGAGAGCGAGGTGTAATCATAAGAGACACAGAATCCAAGGAGGAAAATCACAACTATATTCCCAGTGACCTCAGCGGATACAAGAGGGTTCAACAAGGGGATTTTGTTATAAACAAAATGAAGGCTTGGCAAGGTTCTTATGCAGTCTCAGATTATCAAGGCATTGTAAGTCCGGCCTATTACACATGCAAACTTCGTATTCCCAATAAGGTCTTCTTCAATCTTGCTATCCGTAGCAAGGTTTATGTTCCCTTTTTCACTCAATACTCTAAAGGGATTCGTGTAGATCAGTGGGATTTGTCTCCTATTGGATTGAAAGATATACCTTTTTTTCTCCCCCCTCCCCCCGAGCAAGAGGCAATAGTTACCTATATCAACCGTAAGACGGAGGAAATCGATCGCCTCATTGCTATGAGAGAGCAAGAAATAGCCCGAGTACGTGATCTAAAGCAAACAGTTATTGCTGACGTTGTTACGGGGCGCATTAATGTTCAACCCTCTTAAGATTTTATATTTATGCCAACCATATTGAATGAAAAATCCCTTGAGGATCTCATCACAAACTATCTTACCAAGCACCAAGGGTATGACTTGGGCGTGAGTGACGACTACGATAAGACCTACGGAATGGACCTTAGTCGCCTCGAAACTTTCTTGCGTGCTACTCAGCCCGAGCTAATTGCGTCCTCTCGTGTATTTGAAACTGCGACCAATCGTCGTAAATTTTTCGAGCGTCTGCGCGATGAAATCACGAAGCGTGGCGTGGTAGATGTTTTGCGAAAGGGAGTCAAACATTTGAGCCGAACCTTTGAGCTCTATATGCCTCTGCCCTCTGAACTTAGTGAGCAGGCTCAGAAACGTTATGCTCTGAACAGATTTACGGTTATTCGCCAGCTTCACTATAGCTCCGTGCGCTCAGGCCAATCGGTAGATATGGTCATTTTTATCAATGGCCTACCCATCCTTACGATGGAGCTTAAAAATCAGCTTACCTGCCAGAGTACAGCCCACGCTGTGGCACAATATCGTAGTGACAGAGACCCTAAGGAGTTACTCTTTGGTGTGGGTCGCTGTGCTGTACACTTTGCCCTTGACGACGAGACGGTAGAGATGTGTACCAAGCTCTCGGGACGTGATAGCTGGTTCCTTCCTTTCAACAAAGGCAATGAGGATGGAGCAGGCAACCCTGTTAACCCCAACGGGCTTCGTACGGCTTACCTATGGAAGGAGATCTTAAAGAAAGAGAGCCTGAGCGACATCCTCGAGCATTATGCACAGATAGTTCAGGAAAAGAATGAGAATGGGCGCCTGAGTGTAAAGGTGATTTGGCCACGCTGGCATCAGCTTGAAGTGGTGCGACTGCTACTCAAGGCGAGTCGAACTAACGGCATAGGGCAGCGTTATCTCGTACAGCACTCTGCAGGATCCGGCAAGTCTAATAGTATCGCTTGGTTGGCCTATCAGCTGGTTGAGCTTTTACAAGAGAATCGAGCTCTTTTCGATAGTGTCATCATCATTACCGACCGCAAGAATCTCGACAAGCAAACTCGCAACAACATCAAAGCTTTCACGCACAGTGAGCACCTTGTTGGCTGGAGCGACTCGAGCAAAAAACTCCGCCAATTGCTCGAGAGCGGTACAAAGATCATTATTACGACGGTACAAAAGTTTTCCTTCATCCTCTCTACAATCAACCAAGACCTTGCAAGTCGTCGCTTTGCTGTCATTATTGATGAAGCCCATTCCAGTCAGAGTGGCAGGATGAGTGCTGCCGTCAATCAGGCGCTTGCCGGCATACAAGATAGCGAGGAACGGGATACGGAAGATCAGGTGAATGCTCTTATCCAGCAGCACATAGAGGGGCGTCAAATGGCGAGCAATGCCAACTTTTACGCTTTCACTGCTACGCCTAAAAACAAAACGCTCGAAATCTTTGGTACCCCCTTCGAGCGTGAGGATGGGGAAGTAGGACATCGCCCCTGCCATGTCTATACGATGAAACAAGCGATTGAAGAAGGGTTCATTCATGATGTACTGAACAAATACACGACTTATCAGAGCTATTATAAGATACGTAAGGCTATTGAAGACGATCCTGAGTTTGAGCGTAAGCAAGCGATGCGTAAGCTCCGCTATTTTGTGGAGAGCCAACCCGAGACTCTCAGACAGAAGGCTGAGGTCATGGTAGAGCACTTCCACCATGCCGTTGCCCACCGTATAGGAGGAGAGGCTCGCTGTATGATTTGTACTGCAGGCATTGTTCGTGCTATCGATTACTATCAGGAAATCAAAAGACTTCTGGCGGAGCGTGGATCTCAGTATCAGGCTATAATTGCTTTTAGCGGAGAGGTCGACTACCATGGCACACGTGTTACGGAGGCTTCACTCAATGGGTTCCCCTCTACAGAGATAGAGGCAAAGTTTCGTACTGGTAGTTATCGTTTCCTCATTGTCGCCGATAAGTTTCAAACAGGATATGACGAGCCTCTGCTACACACGATGTATGTCGATAAACCTTTGGCAGGCGTCAAGGCTGTACAAACCCTCTCGCGCCTCAATCGAAAACGTCCCAGGAAAGAGGAGACCTTTGTGCTCGATTTTGTCAATACAAGTGAGGAGATAGAGACAGCATTTCAGCCTTTCTACAAGACAACGCTTTTGAATCGAGAAACAGACCCCAACAAGCTCAACGATCTATTGGGCGAAATAGAACAGTACGACCTCTATACTTCTTATGAAGTAGAAACCCTTAACGCCTTCTACTGGACAGAAACACAACGAGAGAAGATAGACCCTCTACTTGATACAATGAAGGAGCGCTTTGTTGCCCTCAATGACGAGAGTAAGGTAGCTTGCAAGAGTGCCATCAAAGCCTATGTCCGTACCTACGACTTTCTTTCCACTGTAATGCCTGAGGGAAGTATTGATTGGGAGAAGAAACAAACCGTTCTTTCCTTGCTTCTTCCTAAACTTCCTACATTGGGAGTCGATGATCTCACCAAGGGGCTTATAGAATCCGTAGATTTTGACGCTTATCGCTTACAGAAGCAAGAGGAACGAAATATACAGCTACAAAATGTAGATAGCGAGATAGAGCCTGTACCCACCTCATCCTTTTCAGGAGTGGTGGAGGAAGATATGCAGTATCTCAGCGTCATAGAGTCGGAGTTTAATGAGCTCTTTGGAAATATCGATTGGCAAGATCGTGAGCTTGTCCGTAAACAAGTTGAGGAGTTGACCGAGCGTGTCAAGAACAACGATGATGTACGCAATGCCATGCTTCGCAATGATGAAGCTACAGCTAATCAAAATTGCGATGAGTCAACGCAAAACGAGGTGACACAGATGACGCTGACGCACACAGAGCTCATGCAACACTACTTCACGAACCACGATTTTCAACAGCGTATCAATGAAATGATCCGTGAGAAAGTACGCCAAACTGTCAATCCACCTTACGATGAGAATGAACTCAAACAGAGGATTCAAGAGGAGTTTCAGAAAGATTTTGCAGATTTCTGTGACGGAGAGTATTATGTAGAGTTTGATGAAGTACTTCGCCTCTTCTTCGGTATCATTCATGCGGAGACAATCCCTGACTTGCAAGCTCTCGACAAGATACTGAAGCGGACACTCAATTGTCTCTATCGTGCCGAATATCGTGAGGAAGATTATCGCTCGTGGTATTCTGAACTCGTAGGACGTTTTGAGGCTTTCCTTAAGAAAATCTATTGGCTCAAAAAGGGTGTCCCCGTACCTCCCACTGCCACTGGCAGGGAACCAGCCTTACTAGATACGGTAAGACACTTTCCCCAAATAGAGAGCTTGTATCAGAGTAAAGATCCGAAATATGATACCTTTAAGCAGTGCTATCGAGTGGTATATGATTGGCGTAACAAAGAAAGTCATAAAGCCGTAGATCTTCCAGCCGATCTACTCCCTACAGCGTTACATGCTGCCGTCGCCCTCTACCTCTATGCTACGATGGTTAGTGCCGAGGAGCTCAAAGAGAAGCTGTAAGTTTTTCTGCACAGAAATAGAAGTGTGAAAATAGAGTGCACTGTTCGCTTTTACCTTTGCAGAGTAATAAAAATACAATTAGAACATGGAGTTGAATAGAAATAAGCATCTAAATGATGTATTGGAATCTCATAAGATGATGCATATCAGAATGTTTAGTCAGAAAGTTTTACTGAGAAAGTCTGAAATTATTCAGAAGCTAGCCAATCACTATAGAACATCGCAGAGATATGATGCTTTTACGTCTGGAAGTATGGCTAAGCATACAGCGATCAATATTAAGTTTGACTATGATGTAGTTCAACCTTTCAAACGTTCAGCTTTCGATACTCTTAGTGAGATGTTTGATGACGTATTCTCTTTCCTGGAGGAGGAATATAAAGGTATTGCCTATGTAAGAAGGCAGAAGGTTTCTATCGGTATTGAGTTCCCTCAAGGAGATGATGATAGAAATTCTATTTGCATTGATGTTGTACCAGGTAGAGAATTAAGTCAAGATGACTTTCTACAAAGTAAAGCTCTTAACTTATATTACAATGAAGACGTTTGGGGCTTTAAAAAAGGGTCTTATCAAAAGACAAATATATCAGCACAAATTGAACATATAAAAGAGAAAGAGCAAGAAAGACAAATCATAAGGTTACTTAAGATCTGGAAGAAACACCTTCAAAAGGATTATAAATCATTCATGCTAGAACTAATCTGCATCAAGGCTTTTAATAGTTATACTGGGAGCACTTTTCTTTGGGATAGGCTTAAATTTGCTATGGAGTATATTCGAGATCATATCACAGACGAAAATTTTCATCTTTATGACCCGGGGAATAGCGGGAATGACTTAATGGTATCAATGGAAGAATACAAAAAGTATGCACTCAAGGCTGAGATGGAGAGCATGCTAAATAATATCGATCAAAATGCTGCTACTTACTTACCCTACTATTTTCCCATCAATGACGAATTCGATCCAAATAATGATGATGGATATAAGAGAAAGGGTTCTAGTGAAACGGTATCATATCCAAGATCTCCTCAACGCTTTGGCTAATGATTAGTAAGGAAGCAATCCTTAATATTTTAGCAGAACTTGATTTTGCATCTCTTAATGGAGATCTCGTTTGGAATGCCAAGTTTGTGAAATTCTCCCTCCTGATTGATACAAGAGATGGAGAGTCTCCCCTGTCTTGGGAAGTGGCGATTGTGGCTCCATATCCGATGAAGGTGAATGGACATGCTACTATATCATTTACAAATCAAGAGTTGTTGCCTTTCCCTCATATTATGCGAGGAGGAGAACTCTGCTTGCATACGACAGATGCACTAACAGAGGAGGATCAATTTAGACAGGATTTGATTCAACTCAAGTCTTGGGTAGATAAATACTATGTCAATAAAGAAGTTGATGCTCATTATGAGAACCTTGTTGTGAATTCAACAGATGTAGATGGAGTTGAGTACCATTTCCTTTTTACAGAACTAAAGGAAGAACTTACTATTGGCGATTATGGCATGGTTCGTCTATGCTCCCTTCAAAATAGTTCAAAGAGAGAAACCAAGACGAGCACCTATTTGGCGTATGGATTTCAGTCCAGAAGAGTATATCAGTCAGAAGAGAAGGTCTGCGACTGGGATAGTCATTATCTCTTCGGTTTTAACAATGAATACGGAGCTTACTGTATGCTAACAAAAGCTCCTGAACATTATGGTAAATTCATCATTGAGAACTTCGCTGAATTAGAACCTTTATTTGATCAAACTCAGAAGGACTTCATTTATAGAGTTGTAAAAAATGCTCAAAATAGTCCAGTCGATTTATATCCATTATTTTGTGGATACAAAACTCCTGACAATCGAACTTATTGGCAAGTCATTCTCCTTGATGTAACTCACCCTCCCATAAAAGGGATTAAACACTCTACCTCTACAGGTCCAGTTTGGCATACAACTTTTACCCAAGATAAAATTTACTGGGCTAATACAGTAGATGCTTCCTACGAATATTTTTTTGGACGTGGGGCTATGCCTAGTGAATTAGCAGCTAAAAAGTTCTTTATTATTGGAGTTGGGGCTGTTGGCAGTATCGTAGCCAAGACTCTTACAAGATGTGGAGCAAGATATATAGATGTATATGACTTTGATATCAAAGAGCCAGGTAATGTATGCAGATCAGAATATGAGATATTCAATGGCATTGGTGATAAATCCTCAGAGCTTCAAGTACTTTTATATAGGATATCTCCTTTTGTAACCTGTAGAGTTTGGAACTCGTTTTTTGATTATCAGGCAAAAAGTTTGAATCCTGAGGAAGTTAGAGATGTTCTCAATAAGTATGATGTGATTTTTGACTGCACTACCGATAATCATTTAATGGTCTTGTTAGATAGTTTATCTTTGAAGGCTCAAGTGGTCAACTTATCTATAACAAATCATGCCAAGGAGCTTACATGTGTTTTCTCTCCTCAAATAACTCGATGTATAGAATTCCTATATAGTAAGCTCCTTACACAGGATAAGAGCGATATGTTTAATCCTTCTGGATGCTGGAATCCAACTTTCAAAGCATCATACAATGATATTTCTCTGATGGTTCAATTTGCACTGAAGCGTATTATACAGATGCTGTCTTCCCTTGAGCCGATCTCCAACTTTTATCTTGATGAAAAAGAAGGGAGTCTAACTATTAATAAACTATGAAGTATAAACTTCCTTTTAGAGGACTATCTCTTGAGATAGAAAACAAGTTACTTGAGTATATGTATAACAAAGCCCTAGATGCTTTTCCTAATGAAGTTGGTGGTATGCTTGCCGGGAGGTACGAAAACAAGAATAGTGCTATAGTTGAGAGCATTGTTATGCCCAAAGAAATACCAGGGGGTCACAACGAGTTTATTCGGAATACTGAAGGATTAGAAGAGCTCTGGGCTGAGCTTAAGAATGAAGGCATAGAATATCTTGGAGAATGGCACACTCATCCTAACGGCTCATCTCATTATAGCAGGGCTGATTTGCATGCGATGAACGAGATTGTGAGAGACGAGTACGTCTCTATACTAAACCCAATACTTTTGATATTGAGTTTGGATCGAACCAGAATAAGGGGGCATAATGTATACCTATATGATTCTTCTCGTCTATTGATGTTCCAAAAGGGAAACGAATAAGAACTTAATAGCACCAGTTCCAACAACAACTGAACGCAAAGAACGATAATTTACAACATTTCATTCAATATGAATAAGATAGACCTAAAATCCTTGTTTAGAGGACTGCAAGAACAAATGAAATATAGTCTGGCTATTAATAGAGAGTTTATTCAGCATCCAGGTAGTAAAGGAGACTCTCTCGAAAACACTTGGATAGAATGGCTGCGAAACTACTTACCTAGCCGATATAGTGTGGATAAAGCCTTTGTTATTGACTCCGATGGGCAACTAAGCGAGCAAATAGATATTATTATCTATGATTGCTGGTTCACTCCATTTGTTTTTAGTCAAAACGGCATGAAGTATATTCCTGCAGAAGGAGTTTATGCTGTTTTTGAAGTAAAGCCAGACATCAAAGGTTCAGTGGGGAAGATGTCTTATATCAAGTACGCTTCCCAAAAGATAGAGAGTGTTCGGAAGTTGAAACGGACTTCAACTAGCATGATAAACTCAGGGAATACCGTTCCAGCTAGACCTTTGACAAAAATAATTGGGGGAATCTTGTGCAGTACTAACAGTTATACTCATCAAGATGACAATAAAACAATTAAGGGACATTTATCTGATTTGACGGGATTCAGTGGAATCGATTTTGGTTGTATAATTGATTATGGAAGTTTTGTTGTAGATTATATAGGTGAAGAAGACACAAATCTATCGACTCCAGAGCAATTTGAAGAGCGTATAAAATCCTACTATTCGGAGAGAAAGGTTGACACTATATCTTTTAGCCAACCCGAAAACTCTTTGATTACATTTTTCATGCAATTATCTAGATATTTACAGCAAGCAATCGGGACTGTTCCCGCTATCGATATGAATATCTATTTATCTTCTATCAATGAGAAAATAGATCCAACGCTATAAACTCGAATATAATTTTCTCATGGGAATAGGCATAGCATAAGGATTGGGGAGATATAGCTTATTACTGAGAAATATACTAAAACGACTAGTCGCCTAATAGCATTCTCTAAATGTTGTTAGGCGACTAGTCGTTTTAGTGTCTCAGTTGTTGAGAGAGGTTTTCCTGTTCTTTAGAGAGTTGTTGCTGCTGGAGGGTAAGTTCGGCTTGGCGTTGGATCGCAAGCTCGTAGTTGGTGACCTGGTGCTGGAGTTGTCGAATGGCATCGGAGGAGCTTTCGGAGGAGAATAGGCTGTCAAGATGGGAGATTGTAGGACTATTGCGTCCTTGCTCCATACGCAGGATACGGTAGCGGAGAGCGTAGCTCTCGAGAGTCTGATTGGTATTGCGGAGATATACAGCCCAACCGATAGTACAGACGAGGAGTACAAGAGATATTCCCCAGATGAGCCACACCATCCGACGCTTGACATCAAAGAGGTAGTACTTCTTGATCTCTGGCGGAGACTGTACTTCTCGGATTTTCTCTGATAGAGAGGCTATATTTTTAGCTTGCTTCTCTTGGGCCTTTGTTATGCCATCTTTAATTTCTCGAATCCGTTTGCCTAGAACAATAGCGACATCTGTCAGTTCATTCTTAAATTTACCATCCGTCTCCATCTTTTGCCCGATAAGGCGTGCTATATCTGAAAGAGAGATGCCATCCTCTTCTGAAGGCGTAGTTGTTGGGGTAGATTGAGATGAGAGGTTGGAAACACTCGCCTTGAGTTCTCTGTTCTGTTGCTTGATTTCCTCGAGTACTTCGAGGAGGATGTTCATTTGTTCGTTCATAATCTTCTACGTTTTAGTTTCTTAGTAGCTTGATTTCTCAGTTTACGTTGGAATACGAGTTCTGCGATGTCTACAGCATACGCATTGGTATTGAATAGCGCCTCGCCAAGG
>ERZ773008.1476-NODE-1476-length-16565-cov-4.450151_pt1 | contig 16565 bp, 18 predicted proteins | sample MGYA00580664_ERZ773008 | MGnify/ENA primary metagenome ERZ773008 (study PRJEB29015, sample SAMEA2738016) | human oral metagenome | biome: human oral; feature: human-associated habitat; material: dental | place: China | collected 2048 ... | reverse complement strand
GTTGATTTGAATGGTTACAAAACTCTTTAATACTGATATGTTTATCATGCCAAGTTTTAGAGCTGTGTTGATTTGAATGGTTACAAAACGATAATGAATCTGGATTGAAGCATCAAGTGGTTTTAGAGCTGTGTTGATTTGAATGGTTACAAAACTAACTAAAGTTATTATAACACGTTGGAAGGGTTTTAGAGCTGTGTTGATTTGAATGGTTACAAAACCGAAACGGACGTATTCGTTGGTTTGCCGGCGTTTTAGAGCTGTGTTGATTTGAATGGTTACAAAACTGAAAAAATTGAAATTAGTAGAAGTATAAAGTTTTAGAGCTGTGTTGATTTGAATGGTTACAAAACATCCCAATCATTCGTTGGGAGAGTGCCACAGTTTTAGAGCTGTGTTGATTTGAATGGTTACAAAACTTAACACAGCGAACATCGAATTCGTTCGTGGTTTTAGAGCTGTGTTGATTTGAATGGTTACAAAACTGAGGAAAACGGCGAATACTATATCCGATAGTTTTAGAGCTGTGTTGATTTGAATGGTTACAAAACGTTCGTGTTTCTTTGATGTCATATTCTTTAGTTTTAGAGCTGTGTTGATTTGAATGGTTACAAAAAATGTATACAATAGCGCAGCTCTGTTAGTGTTTTGTTTTTGCTCTAATCGATTTTTTTCAAATCAAAAGTATCTGACTGATGTAGATTAGATTTAATATAGGGAAGTGAGATAGATGAATGGTTTTTATTTAGTGTTACCTTTATTAATCATTCGATTTGGATGGTTATCCATCTTGAATAAACAAGCAGTTCAGCGGGCAGGATATTTTGCTCCTGTTCAAGCGAGAGAGGTTCTTCCTTTTTATATTTATCAAGTTTCCAATGTCGTTTTATTTTTATATTTATTTTGGACTAAAATAGAAGCGGATTTTTCCCTTTACTTCTATGGAGGGGTTATTTGTTATTGTATAGGGATTATTTTATGTATGATTGCTACGATGAATTTTGCATTTCCTAATGCTGAAGGATTGAATACTAATGGTCTTTATCATTTTTCGCGCAATCCGATGTACATCGCTTATTTTGTTTATTTTCTCGGTACTTCTTTATTGACGCAATCGGGTGTCTTATTTGTAATATTGGTGTTTTTTCAAATTTCAGCTCATTGGATTATTCTTTCAGAAGAACGATGGTGTATAGAAAAATTTGGGGATTCTTACAAAGAATATATGGCAAAAGTTCCTCGCTATTTTTAGAGGGATTCTTTCCCTCCTATGCTATAATAAGCATGAATAGAGAAGGCTTTCATGATTGGAGGAGAAGAGGATGAAGGGAAGACAATTATTCGCTTCAGCGCTTTGTGTCTTGGCGCTTGCAGCATGCAACAAAAAGCCTGAGGAGGCGGTGACGACCACCGAGGCACCAACGACCGCTCAAGCGACAACCGTGACAGAGACGACGGTGCAAGCAGTACAAGAGACGTATTTTGAACAGTTGCACTTAGCGTATAATCTAGTGGCCAAGGATGCCGATGCCCAGTCTGGCTTGCAAGCAGCTAAAGACGAGAGCCAGAAGCTGATTGCCGCGCACCCAAGCGACAAGGCCATGATCGAGAAGCACTATAAGGACCTAGAACGGCTCGTTCAGCACAATTCAACGGGATTTGTCGAATTTATGCAGGAATGGAACCAAAGAAGAGACCAGCACTACGAACCGCTTCAAGAAGCGCTGGATTTAACAGCGGCGAAGGTGAACGGCGAGGCGACCTCTTGGAATATGATGGGGAAGGTGACGGCGAATGACTATCAGATTCTAATCGTGGATGCCTATATCGATACGACGAACCACCAAGCGTATCTCTTTGGCTACAAGGGGGATGAACCGATTTTCTTACAGGCCCGTTCTGTGACGCGAGATTCGCTGAAGGATGCGAACTTTGAAGAAGTGGAGAATGCGGATCTCCGGGCAGGATTCCTCAACAATGTCACTTGGAAACCCAAAGCGCCCCAAAGTAACCCATCGATTGCGGATGTGATGGCCATTTACGCACGTAAGAAGGGCGAAGTTTATGAGCGCACGAGCCCCGCGACACAGCGGTTGTTCTATGATTTAGCCGTTCCAGACCAGCTCTTCCAATATGCGACAGTTGCTGGAATGAAGGCGAAGTTTACATGGGGAGAGCTCACATTTAAACAAGGCGACGTCCCTTATGAAATCGTGGAGTGCTATGTGTCCGCATCAGGAACGACGGTGATTGTGTTTGCCAAAGTCGGCAATGGCAAAGTGATTTTAATCGGGCAAACAGCGCCAGAGACGGTGAAGAACGCGGATGGAACGATCAAGTCGAGCATCGTGAACCTCCAGCCGTACAATAGCGAAACTTTATCACGCGCAACGTGGTAAGACAGGAGAAGTAAAATGACAGAAGTACAACAACTTGAACAATTAATGAATGAGATGCTGCCGGGATTGCAGCTCTTTGCTAGAGATATCAACCTCACGCCGGAAGAAGTGGCGTGTTACAGAGTCGGGGAGGTCGTTCGTAATCCCGCCTTTACCGATGCAACGTGTCGTGTTGGAGGAATGGTGACGACGCACCGTTTCAGCATTTTATCCAACCACCTCTTTGACCTGACGAAGGCGGAGCACGGCACCAACTGGGGGCTACATGTGGCCAACCGCGACAGCCACTTTAAGGTGCTGGACATTTACGAGCATGAAGGCAAGACGCAGATTCTGCTCTTGCATTTGCCGGATGATTATCGTTGGAAATGGTTAGAAGATCTCACGATACACCTTCCTGGAAACTTAGTGGAGGATTGTAGAAGTCGTTTCTTGAATAAAGCATTTGGTGAACCGATTCCGGAAGTGACGAGTGAGGATTGGATGGAACGATGTGGATTTCCAATAGGGGTCGATATGGAAGGCAAGCTATTTTCAAACGAAATCCCGATTGCGCAACAAATGCGACCCGTCAAAGAGGCTTCGTTTAGAAGTTTCTACCATGAACTCGTGTATATTCGCTGTGCAGCGCTGATCGAAGATGTGATGCCAGAAGTGGCCCAGCCAGGAGACACAGGGCTCGTCCTCTATGGATATATCGACGAGGAGGCTGGCGTGTCGTTCCAACCGCTATGGGTGGCAAAAGAGGGCGAATCGACGCTAGACATGCGCCTTATCCCCGAAGAGACGATGTATCTGATTCGTCTAGCGAACCTTGATGACTGCGAGTTCTGTTCGATGAAATGGATTGAAGTCGATTCCTATATTGTAGACCGTGCAAGACGCGTTATTGCGGAAGTGTATGATACGAAAAGCAAGGAAAAAGAAGAAACACGCTCCTTCCAAGGCCTCGACCAATTCCGCCACCGCGCGTATCCCGATGACTTTGGCGTGGCCGTCTACTACGAAGACAAAACGAAGCAACCCGAACGCTTGTGGGTGCGGATCTCGCGCGTGGAAGGCAACCAATGCTTTGGCACGCTCTTGATGGACTCGAAGCATCCAGACGGGCCAAAAGAAGGCGAGGAGATTATGTTCCGCGTCCTTCAGAACGAAAACGGCGAGCTAGAAGTTGTGTCGGTTCAACCATAAGAAAAAATAGGCCGAAGGCTTCCTTTTACCTTGAATGCAGCTTATCTTGACATTAAAGAGATTTATGGTATATTAAAGGAGCAAGAGAAGTAGATACCTCAAAGCACTAAAACCAGAAAGAGCATTGGATGGTCAAGATCCAATGCTCTTTTTTTCGTTAAACGGTATCTAACGTTCTGGTGCTAAGACAACTATTTTTTCTTGCTAGAGTTCAGCAAATACTCCACTAATATTAAAATTAGACCCACATGTAATGGAGCAAGAAAGTAGATAATAAATACCTCCACTAAAACCTCACCTCCTAACGAGGCTAGTTGCCTACTACAAGTATAACACTTCACAAGCAGGTGTTGAATAGGGGTTTTGATATTTTCAACCAGAAAAAAAGGCTAAGCGAGAAAGTTCGCTTAGCCTTTTCTCCTTGCGTCATTTACATTAAAGAAGAAAATAAAAATAGGCTTCTAAGACCTCGCGGATTCTATAGTAATGGAAATAACGAGTGTAACCGAAATGAATTAGGGCGTCAGTTGATTTGATCAACATGACGCCCTTTGAAGTTCGATAGGCAAAGAGACTTCGGCTCTTGCCGGTACAGTTATTTCCATTACTATGAAGATATCCGAAAGGTCAATAGAAGCCCTTGGCGCCCAAACACTATGAAAATACCGAGGGTTAATTTTGTCTCTTTTCTAAATATCACATTATAGTTTAACGCAGAGAGTAGCGATATAGTCGTTGCCGTAACGTGATAATCGATTTCTTTTATCACACGATTCATAAAAATCGATCATCGCGAGACCATTTTTCAGTTGTCCTCTAATCTGACTTTCTAAGGTATGGCTAAATTCATATCCGTATTCTGGATTAATGGTAATTTTACCTTCCTTTTCAAGCTCTTTGGAATTAAACGGAATGGAGAACTTTAACAGTAATTCCTCATCGGGTTGGTCCCATACAATGTCAGCGTCATACATGTATATCCAAGGATTCATAAACCCGACCATTAACAAGCCACCCTTTTTCAATACGCGAGCGGCTTCTTTATACATATTTTCTAAATCTTCTATATAGACATTTGAAACCGGATTAAAAACAATATCAAACGTTTCATCTTCAAATGGGAATGGTTTTGTCAGATCCCCTTGAACTGTATTGATGTTCAAACCTTCTCTTTCAGCCACCATCTCATCTCTTTGTAATTGTGATGTGGAAAAATCCATGATGGTGACATCATAACCTTTTGCAGCAAAAACAGGCCCCTGCTGTCCGCCGCCACAAGCTAATCCTAATATCTTTTTCCCACTCGCTTTTTCAAACCATTCTTGTGGAACTTTTTTCCCAATCGTTAATGCCACAGAAATGGGTTGTTTCTTAGCTTCTTCTAATTCTTCACGTGTGATTGGCTCAGTATAGTTATTTTTTACTTTATTCCATCTATCTTGATTGAGCTTTATATAATTCTTCATCTCTCATCACCGCTTTCTGTATACTTAGATTCATTATACTATTGATAGAAAAAGTAGGGAAGTATCTCCTGCGCCAAAGTTTCATCAAACATCCAATTGTGGTCCTCCTCAGTTTGAAGCTTGGTAGGACTGAGATTTTAGATCAGTCCGGTATCACAAAGCCATCTTAAAGTTAAGAAATCCACTATCCACGCTTCTTGCGCCAGCTTACTTAAAAGAAGCATAAATGAAATAGAGGGCTTCCCGGACCTCGCGGATTCTATAGTAATGGAAATAACGAGTGTAATCGAAATGAATTAGGGCGTCAGTTGATATGAATCAACATGACGCCCTTTGAAGTTCGATAGGCAAAGAGATTTCGGCTCTTGCCGGTACAGTTATTTCCATTATTATGAAGATATCCGCGAAGGTCCATAGAAGCCCTTGGCTTTAAAATATTTCATGCCTTACTTCTTTAATGAGCGGATGACGCAAGAAGGCGTAGGAAAGATAGACGGCCATCAGACACCAAATGATCGGCTCTGCAAAAATCACCCCAAGATAGCCCGCCTGCGGAATCACAAACACTACAAAAAGCACCTTCCCAGCCAGCTCGATAAAACTCGACACAAGCGGCGTTACCTTTTGCCCAAGCCCTTGCAGACTATTTCGCAAAATCAACAGAAGCGCTAACGGCACATAGAAGAGCGATCCGATGCGATTATACAGCGCGGCATTATCCAGTAGAAGCGGGTCGCTCGATCCAGAGACGAGTTCGTTTAGAAATGGACTCGCAAAGAATAGGATAATGCAGACCAGAATCGCCCATCCAAACGCCAGCAGACTGCCTTGACGAATCCCTTTGGCAATCCGGTGAGGTTTGTTGGCTCCGAAGTTTTGCGAAGTGAAGGTCGTCATTGCTGCCGCAATCGCCGCAAATGGCAAGGTCGAGAATGCAAAAATCCGTCTAGCAGAAGTTTGCGCACTGATGATGACCGGTCCTAGCGCGTTGATAGAAGACTGGAGCATCACAGATCCTAGAGAGACGATGGATGACATGAGTCCCATGGCTAATCCTTGGCTGATGAGGTCTAAATACAGTTCATCGTCGCGGACAAAATCACTTTTGGCTGGAATGAGGAAGCTGGCGCGTTTTCTGATATAGATAAAGCAGAGAATGGCCGATATGCCCTGAGCAATAATCGTCGCAATGGCTGCTGCCTCAACGCCCATGTTGAACGTTGTAATGAGAAAAATATCGAGGAAGATATTCGCCACCGCTGAAAAAATCAAGAAGTAAAGGGCGGCCTGACTATCCCCCACAGCACGGAGCAACCCCGCGCATAAATTATACGCAAACGTCACCGCGATCCCGAGCACGATGATCGAGATGTATGCATAGGACTGGTCGATAATACTAACGGGTGTTCCAAGAAACTCGAGCAGTGGATACATTCCAAACGTTCCTCCAAGAGCCACGAGGAGGCTGAGAACGGCCCCGATGACGATGGTGGCCGAGACGGCGCGTTTCAAGAGACGATGGTTATTGGCCCCGTAGTAGCGCGCGATGATAACGCCCATCCCGTTGCCGACGCCGAGTGCGAATCCGACAATCAGTTCAAAGATGGCTGCGGTCGCCCCGACAGCCGCCAGCGCATCCTGCCCAAGGAACCTCCCTACAATCATAATATCGGCAGTGTTATAAAGTTGCTGGAATATATTTGAAATAACAATTGGAATGGCAAATGTAATAATGGACCGCAAAATCGGTCCGTCTGTTAAGTTAATAGCGGTCTTTTTCATAAGGGAAATTATACTCGCACGCTTGGGGAAATTCAAGAACGTTCCTTGTATAAATTTCCTTTTTGGGGGACTTCATTTTTTGAAAATCGAGAAGGAATTTCGCTTGAAAGAGAACATATGTTCGTGTTATAACTAAGGTAGTTCAAACAGATTCGGCACCAAGAGAGTAAAAATTCAACAACAAGCGCCTTAGAAACGTTGCTATAGAGCTGTTTCTAGGGTGAGCGTGCAAAGTTAATCATTTTACAGCAACAACATCGCAAGGAGGGAGGCGTGTTCGATGAGTCTGATTGACTACAGTTTGGAACCAAGAAGTGACATTGCGTTTATCGATATGAAGTCGTTCTATGCCAGCGTCGAGTGCATCGCCAGGGGACTCCATCCGCTCAAGACCTCACTATGTGTGATGAGTCGCGCGGATAATTGCAAAGGGCTCATTCTAGCATCTTCTCCCGTCTTCAAGAAAGTCTTCGGGCGAAAAAATGTCGGTCGGACCTACGATTTGCCGTTTGACATTCATACGCGTCGCTTTTCTTATTATACAGCCGAGCGTCAAGGGCTTCCCACGGATGAGGCCTTCGTGCGTTTCATCGAGGCATGGGCGAGAGCGACCGTCATTGTCCCGCCAAGAATGTCCGAGTATATAAGGATTAATATGCAGATTCAGCGCATTTTGCAAAATTTTGCCACGACGAGTGAGATTTATCCGTATTCCATCGATGAAGGCTTTGTCGACTTGACGACTTCCTTGAATTATTTCTTCCCGGACCCGACACTTTCCAGAAAGGAAAAATTAAACCTCTTGTCCGCGCAAATTCAGCGGGCGATTTGGAAGGAGACAGGACTCTATTCAACGGTGGGGATGTCTAACGCGAATCCTCTCCTTGCTAAACTCGCGCTGGATAATGAGGCTAAGAACGCGAAGAATATGCGCGCTAACTGGTCGTACGAGGACGTGGAAACGAAGGTCTGGGGCATTGAGAAGATGACGGATTTCTGGGGGATTGGTAGTCGCATGGAAAAGCGGCTGAACCAGCTGAAGATTTACACGATTAAGGAATTGGCGCATGCGGATGCGGATCTATTGAAGAAGCATCTGGGGATTATGGGCGTGGAGCTGTGGTTTCACGCGAATGGCATCGATGAGAGCAATGTCCATCATCCCTACAAGGTGAAATCACACGGCATCGGGAACTCGCAAATTTTGCCGAAAGATTACCGTCGTAAGGGCGATATCGAATTGATTTTAAGAGAAATGGCCGAGCAAGTGGCCGTTCGCCTGCGCAGGGTCCGCAAGAAGACGACTTGTGTATCGATTCATGTGGGATACTCCAGAACGGAGGAGAAAAAATCGATTCAAGCGCAGCGAAAAATCGACCCAACGAATCAAACGAAGCCTCTGACGGAAGTGGTACTAGACTTATTTCGCCAGAAATATACGAGTGGTGCGGTGCGTCGTGTAGGGATTTCCTATCAAGGGCTCGTGGATGAGGCGATTACGGTGTATTCATTGTTCGACGATTACGAGCAAGTCGAAAAGGAAGAAAAATTACAAAAGGCCGTCGATACGATTCGCGACGAATTCGGCTTCACCTCGCTCTTGAAGGCGAACTCTCTATTGGAATCGTCCCGCGTGAAGGCGCGCAGTCAGCTCGTCGGAGGGCATTCGGCAGGAGGGTTAGATGGATTGACATGAATATGCGTATGTATTTACCGTATAAAGCAACCAGAGAATACACAGACCGTGGCATGGCGAAGTGGCAAGGCTTCTTCTTGTCGGAACATACGAGTGAAATCGCCAAGGAGAAACGGATAGAGCATTACACGAGTCGCCTCACGAAAGAGGAAAAATGGACGCTGCTGACTCAACTCTATGTCCACCGGCAACTGGCGTGTTTTCGCGTGAAGAAGAAGGAAGGACACGAAATGGTAATCGGTGTCCCCGTGGAATTGAGCGACGAAGCCGTCTACGTGGAGTCGCAGACAGAGGCAAGGTGGCTATCCATCAGCGACCTCCAGGAGCTCTATTTAGTGGAGACAGAAGAGGAAGAGTAGAGTAGGAAGTCCTCATTTTTACAAAGAAGTGGTATAATAAGGTACTTTAAGAAGTGATGAGACTGACAGATAGAAGGTAGAAGAGGATATGAAGACAAATGAATTTGGACAAGTGATTGGGGAAGCTGTTCCTGGGTTTACTCCAGGGGGACTTCCAACAGCGACGAGTATCGAAGGAAGATATACGCGCTTGGAGAAGCTGAACAAGTCGCATAAAGAAGCTTTATATGCCGTCTATGGGCCAGATACTCCTGCGCACATGTGGACGTATTTAGCGGGAAGTTCGGTTGCCAATGAAGCCGAATGGGACGAGCTTTTTGAGCGTTTATTACGAGATTCCTCCAAATTTTATTATGTCATTTTGGATAAAAATACCCAAAAGGCGCTGGGAACCTTCGCGTTAATGCGCCTGGATACAGCAAACCGAGTGGTCGAAATCGGTTCGGTGACTTATTTACCCGAGTTACAGCGGACCAGAATTGCGACAGAGGCGCAATATTTAATGGCACGGTATGTATTTGAAGAGATGGGGTATCGCCGTTATGAATGGAAATGTGATGCGCTCAATGAACCTTCGAAGCGTGCCGCAGAACGTCTAGGATTTACCTATGAAGGGCGATTCAGACAAGCCGTCGTTTATAAAGGGCGAACTAGAGACACGGATTGGTATTCGATGATTGATCAAGAGTGGCCTAAGCGAAAGGAACGGTTCGAGAAATGGTTGCTTCCAGAGAACTTCAATGAAGAGGGAGTACAATATCATTCCCTTTCACAACAATCCTTATGAAGTATTAGGATGAAGCGTTAGAAGTTAGAGCGGTAGAAATACCGCTTTTTTGCTAGGAATTAGAATGAAAAGTAAAGAGAATCTTTACGAACTGCCCCTTTACCCTCTTTCTTTTTCCTTGTACAATGAAGCTGTAGAGAGGACGTGGAACTATGTGGAAAGACGCCATTGAGATGCGAGAGGCTATAAGAAATCAGGAAGTCTCTCCACTTGAATTAGTACAAGAAAGTTTAGAAAAAATCCAGGCATTCAATCCCGAGTTGAATGCAGTTGTTCACATCCAAGCAGAGCGGGCGCTAGAAGAAGCGAAGACGCGCTCGTTTGAGGGCTTGCCGTTTGGAGGTGTGCCGCTTCTATTGAAAGACCTCGGGCAAAATCAAGCGGGCGAACCGTCCAGTTGCGGAAGTAAACTGTTAAAGGACATCCCAATGAAACGCACGGACAACTTTGTGAAGCGTCTGGAAGAGGCCGGGTTTATTATCGTGGGGAGGACGAATATTCCCGAGTTTGGATTTAAAAATATGACGGAAGCTAAGCTCTGGGGGCCTGTGAATAATCCGTATGATCTGAAACGCAATGCTGGTGGGTCTAGCGGTGGTGCAGCGGCGGCCGTTGCAAGTGGCATGGTGCAGATTGCTGCAGCCAGTGATGGCGGCGGTTCGATTCGTATTCCCGCAAGTTTCTCAGGACTATTAGGTTTGAAGCCGAGTCGTGGTCGTATTCCTGTCGGTCCTGGTAGCTATCGCGGCTGGCAAGGGGCTTCGGTGAATTTTGCGATGACGAAGAGTGTGCGCGATACGCGTGAATTGTTGCGCGCCTTACAAGTGGAGCAGAAGGATAGTCCGTTTTTAGCGCCACTTATTCGCGAGTGGGAAGTTCGTCTAGAGCGTCCGCTTCGAGTGGGCGTCATTGAAAAATCCCCAATCGAGAGCGTGGTCGCTCCGGAAGCCAAAGCCGCGCTTCGTAAGGCGGTTCATTTCCTTGAAGAAATCGACTGTGAAGTGGAACCCATCGGCTGGCCTGTCGACGGTGTGGAAGTGATGAAGAATTACTACTTAATGAATAGTGTCGAGACCGCAGCGATGATGCAAGGTTTGGAAGCCAGTCTTGGACGAGCGCTCACAAAGGACGATATGGAACTGATGACATGGGGTATTTATCAATCTGGGCAGCAAATTCTTGCCAAAGATTACAGTGTGGCTCTTGCGAAATGGGATACTTACGCGCATGCGATGGAGAAGGTTCATGAGGAGTTTGATCTTATTTTAACGCCGACCGTGAGTGATGTGGCGCCTCTTCAAACGCAATTTCCGATGGAGGAATCGGTTCGTCAAGCGCTCAACCAGATCGAAGAACTCAGCGTCCCTGAGCAACAAAGTGTGATTTGGCGAATGTTTGAACGCACGTTAGCGTTGACGCCATTTACGCAGTTATCGAATATTACAGGTGCGCCTGCGATTAGCTTGCCGGTATATCTGAGCGAAAATGGCTTACCAATTGGCGTGCAATTCATGGCAGCTCGTGGGCAAGAGGCATTGCTTCTGCAAGTGGCAGAGTGGTTTGAAGAACAAGGGCAATTTGAAATGAGACAGTTCAGCTAGGAGTGAACAAGATGACAAAATCAGTAGTAATCGTAGGAGCTGGGATTGTAGGGGCAACGGCGGCCTACCAACTCAGTAAAAAAGGAATCGCCGTGACCGTTTTTGATGCGGGAGTCGGCCAAGCAACCAAGGCTGCAGCGGGAATTATTTGTCCGTGGTTATCGCAACGTCGTAATAAAGACTGGTACCAACTCGTGTCTCATGGGGCAGCGTATTATCCGGTTTTGATGGAACAGTTACGTGCGGATGGAGTTACGGACTTGCCGTATGAACAGGTTGGGGCGTACATTTTCAAACATACTGAAAAACAACTGAAAAAGGTCGAAGAGATGGCGGTGGAACGCCGAGTGGATGCGCCGATGATTGGGAAAGTAGAGGCGCTGTCGAGAGAAGACGTCGCAAAGGTGATCCCAGGATGGGCGAATCCAGATGGAGCTTTATATTGTAGCGGTGGCGGTCGTGTGGACGGAGAAAAACTTGTAGCACTCCTTCTAGAACAAGCAGCCAAAAACGGAGCTACAGTGAAGCATCAAAAAGTTTCTTTATCCAAAGAAGGCGAAGAGATTCGAGTGGTAGACGGTGAAGAGGTCCTTTCTTTTGATGCGGTGATTCTCTCCAGTGGCGCTTGGGTCAAGGAATTATTAGAAGGGCTCGACTACTATGTGGATGTTCGTCCGCAAAAAGGGCAATTGATTGAATTGGAACTGGAAACGAGTGAAGATACGTCGAAATGGCCGGTGTGTATGCTGCATGGGGAGATTGATATCCTCCCGTTCCCTGATGGCAAGATTTTAGTAGGGGCGACGCATGAGAATACGCAAGGGTTCGATTTAACGCCAGATGAAGCGTTGTTAGACGGCATGTATGAAGAAGCCTGTGCGAGTTTGCCAGCGTTAAAAGACGCGAAACGAAGCGGAGTTCGTGTAGGAACTCGCGCGTATACTTCCGATTTTCTACCGTTTTTTGGGAAAGTTCCGGAAACTTCTAATGCTTTTGTGGCGAGTGGACTGGGTTCTTCCGGTTTGACGAGTGGAGTGTGGATTGGTGAATTATTAGCGCGGTTATCAGCAAAAGAGAGCGTTGATTTTGCCGTTGAAAACTATCTTCCGAAAAATTATATAAGAAAAACATAGAAACATAACATAATTTTATTTGTATTTTGAATCAAAATTTAGTATTCTATTAAAAGTAATTATGTAACTTTTTATAAAAGGAGGAAAAACGAATGTTAAAAGAGTTTAAAGAGTTTTTAATGCGTGGGAATATCGTTGAATTAGCTGTAGCCGTTATTATCGGTGGTGCTTTTAAAGCAATCGTTGATTCATTAGTAAAAGACATTATCTCACCAATCATCGCAATGGTGGCTAACACTGGCGATATCGCAGCAGTTTCATTTAAATTAGGTTCTGCTCAAATCGGTATTGGAGCGTTCATCGCTGCAATCATCAACTTTGTAATCGTTGGAGCGGTATTATTCTTAATCGTTAAGGGTATGAATAAAGCTGCTGAATTAGCAAAAGGTAACAAACCTGCTGAAGAAGCTGCCCCAGCTGCACCAACTGCGGAAGATTATTTAAAAGAAATCCGCGACTTATTAGCAAACAAATAATCGTTGAGAAAAGCCGAGAACCCTCTCGGCTTTTTATGTGCAAAAAAATAAATAAAATGGTGATGGAATAAAAGGATAAAATTCGTTGAACCATTGTGAATGAGTGTGTGCTTGAGGGAACAGGAGAAGCTTCGCTTCGTTTCTTTGGATTTTAGAGGAAAGTACATCGTTGGATAAACGAGTTCAGAATCAGTTTTATTATTGAAAGAGTTATAGTGGGGCACCGGTTCGAGCCTAGGTCTCTCACCTTTAAAGCCTCAAAGGGGACGTACGGAATAAAATTCCTACGGCCCCTAATTCGTTTTAATGCGTAGTCCCACTATTCTTTCAATCAACTGATTCTTTTCGTTATCCACCAAACTACTTTTCCGCAGAATCCAAAGAAATAAATACGTTTAGGATTTATCAATCTATTCAATGTAAATTTACAAAAAACGAGATGTTTCGGATTTCTAATATTATTTATTTACTCCGTCGCTAAAACAGGATGTGAGAAAAGGCGTTTATAGGCGATGACGGCTCGCAGGTTAGACGCAAAGGACTGCTTGCAGTCGTGCAAAATCCTTCACAGTGCGAAGGATTTGGGGATGAGCATTGCGGATTATGTTGAAATGTAAATTTATAAGACATTACAATTTTAAATACTAGCAGTGTGAGTCCGAGTTCAACTACACAGGATACGAGGACGAACGCTCATGTCAGAAAAATCGGGCGCAGAAAGAAACAAAAAACGGGTTCACAGTGTGAATCCGTTTTGTTTCTTAGTCTTTTGCCCGCACAGTTTAATAAACCACTGCAAGGGGCTATTCTTAGATATTTGTTGTTTCGACAAGGTTTTTTAGTTGTTCTAAGAGTTGGTTTAAGGTGTCTAGTGTTGCTTGGGATTGGTCCCATTGATAGAGATTTTGGAAGTAGGCTTGGATGTTTGCTTCAAAATCTTGTGGGAGAAGGGTGCAGTTTTTCTTCGCATAGGATAGCATCCGTTTTTCGCCCGGGTGTAATTGCTCGTTCAATGCAAAGAGTAGGTCAAAATAGGAAGCAAAGAACTCGCTACTTCTATGGTTCAAGGCGAGAATGTCCTTGCGTTTGAGAGCTTTTTTGATTTGTTTTGAAAAAGCGGGCAAGGATGTCTCGAGTAAAAGGGACTGTCTCTCGATGATATTTCGCTTCAGAGTCGCAGGGTAAGGAATGCGGTATTTGTTCTGTAGAGCGGTATATCGGTTCTCTTCGTCGTATAGAACTTTGCTATGAAGTAAGTTGTACCACATACAAGTTGTGTAGGCATTATGAGGCTGATGTTCTAGAACGACCTTCTGTAATTCTTGATCAAAATCATCCAAGGAACGATAGATGAATTCAATTTCGATTCCGTTATTTAGAATGCAGTCATCTTCCAATTCCCAAAATTGATTTTGGATTTCCATGTACGAGCAGTACTTGCTTAGTAGTTTTTGTCGGATTTCAGGGGCAATCGGAGCTTTCAAATAGACATAGACATCATAGTCTGAATCTTGATCATACTGTTCTCCAGCTCTGGAACCTCCAAGGACCACGGCTTCTACTTGCTCTAGTTGTGCTAATTCTTCAAAAAGTTTTTCAGGCATTCTTTTTTCCTCCCTTTCAGTCAGTAAGTTCATTGTAGCAAAAAATCATTCAGATGCAATCTATCTTTTTTAAGAAAAAATTAGGTATAATAGTGGAAAGATGTAAATAAAGGAGTCTTTCAAATGTGGATTGTATTTGCGTTGTTATCGGCTGTGTTTGCGGCGTTGACGTCGATATTTGCCAAAATAGGGATTGATGGAGTGAATTCGAATTTGGCAACGGCAGTGCGGACGGTTGTGGTCGTTGTGATGTCGTGGTTGATGGTGTTTATCACAAATAATCAGTCAGGACTAGCACAAATTAGTAAGAAAAGTTGGGTGTTTCTCATTTTATCCGGGATTGCGACTGGGGCGTCATGGTTGTGCTATTATCAAGCGCTCCAACTAGGAAAGGCGACTGAAGTGGCTGCGGTGGATAAACTGAGCATTATTTTCACTTTGATTTTAGCGTTTATTTTTTTGCACGATACATTTACGGTGAAATCACTCATCGGTTGTGCGCTCATTGCAACAGGGACAATTTTGATGGTGTGGTAACTATAAAACAACATTGTAGAAGAAGTTTAAGATAACAAAGACGGCTACCGTAGTGAAAATACGGATAATTTGACCGTATATTTTATCTTCGTGTGTTCTATCATACCAACTGGCCCCGATGCAACAGCAGACTGAACCGATGCACCAAAGGATCATCCCCATTGGTTTAATGGGCATAAACATTGTAGCAGAGAAACCAGCGAGTGCTCCGCCGATGCTCATTAAGTACCCTTGTGGCGATTTTTTATCTTCTGAGAACATTTTTAACCCTTTCGAAACATTGAATATTCCGAAGAAAAAAGCGATAACTGCAAGCCCTTGTAATATTAAGATTAATCCCAGCATATAAAGTTCCTTTCTTTAAACAATTATAAATGACGTAAAAATAGTGCAAATGTAATAATAGCCGCAATCGTTAAACTAAATAAATAAAACAGCGGTGTAGTATCATCGTTTGCTTCGTGATTCATTTTAGCTCCGCTATAATACAACACTATGGCGACAAACCAAGCTGCTATCGCGAGAGGATAGTAAAGGAATAGCAATGGAATGGTACCGAGAGAAAAAAGTGTACCTATGTAAACATAGTTATTTCCAGGCGTATTCTTTTTTCTATATTGGGCTACTAAGTTAACCGTTAAGTTTAATAGGGAGTAACCGAAAATCACGAATAGTACGTTATAAAAATCAAATAAAAATGCGAACATCTAAGAACCTCCTTATGATCCCAAGAAAAGTACAATCATAAATACTGCAATAAGGACTCCGAAAGTTAAATTAATAAAGTAAAACGTTGGATTGGAATCATCGTTTGCTTCATGATTCTTTTTAGCTCCGATGAAATAAAATACCAGTCCGGCCACCCAAGTTACTATTGAAAGCGGATAGGAACCAAATAGAATTAGAAGGGTGATGAGAGAACAGAGTGCGCTAAGGAAAATATAGTCGTTTCCTGGCGTGTTCTTGTTTCTGAAACAAGCGAATAAATTGAAGAGAGAGTAAATAATGATACCAACAGATAAGTAAAGTAATTTCATTAAAATTCTAAATCCCTCCGCCATAAAAAATCCTCCTTTTAATGGTACCCTTTTTTAAACAAGCGCCAATCCAATCGTGAGAAGGATTGCAATGGTGATGCGGATGACGTGGTGCATGGTGTTGTTATTGCCTTTTTCTTTTCCGTTCATATAGGCTCCCACGCAGCAAAGCGTTGCCCCAACAATCCATGTAACAAATGAAATTCTGGGATCTATTGCTAGTAACGGAATTGCAGGAAGTGCGATTAGGGCTCCTACAAAAATGAGGATGTTTCCTGTTGTTTTGTCGCCTTTTAGAAGAGCGGCACCAGCTGCAAGTAGATGTAAGAGAGCAAATGTAACGATAAAGAAACTAAGAATAAAAAATAAGATGAATACAAAGTCCATATGAGGTCCTCCCTGTTAGGCGATAATCATTAAAATTGTGAGTACGAGTGCAATGATGGCACGAAGTTTGTTTGGGTCTTCGATTTTGTCAGGAAACGGATTTCCGTTCA
>ERZ773008.1472-NODE-1472-length-16609-cov-2.885164_pt1 | contig 16609 bp, 26 predicted proteins | sample MGYA00580664_ERZ773008 | MGnify/ENA primary metagenome ERZ773008 (study PRJEB29015, sample SAMEA2738016) | human oral metagenome | biome: human oral; feature: human-associated habitat; material: dental | place: China | collected 2048 ... | reverse complement strand
CAGGCAGGCTTAGCGTCTGCCCCGCTTCTATCTCTTTGCTCTCGGGCTCAAACTTAGCATATCCCCACCACTCGTTACGCTCCAGACACAACTTATAGCGCTCAAGCAGGGCTAGATATGTCTTGCGCCCTTGCTCTATCGCCGCCTCGTCTAATGTATAAAAGCCCGTCATATAAGGCTTTTTCGTCTCGACCGCGATAAAAAGGAAGTTTTCTACCCGCTTGCCGCATAGGCGCAAGATATCGGTATAAAACGCCGCTTGGATGTGGTAGTTAAAATTTGCTACCGATTTTGCAAAGCCGTCCGCGCTAGCGTCGGAGGTTGTTTTCAAATCTACGCAAAGCCCTAGCGCTTCGTTGAGAAAATCGGGGCGACATCTCACGGGCACCCCCGAAATCTCCGCAAAATAGCTCTGCTCCGCTAGCCCGTCTTTTAAAAAAAGCGCCGTCTCTCTCATAGAACCCACCGCATTAGCAATAGCCGTGGCTTTTTCATAAGCTTCGGCGTCTAGGATGATCTTGCCCTCTGCGCCCTTTAAAAACTCCGCGTAGATTTCTTTGCCCTCTTTGGTGCGTTTATCGGCTTTGGGTTCAGCGGCAAATTCTTTAAAGAAGTCCTGCGGCTCCAGCACCAACTTATGCACTGCCGAGCCCAAAGTTAAAGCCCTACTATCTGGCTTTTCAAACTCGTCTTTGAATTTGAAGTGATAGGGGCTTTTTGCTAAGAGGTCCAAATCACTTTTAGAGATTTCGGCTCGTGCGTGGTAGTCTTTGATACTCATTGTTTCACGCATCGCATCTCCTTTCTTCGAGTATTTACAAATTTAGCGAAGCTGCTAAATTTCGTGTGTTTATCGATACCTATCCAAGTCCGGTAGGCTCTAAATGCCTTTCTAAAATCTTTTAAACCCATTGTTTATCCTTTCTAGGGCTATAAGCAACTAGCCCGATAATGGAGTTTAAGCCCATAGCTTTTGGGCTAATTCTAATTTTTGTGTTAGCTCTTTTACCGCTTTTGTCGCATAAGTCAAGCTGTAACTATGCTCTCTCTTTATTGAGCCGTCCTTTAGTCCTTGCTGGCGGGCTTTTGCTTTTTCTAGCTGTGCCGCAAAATATTCCAGGCTTTCAGGCATTGATAGGTTTATCTCCTCCGCTTTACCCTCCCAATACTCGGCTTTACGCGCTCTTTCGTCGGCGATTTCTTGCTCTTTTACGCTATTGCCCATCCTGTTCCAGTTGCGCTCAATTAACGCTCGATGTCTATGCTCGCTATGATGCCCGACTTTTATCGGCTCGGCGAGCTTTAGAAATTCTGCACCCTCTTGGCTTTTTTGATACCACTCGAAGCTCTTTTTCGCGTGCACCGCTTGCGAGTTTCTGTATTTTTCTGCTTTTCTTGTTGCATAGCTTTCCTCTAATCTCACGATTGAGTAATAAAACTTGTCGTTTTTTTCTGCTAGCAGGTTATAGACCTCGCATTCGACCTTTTTGCCATATTGCGTTTCAAGAGTGATAACCTCGCCTTTATCGTGCTTTTCGTCACATTGTGCCACCCATACATTGGGGCAATATTTTTTAAAAACATTCATCTTTTACCCTTTCAATATCCCAAATCTTAGATTTGAGATTGTAAATTTTGTATGCTTTTTAAATAGCCTTTTCAGAAGCCGCAGCATCGCGCCTCTCCTTTTTTCGCTCCGCTATTCTTGCTAGCAGCGCGAGGTCTATTAGCAGATCGCTTAGCCCGATGCCGCTCATCTTAGAAATTTCGCATAGATGCTCCGCCGTGGAGCGCATATAAGCAGAAACGCCTTTTGCGAACTCCGCCGCAGCGTCTTGAAACTCTTGCTCGTCTTGATTTTTCATAGTTTTCTCCTTAAAAAATATCCATAAAAGAGCCCCCATTTAAAATTTCATTCGAAAAGATACAGCAAAGATTTTTAATCGCCTAAGGAGCAAGGCGAGTGGGGGCTCATTTATGGATATGGCGGCGGACGACGGGAGTCGAACCCGCGTTCCAAAATCTCGTTTTACGTCCGCCATAAAATAAAAAAGGAAAGTCAGTGTTTTACTTAAACTATGACAGCCCCCAAATGCGGGAGATGTCAAGCCGGTTTGACGGCAATCTCTGTCTTTTACTCATCAACGGCGTTAGCCTACGAAACCTTTATGGTGCGAACGCTCGGTTTAGCCGATAAAAGCCGTTGTTGCAATTTAGCGCGCCGCTTGGCACGTCCGCCATAAAAAGAATTTGACAAGGATTTTTCTATCCCCGAACTTGTCGCTATCGGGGCTGATTACTCGGGTATGGGATTTCGTTCTCATACGGACGCTTCCCGTAGCTTTAGCCCTACGCGGGCTAGGTGTGGGTCACCTTTGTTTTGATGAGGGAATGATACACAATGTATCCTTAAAGTATCATTAAATTTTGATACGCAATGTATCTTTTTTAAAAAAGTATTTTTTAGCCGCTTTTTTTGCTAAAATTCGATCGTGAGGAAATTATTTTTATTGATATTCTTTTTGGTATCCGCCTTTGGCGCCGACTTAAGCGGCAAAGTAGTAAAAGTGGTAGATGGCGATACAATTACGCTTCTGACCGCCGAAAAAAAACAAATAAAGGTCCGCCTTTACGGCATTGACGCGCCAGAAAAAAAACAGGCTTTCGGCGAAAAATCGCGTAATTTTCTGACCGAGAGGGGGGGGGGTAGGGTTGTAGAGGTTAAGAAAAAGGGCGTCGATAGATACAAAAGACTTTTAGCTGTTATTTATTTTAAGGGCTCAGATATAAATGCTGAACTAGTCAAAAACGGTTATGCGTGGGCCTTTATAAAATATTCAAGTGACTACGTAGCCTTAGAAAATTTGGCAAAAAAGAACAATACGGGACTTTGGCGCGATAAAAACGCGATAGCCCCTTGGGAATTTAGGAAAAATAAAAATCTAAACAAATAATTTAAATTTTTCTCTTCTGAAAATACCGAAAGCTACTTTACCGAACGCTATCCATTCGGCGACAAGAAGCAGTATATAGGTCAAGCAAGGACCGACGATAGCCCAGCCAAGCAATGATAAATTCTCTCTCCCTTCGCCGACAAAAAAAACAGAAAAATTATAAATAAGCCCATTATATTTCATAGCCTCGCTAAACTCCCGTGAGGCGACGGGATAAAATATTTTTTTTATAGCCCCATTTGGGAAAAGAATATTGCCCTCAAAATTATGGAACTCATCACAACTTACATCATTTACATCGCATTTTATAGAATATTTGCATTCGGGATAATAAGTAAAGGTGTTGTTTGGATCATTATGGGTGATAAAACAAAAAACATAATTTACAGGAGCGTTGTATGTTTTTGATATATATTCTCCTATGGTATCTTCATTTGCCCTATAGGCTCTTTCTACGATATTTTTTATTTTATCGCTTTCTGTAGTAAGGCCTAAATTCGGGTATTTTAGTTCGTTTATCGTATAAAGATTGGTTTCTATATCAATATCCTCATCCAAGATAAAATTTACATATTCGCTTTCTACGATTTTATTGTTACTTTTTATTTTTTTTGGAGCCGATAAATATACCAAAAGACACAGAGAAATCACTATAAAAAAGCCGCCTAAAAGGAAGATTAGGTTATGAAAAAGCCAAAAAAATCTAACTTTTGCCATTACCTTATTCCTTGATTATCAAATTGGAAACCGGCCCCTATTTTAACTGAAATTCTACCATAGACGCAACCTAAAATTTCATAATTATAACCAGTGGATGAAGCAGTAAAACTAGAATAACATGGATTTAGTGATATAAGCCGCAGATCATTATCTGGCATAAATTCCACACGCTTAATATAAACAATATCATTTAGACGCACTAAATAAATACCGGCGCGTTTAATAAACTCGCGTCCGCCCAGCATCTCTATCAAAAGGTAGTCTCCATCGTGAAAAGCAGGCTCCATACTATCGCCGAGGCATTTTATAATTTTTGCGAATTTCGGGCTTACCGATCCTAAAAACTCTTTAGGTAAGGCTAGCTCGCAAGAAACCCTAAATTCTGGGTCAAGAACACCCTCCGCCCCAAAGCCGGCGACCATATCAAGAACACCGATAGAAACTATATTTGTTTTCTTGAATTCGGCGATCGGAACTATTTTTGAAACCTCCGCATGATCCAATAGCGCATCCTCCATAAGCGCCCGGTAGTCATCTATCCCCATAATTCTCGCTAGTTTTTGATACTGCACGTATGTTTTTGGTTTTCTAATGCCATTACTCCAATGTGTAATAGTAGCTCTAGACACACCAACCTTAGATGATAGCTCCTCCGCAGTCACCCCATTTTCAGACATAAAGGTCTTTAAAATTTCTGCCAAAGCCATAAAAAATCCTTTATCATAAAATACAATTTGTATCATTTTACTACAAATTTTAATACTACGGGTATCTTTTTTAATCTTATTTTAATGTTACGTAGTGTATCATTATTAACGGAGGGAGTATATGAAGAAAACAATTATTAAGTATCTCATATCCGCAGGATATGCCCCATCTACGATACGGGCGTTTTTAAACGGCTCCAGGAGACCAAACGGCGATGTAAGATATGCAATGAGCAAAAAAAGGATTATTCCTTTTGAAGCGTGGGAAAATATCCGCGAGTGGCTAGAGAGAAAGGCTGTTCAATGACCGCAGACCTCGCTTTCGCCATAGGCGGGATAATCGCGCTTTGCGTGGGAATTTGGAGCGCTGGACGTGAAAACCAAACGCGAGATTAAAAAACTCAAGCGCGCGATAAAGAAGCTTCGCGAGGAGGTCGATAAGCTAGGCGGAGACGCAAGCGCGATCGGTTTCATTACGGAGGATTACAAAGATGAGGAGGAGGATATCCTCACGGAAATTAGATGCAGAAAGGATAAAAAATGCAAACGACATTAAGTGCCGATGAGAAAAAGGTTAAAAACAAACGCTTTTTAAAATCGCTTAAAAAAATAATAGCGGAGCTAGACAAATGCCCAGACAGAAAAGACCAAGCCAAGATGGTAGAAATGATTATTTCTTATTTCGAGCTAGATGGATATCTGCATCGTTGAGCTTGCTCATGGCGTCTTCAATACTTTCAGCGATAGTATTAAACGCCTCCGCTACTTTTTTAGGGGCATCGTCTATTCTTAGTTGGGGTATTTTTGCCTCCATCGCGAGTTTAGTTAGTTCTAAAACTATCTCTTTGTCCGTCATTTAAATCCTTTGTGATGAATTTCTTAGCTTGGCGGCGGAATTCTACAGAGGATTTAAATGAAAGTCAAATTTAAGGAGAGGGCATGAAAAAATCAAAGCTAGCGGCCGACGTGAAATTTCTAAAATTTTGTAGGAAGCAGCATAAAGCAAAATTAAACGAGCTCGTTAAAGAGATAAATGAGCAGGTGAGCGGCATTAGATACCTAAAGCGCCGTATCGAGGAGCTGGAGCGTAAGCTGGAGTTATGTAAACGGGGTGGGGATTAACACCCCGCCATTTTAAGGGTGCTTGCTCCGCCCGAGCGCCTAAAGGCGTCTTTAGCTTCTTGCACCCATCGCTCGTCAGCGCCCAAGAGGCTTAAGACCTCGTCGTTAATGAGACCTTTTTTGATAAGTTCTAAAAGCTTAATGCGGTTAGAAAGCCTTATCTCGTCATAGATTAACGAAAGCTTTTTTTCTATGTTAAAGGCTCGTGCGTCATTCATCGTGATGGCTCCTTGTGTTGAAATGCAAATAAATTATATCGCAAGGGGCTTTTAGGATGAATAAAAAGGAGAATAAATGGACCTAGAAATTTTTAGAAATTCAAAATTTGAGATTAGGAGTGGGCTAATGGATGGAGAGCCTTATTTTTGCTTGAGCGATGTTTGCAAAATTTTAGACCTTGACAACTCGCGACAAGCCAAAACAAGGCTAGATCAAAAGGGTGTAATTAGTAATGACACCCTTACGAACGGCGGAATTCAGAGGATGGATTTTATCAACGAGCCGAATTTGTATCGCCTCATCTTTCAAAGCCGCAAACCTGAAGCGGAAGCTTTCCAAGAATGGGTATTTAGCGCCGTGCTCCCCGCCATCCGCAAACACGGCGGATATCTAACCCCCGCAAAGATCGAAGAAGTGTTAAACGATCCCGACACCATCATAGCCCTAGCCCAAAACCTCAAAGCCGAGCGCGCCAAAAGAGAGCAACTCGAAGCCGAAAAGGCGGCGAATGCCGGATATGTGAGCTTTGCCAAATCAGTCGAAGCTAGCGTCGATAGTATCCTGATCGGAAATTACGCCAAGCTACTAAACGACAGAAGGGGCATATCTATCGGGCAGAATAGACTATTTGACTTCCTGCGCGCTAGTGGTTATCTCATCAGCGGAGGCGCGCGCCACAACGTGCCTTATCAAAAACACATAGAAAACGGCTATTTCGAGGTCACGACGCAGACATTCGCGGGCTCGACCGGCACGCATCAAAAATTCACCCCCAAGATCACGGGCAAGGGGCAGGTAGCCCTTGCAGACGAAATAGTCGAATACTTCAAAGGAGAGAGGATATGAGCGAAAATTTAAGCGGCGGATATGCTATCTGCTTCAATCAATGGCTTTTCGATGACAGGATAAAGTCTCAACTGCGCCTATTGCTTCTAATTGCGTCTTTGTCGGCAAAAGAGGGGTATTGTTACGCCTCAAATCAATACCTAGCGGAGAAGTTTAAAACTACGCCCGAAAATATCTCGCGGCAAATCGGCATACTTAGAGATTATGGTTATATAAAAACCGAGGATGAAAAATTTGGTGCCGTAGTAACGAATAGAAAGATAAAAATAGTCGCGTTTGAAAATCTATCTACGTCAACCGCCGTTGATGAAAATGATAACGCCGTTAACAAAAATGTTAACCGCGGTTACCAAAAAGATCAACCGACCGTTAACAAAAATGTTAACGGCTATAATATGTGTAATAATACAAGCCATAATATTACAAGCCAAGAATATTACAAGCCTTTAAAAAGTAGCTCGCTATCGCTCGCTAACGCGCGCACGCGAGAAGCGACCCCCGCAGATGATTTTTCGCCTCCCATCCAAAATCAAAAACCCGCAAAGCCTAAAAAATTTCAAAAACCTACGATCGAGCAGATCAAGGCGTATTGCCTAGAAGCGGGCAAAGATATTGACGCATAGGCATTTTTCGATTTCTACGAAGCCAAAGGCTGGGTAGTAGGGAAAGCTCCGATGAAAGACTGGAAAGCCGCAGTGAGGAACTGGGCTAAAAACGAAAGCCAATTTCTGCGGCGCAAGGTCAATTCAGACGGGCAGGAGGTGGGCTCAATGGGGTTACCTCTATCACAAGTGAGCGAAGCAGGACAAGTCACGATGGCAAACGCTACAGGGCTTTATGAATACTACGAAAGGCAGGGGCGATAAGATGGAATTTAAGGAGTTTATGCCGTGTTTTTCGCTTATGTGCGAATACTACGGCGCGAAATTTGGAGAGGGTATAACAAGGCTGTATTTCGAAAGCCTAGAGCACTACGACATTGAGGAGTTTAAAAAGGCTTGCAAAAAGATCACGACTACCCGCGTCTATCCCACAATGCCGAAAATCGCCGAATTTGTGGAGGCGATAGAGGGCAGCGTAGATGAACGAGCGGTAGAGGCTTGGGACGAAGCGATGAACGCTTGTGTCAAATACGGACCATATCTCAGCGTGAGCTTTGAGGACGAGGCTATCAATCGCGCTGTAAGTCACATAGTGGGGGGCTGGGATAAGATCAACAACTGCGGACTAGACGAGCTAGTATGGGTCAAAAAAGAGTTTTTAAGCGCATACAAAGCCTACGCGGGCAAAGAGCTAACAAGGACGCGCCTAAGAGGAATAGCCGAGCTTTCGGGCTGCAAAAGCGAAGGGGTGCATCTCATAGGCGAGAACAAAAACGTTTCACTGCTAGAGATGGCGGCGATAGAGAGCGGCGAGAAATCCGTAGAGCAAATTTTTCAGGATAGAGAAACGGCGAAGCTGGAAAACAAGAGCGCACCGAAGCTCGAAAACAAGCAAACGCCCGCAAACTCCGAGGGCTTTAGGAAACTGATCGCAAAGGTGGATGGATGGCGGAAAAAAACAGAGGTAAGCTGTGCGAATGAGTAGATCGCAGCTTCGCAAATTTCGGGCATTTTTGGCGCAAACTCATCCGCAGTGTCAGATTTGCGGAGCGCAGGCGGCAGAAGCTCATCACGTCATCTACGGCTGTTACAAGGACGACACCAAGCAAATCAGCGTCTGCCGCGCCTGCCATCAGTGGTGTCACGCGCACAAACACGAAAGCATAGAAAAATACGAGAGGATCGCCGATGAGAATTGGCGCGAATATGAAGCCTACCTATATTCTTGAAATCACCGGATTGGCATACAACCCCGTGCCGTATAAGCGAACGACGCAAAAGATGAAATTCAGTGAGGAATATCTGCGATACGCCCAATGGAAAACTCTTTTGATGACGGAATTTAGAAAGCAAAACGGCGCTATCCCTGCGCTTAGGGGCAGGTATTACGTGGAGGTAGTAGCGACTTATAAAGACAAAACACACGGCGACACCGACAATGTAGCCAAAGGGGTGAACGATGCGCTATTTGCAAGCGACAAATACGTAAGCGGAAGCTATGATTTTAAATATGGCAAAAGCGGCGGCATAATGGTTAAAATTTATGAGATAGACGGGGAATTTAAGGAGAGTTGATGGCAAAGATCACGGACGAAACAAAAAAGCAGGTAATAGCAGACTATCTTACGGGCAAATTTTCACAACGCGACCTGGTGAAAAAATATAACATTTCGCTGGGAACCGCAAATAAATTAACCAAGGATTTGGCGCCTGAAAATGAACGCTATGTAGAAGCCGAAGTAACGATGATTGCGGCGAGGCAAACGCTCCCAAATGAACAGATGAACGCAATAATGAACGCTGCTAAAGACGAGGCTTATAACAGGGGGCTGATATTCAATGCCACCCAAAAAAACCTAGTAAAGATCACAGAAATGCTAAACAAAAACACCAAGCACGAAAAGGTAGGCGTAGGCGACGGAGTGCAAAATTTTGAACCGGTAGAACTAAACGCGAACGATTATAAGGCGCTACAGGACGCGATAGATAAAGCAAGCCTAACGCTCGGCGTAAATCCTCGCACGTCCCAAACCCTCATTCAAAACACCAACGCGCAGCAGACGAAAATTCAGATCACCAGACGAGAGATAGGAGCGAGCGATGAGTGAGCTAGCCCTTGATTTGCGCTACACGCCGCAGCAAAAGGCGGTATTTTTCCAAAACGACGCGCGCTTTTGCACCATCGAAAAGGGCAGGCGTTTCGGTTTCACCAAAGGCACAGCGAATGCCTGCATCGAGTGGCTGCTTGAGGGGCAAAAGATACTCTGGGTAGATACGATAGCGGCAAATTTGAAGCGGTATTTTGAGCGGTATTTCCTCCCTGAGCTGCGGCAGCTGCCAAAAGAGCTGTGGAGCTGGAACGCGCAGGATAAGCAGCTTAAAATCGGCGAAGGCTATCTTGATTTTCGCTCCGCAGAACGCCCCGAAAATATCGAGGGTTTCGGATACGACACGATCATCCTCAACGAGGCGGGCATCATCCTCAAGGACCCCTACCTATGGGACAATGCGATCTCCCCTATGCTACTTGACAATCCGAACTCTCGCGCATTCATCGGCGGGGTGCCGAAGGGGAAAAATAAATTTTTCGATCTAGCACAACGCGGGATGAGAAACGAAAAAGGTTGGCGGAATTTTCAGTTTTCTAGCTACGACAACCCGCTTTTGCAAAAAGAGGAGATCGATCGTCTCGTCGCAGAGCTGGGCGGAGCGGATAGCGACGTAGCGAGACAGGAGATTTTCGGCGAGTTTTTGGATACGACGTCAAACTCCGTGTTTTCTCTCTCCGCGATCGAGGCAGCATTTCGCAAAGAGAGGTATTTCGACGCAGGCGCGTCCGTGATCTGGGCTTTGGACGTAGCCAGAGAGGGAGACGACGAAAGCGTGCTCTGTAAAAGGCAGGGAGATAGCATAGAGGCCCTCAAAGCCTACCGCATAGCAAGCACGAGCGAGCTGGCGCGCGAAATTTACGGCGAGTATGAGAGAGCCGATCTCAAACCTCACGCAATCTATATTGACACTATCGGAGTGGGCGCGGGGGTGTTTGATACGCTATGCGATTTAGGGCTGCGCGGCATCGTGCGAGAGGCAAAGGGTAGCTTCAAGGCAAGCGATGAGCGCAAATATGCGAACAAAAGAGCCGAGATGTATTTCAATCTGCGCGAAAAGCTCCCGCTTCTTGCGATCGCGCCCGATGAGGAGCTCAAAAGACAGCTACAGCAGATAGCTTTCTATTTCGACAAAAAGGAGCGGTATCTGCTGATGCCCAAAGAAAGTATCAAGAAAGAGTATGGACGCAGCCCCGACCGCGCCGATGCGCTAGCGATGAGCTTTTTTGATCTCTGCCCGATACTGCCGCAAAGAAAGTAGCAAAGATATGACGACTACGCATGGTGAAAAGTGCGAGCTATGGGTAGAAAATGCACTCAAAACAGACTATATTTTTGAAAAAATTTCGCCCACTCTCGTGCGGAATTTGGCAAGGCTGGACGATAGGGCTTTGAGGCTAGGCATATTCGTGATGATCTGCGATCTGGCTAGCGGAATGAAGCAGATGCCGACGAAAATTCACAAAATCAGGCTCGCCGCGGAGCTTGTGAGGGATGGAGCGAAATTTAAGAGGGTGCGCGAGCTCACGGGGGTTTCAAAAAGCACATACTACAAAATGAAAAGGATCATCAATGGATAGGACGGCATATCTGCAGGAACTCAAAACTGCGGCGATGGACGGCTACGAACACTACAAGCAGGGTTTCAAGGATTTGGAGGAGGCGTATCTGCTGATCTTGCGCCCCGAGCTCGCAGAGAGCCTGCAAAAACGCAACAAGAGCAAAAACTATATTCCAAAGCTCAACTCAAAAGCCAAAAGAATTTACGACGGGCTTACGGAAACCTACTTCAATAACGACAAATTCGCGAAGCTGGAGCCCTATATCAACTCTTCGGACGACGTGATAGACAAATGGCAGGCGGCTATCGATCACTACGCGGAAAGTATCAATCTCTACAAAACCTTTGCGCCGATATTCTTACGCGCGCCGTTTTCGGCAAGCTGCGCGGTCAAGGTGTATTGGAGCAAAGATCGCGCGGTGATAGACGAAGTGAGCCTGCAAGACCTATATTTTGATCCGGGCGCGCGCGGGCTAAACGACATATCCTATCTGGTGCATCGCATCTATCTTAGCAGCGAGGATATTTTGAGCTACGGCAAAAGGGGTGTTTTCAAAATAGAGAACAAAGAGGCTTTTGAGAACAAAAAACCCTACGAGCGGATCGAAATTTACGAAATTTACGAGCTCAAGGGCGGTAAATGGTATGTTTCAAGTCTTTATGAAAACGAGCTTTTGCGCGATCTAATAGAGCTGCGAGACGGACAGCCTTTCATAGTGGGCTATATGCTGCCGCAGATCAGGTGCACGGACGAGGAGACTTATGTCAGCGCCTACGGAGAGCCCGCACTGATGTCTATGCTGCCGCTACAAAACGAGCTCAACGTCAATAGAAACTCGATCACCGACGTCATCCGCCAGCAGGTCGCGCCGAAAATCATACTCGACAAGACCTCAATGGTAGAGAGGGGCGAGCTTGAGAGCGTAGGCACGCCGATATACACAAATCAACCAAATGCCGTGCAGGTTCTGCCCGCGGGCGACATAGGCGGAGCGATGGCAGCGCTTCAGGTCATCGAAAACGAGATGAGCGAAGTTTCAGGCGTCTCTCCTCAACAAAATGGCGCGACGACCGTGCGGAAAGAGACCGCCACCATGGCAAGCATAATGGCGAATGAGGGCAGTGTAAGGCTTCAAGGCTATATCCGCACATTCAACGAGACCTTTTTTGAGCCGATATTTGAGCGGCTTGCTTTTTTGGTGTGGAAATACGCCGATCCGATCTTTTTCGCAGGCTTTGGACGCGGCGAGGTGCCGAGCTTCAAAGTAAATTTAAATACGGGCATCGGGGCGCTGAATAAGGAGGTGCAGAAGCAATCCTTGATGGACGCGGCAAAGATGATCGGCGCGCAGTTTGGAATGTGCTTGCAGATAGGAGATCAGGCGGGGGCTGCTGCGATGAAAGAGGCGAGCAAAAAGCTTTTGTTAGAACTTCTGCCGCTATACGGTATCAAAAACGCAAGCGAGTTTATCGGCGAGCGCAGCGGGCTAGAGCAGATGATCCTGCCGCCGCAGATACCGCCAGACGTAAATCCAATGCAAGGAGGAAGCAATGCTTTCTAACACGCAAAAAAAGGTTTTTGACGCCACTATTTCAAATTTGACGTCAAATAAAGAGCTTGAGCCTATTTTAGGCAATGACGCCGTGAGGAAATTTATCGTTTTGCTAAGTATCAAATACGAGGAATACCTGATCGCGGCGCAAGATGAGAATGCAAGCGACGAAAGCCGCCTGCGGGCAATGGATAAGGTGAAGCTGATAGAGGGCTTCTTTGAATTTTTTGAAAACTATAAAGGAGAATAGAAATGACAGAGCAAGATGCAATCAACGCATTGGTGGGTGAGCTAGAAGCAGACAACGAGCAGGTTACAGAGGGACAAACAGAGCCGCAGGGATCAGAGCCTGCAGAGGCGCAGCAAACAGAACATCCGCAAATCACGCAGGAAAATCTGCAAAATATGATAGCAAGCGCTATGCAAGGCATAGAGGAGCAAAAGGCGGCACAAGAGGCAGAGAAAGCCAAAGCGGCAGAGCAGGCAAAGGCGGCACAACTCCCGCCCGAGCAGCAAGCGCTACTCGATAGTATGGGGTTGCAGGGAATGCCTCAGATGCAAGAGCAGATCAGGCAGCTTCAAGAAGCGCAAGCTCAGGCGCAGGAGGCACAGCGCAAACGAGAGGTGTTTGATAAGAATTTGAGCCAATTTACCAAAGATTATCCAACTATCAAGCCCGAGGAGATGGGAAAATGGGCGGAACAAAACGGCTTTTTGTCACTTCTTGGCGAAAACTACGACGGCTGGAAAGCGGTAGCCAACGCGATGATAAAGATCGCTACACCTACGCAAAAACCGGACGAAATCATCGACACGAACAAATCGGGCGGAGAGCTCGGCGCATTTGATAAGATGAAAAAAGGCGAAGAGGTAAGCGACGTAGAGATCGGCGCGGAGCTTCTAAAACAGGCAGGATTTTAAGGAGGATGAGATGAATATGGTAGGTTTGGCGACGAATTTTGCAAGTTTGCCCCAAAACTTAGCGGGGGCAAACGGCGGATGGAATTTTTTAGATATGTTAAAAGGCGCGGGCGGCTGGCTTTTAGGAGCGGATAAAAGCGGAACGCCTAATTGGATGAACGCTGCGGGCTTGGCGGGCGGTCTGTATTCGGGCTTGCAGCAGCAAAAGGCGGCTAACAAAGCCCTGCAAATGCAGCAAGATGCCTTTGATTTTAATAAGATGCTTTCGCAGCGCGAGATCGACAGGCAAAATCAGGCGCAGCAAAATCTCTATGATGCCTACAACGCTTCAACGTATGCGAGGTAGAAAATGGCTTGGTTTAACCCGCACAAGGTAGATTTCAACTACGATACGAAAATGATAGACGCGGTCGGCGCGGTCGGCAAGTCGCTTTGGGATATCTACAAAACAAACGTAGAGAAAAACCAAAACCAAGCCAAGCTCGACGAGACGAACCGCGCAAATTTGGCGACCGAGGGGCTTTATGACGCGCGAAATCAGGAAACTGCGCGTCATAATCTCGCGGGCGAAGCAGAAACGGCGAGAAAGAACGCTTTTGATCAGAGTATGGATATAAATAAATTCAATCTCGACCGCTCGTATAAAGGCGCGCTAATGAATAATATGGCGCAAGATAACGCTAGAGCGAACGCGCAGCTACAATGGAATATTAGCCAAGCGCGAGATAAGGCGCAAGCCGAGCAGGAAAAACAGGCGGGTATAGATATGGCGTGGTATAACGCGGGGCAACAAGGCGGGCAGTTTAAGGACCAAGCCCCAAATTTGAGCGATGCAGAGAAGAGAAATCTAGGCAGACAGTATAAGTTGCAAACCGAAGCGCAAGGAGGGATAAACAAGGCGCAAGAGCCTATTTTAAAGCAGCAGGAGGCGCAACGTAAGCAAAAGCAGATCGACGCCGAAGCCGATATTATATTTTCGCAGCTAGGAGGACAAATTCCGCAAGGGATGACCGATCCGCAGGCGCAGCGCGAATATATCAACGCCTACGCCGCGGCGAAGACGAACCCGCAGCTGGTAAAGCAAACCGAAGCATCGGCGGGGCAGAAAAACGCAATCGCACTAAATCAAAAGAAATTTTTAGAAGGGATGAGCGCCCTCAATGCGGGCGAGAATTTTATCAACACCACCTCAAATTTAAGCAGCCTTACGGGTAAAGGCATCGAGACGCAAAGCGGAATATTCGATAGAGCCGTAAATGCTCTCGGCGCAAATATCAGCACCGATGCGGCGGCTTTTAATGCGTCTGCTGATCGTTGGGCTAGAGCGAGACAAAATCTACAGAAAGGAAACGGAAATTTTAACTACACGACCTTTAGAGACAATCTCGACCCGGGTCTCACGGGGTCTAAAACCGCGCAAGAAACCGCGATAAATTCATACATACAGGACCTGATGGAAGTCCAAAACGTAATAGATAACCTAAGAGCTCAAGGTTAGGCGGGAGCCGACGACTACCAAAGGCAGCTTGACGCGAAAATGAAATCAATCGAGGATATAAGAGAGCTGCTAGCGGGGAAAAAGAGAGGCGCAAAAGCAAGCAGCGGGGAGGCGACGCAGCTATTTATGCAAAAAATGGGTGTGCCCGTAAGCGCTGCGCCGATAAATTCCGCCCCACAGCGAGGATACTCAAGCGACGATCTGCGCCAGAGGTTGGATGAAATAGGCATTTTTAACGAGGAGTTTTAGGATGAACGCAAGAAGTTTTTTAGGAGATGAAAAAATAAGCTCGCTGATGCAACAAGGATATTCGCCCGAGCAGATCACGAACTACGCCAAAACCGAATACTATAAGCAGCAGGGCACGCAGCAGGCAAGCTTAACCCCGCAACAAGAAGCAGCTGTTTCACAAAAAAACATAGTTTTACGCCCCACCCTACAGCAAAATACCGATTGGGCGGCGCAGGGCTATCGCCCCGTGCCGATAAGAGACGAGCAGACGGGAGAAGTCGTAAATTCCGCGCCGAAATTAGGGCTTGATGGGCGCCCTATTCCTGCTGCGCCTACGCTCGGGCGCAGCGAGGAAGCACGAGCCAACGAGAAGAAGAGTAAATTTTTAGGCGGGGCGCTTGACGGGTTAGGAATGGAGGCAAAGACTATTCTTGCTAACTCGTTTTTCGGAAGCGGCGAACCAGCAAAAAGCAAAGATGAAATTTTGCAAGACAAAGTAGCAAAAGCATCTAGCAGGTCTCTTTTTCAAACCATAGCAGGAGATGAAAAAGATGCCGCGGAGCTACAAAAAGATTTAGATTATATCGCAAAAAATGCAGGATATGAGCTTGGCGCGGTGCAGACTAGCGACGGCAAAATTTACTTCGGAACCCGAGGCGCGAACGGGCAAATTATTCAAAAAGAGGTTACGCCTAGCCTTTGGGATGACCTAGCCGCGCGTAAAACCGAGATTGCGGGAGGCGTCGTCGGTGCGGGGCTAGCTCCATTTACCGGCGGGGCTAGCCTTGTGCCTATGCTAGCTATGAGCGCGGGAGGTAGCGCGATAGGCTCGATGAACGATCTACGCCAAAAAGGCGAGGCGGTCGGCAGGGAGTATAGCGCTGGAGATTATGCCGCAAGAGCGCTTCAGGCTGCGGGCGAGGACGCATTAGGAGGCGTAGCGGTCGCAGGGGCGGGGAAGCTTGTAAAAGCCGCAGCGCCTGCGATCAAACAGGCGGGCGGAAAAATAATAAGCCCAATAGCAAAAAAAGCGGCAAGCCTAGCCGACAACAGCATTTTGGCAAATTTGGCTCGCCGCGTGACGACCGATAATATCGAAGGAGCCGAGGCGCAGTATATTAAATCTATGGGTGGCGAAGCGCAGGCGCTTAAAGATTTAGCCGCTACGAAAAATGCGCTAGGAGAGGAGGGATTTAGCCAATTTTCTAACGCAGATAGGTCGTTTCAAATCCCAAAAACCGGTAGCGAAAGCATAGATAAAGGGATAGGTTTTGCAAACGAAAAAATCATAAAACCCGCCGAACAGACGATCAAGCGCGTTATTCAGGGCGAAAATTTAAGCCAAAGAGAAGCCGATCTGCTCGCAAGCGCGCTAAGCAACGATAAGGGGGCAAAGCTCATCCTCGACAGCGTAGCGAGCGATGCAAACGCATTCGCCAAAACGCAAAAGGTTATGCAGGGGCTAAACTCCAGTTTCGCGAAAAATATCGGCGAGGCCTTTAAGGATGCGCCTAATGCGGTTCAAACTCTCAAAGAGTATGCGGCGCGCACAAAAGGAGATTTTAGC
>ERZ773008.1471-NODE-1471-length-16617-cov-4.167673_pt1 | contig 16617 bp, 15 predicted proteins | sample MGYA00580664_ERZ773008 | MGnify/ENA primary metagenome ERZ773008 (study PRJEB29015, sample SAMEA2738016) | human oral metagenome | biome: human oral; feature: human-associated habitat; material: dental | place: China | collected 2048 ... | reverse complement strand
AGATGACGGTTACACCGGAATGATAAAAAAAAGTTCGGGTCGAAGAAACGAAAAAACTATAAAAAGGTTGAGAATCGGGATGCCCAGAATAAAATTTTAACTTCAGCCCTCGACAACACGGTTAAGTCAAGTCGTATGAAAAAAATAGAAGCAGCAAGAGAACTCCACGCAATTTATAACAGTTACGAGGTCAGGAAAGTAAAGTTGGCAACAATCCTTCGCAAGATGTATAAATGGGGGGATAATTGGAGATTGTGTGGATATGCACATGACTATACTGTTTAGCCTGAACTTTCTATTATACATCAAAAGTGAGGAGATTATGAAAATAAAGACAAACAGATACTTCTTCAAGAAAGCCGAAAAAGGTTGGACTATCATGAAGCGTAGAATGGACGGTTATATCATCGCCATACGTTGGGTGGCCAGCTGGCAGGAAGCACGGCAGCAAGTCTATAAGCTCAACGGATGGAGTTGAAATTATTCCATACGACTCTATACGAAGAACTCTAATATAAACAATTCATATACAAACAAGATGAAAACATTATCAATCCACAAAAGCAAGACCTCATCGGCATCTGAAGCTGTCGGAAAATGGTGGAACTCAAAGAATGTATTCTTCTCTCTGCTCGCAGAAGAAAACTTCACTAATAAAGAGGTGGTACTCGTACACCTGATTCTTATGGCATTTCTAATCGGTACCGCTTTGGTAGAGACATACCCTGTCATATCAATCCTTGCAATCCTTGCAAGTGCCGTTTGTGTCAAGTCCTTAAACAATGTGGGTAACAAGAATAGCAATGTTACTAATTAGCTTATTTTTTTATACCTCAAAATATTAACATTTAAGCAAAACACATAATAGAGTATCTAAAAATACCAAAAGTTCCAAATAATAAATATTTGGAACTTTTTTAATATATCTTAACAAAATAAGCAGACAGGAAGTTTTTCCAAAAGATTTTGAAAATGTTAATATAAGACTTTTATTTTTTTGACACCTCATTTTCATAGTGAGGTTTGTATCTTCGCAGTCGTTAAAATATTTTTTTTATGAGAAGAAATCACTTATCATTAACTCTCGCGTTGACGGCACTTGCTTTCTCTTCCTGTACAAAGCATCCGTCATTTCAGAACTCTACCGAAGCGATAGAGGCCTGTAAAGCAAAGCTATCGGAAATCCAATCTTACAAGGATGCCGACATCGAAACAATAACTAACCTTACGGCACAGTGGCAGGAACTTAAAGACTCGTCGTACAGTGTCTTTTCAAAAGACTCTACCATTAACCTGAAGAGTCCGGTGGCACTTGCCTATTTTGTCATTTCCGATTCTGTGAGAACAGAGCTGACACGACTTGCTTTTTCAAAGCAGCGTTCGCTTCAGGACGTGATGTACCTTAAACTCAATACGGCTTCCGAACGGGCAAAGATGGAAAGTTCGGACACCTATAAAAAAGCGTCTGACTTTTATGGGGGACTTGACAAAGAGCAGACGATAAAGGGACTTCCACAAATACTGGCCATCTACAACAAGTTGCTAAACAGTACGCATGACTTTAAGCAGGAGTCTCAATTGCTTACCTTTATCAGGCAGGAGGACAGATGTTTTCGTTCGCTCATGGAACACCTTAGCAATGTACCCATGGATGAGATGCAGCGGTTAACCCAAAAGACAACAAGGCTTTTTGACCGGCTTTACTCTTCTGTCGGTCAGAAAAACGATGAAGTGAATGACAGGACGATGCTGTATCTGACCATGCGTTTTAACCGCCGGATCATGCAAAATGCCATTGCGTGCAGGGAAGACATACTGAACAACAAGCAGCTTAGCCAGGAACAACGGGTCAGTTACCGCTGGATGCTGATTCAGCCCTATGTGTCCTTGGATGGGTATTCAACGGCTGCATTGACCAAGAAACAGCGTGAAGAGCTGATGGTAATTTCCAAGGAACTGCCAATACTTTTGAATCGCCTGGACAACAAAAAGAAAACGAAGGAGGAGGAAAATAAGCTAATAGCCACTTTGGCAGAATATTTTCTGAAATCGTATATTTCAGCAACTTTATAAATAGAAAATCGTATGGAAAAAGCATTAGACTACAACACACTTGAAGACGGAACCTACAAGCGTTCCATCCTCCTGCTTTATCAGAAGTTGATAAAGTTGCTCCCTGGCTATTTTACAGAACAGCAGATATGCGTTATCCAACACGCTTATTTTACGGAAGTCGTTCTTAACATGGAAGAGCAACACGTGTTGGAAAATTTCGTATCGGATTTGGTGGAGAAACTGCATATACACGTTCTCTATGCTTCCAAGGAAGAGAAAGGAAAAGTATATAAGGTGGTGGCATACTCGACTCCGGTAGAAGATGAAATGTTTGTTGTCTATCTGTCATCGACCAATTACGGAATCGTTGACTCAATGACGGTATTCTTCTTTGATAGTTTGGAAACGATGTACTATCATCTGCTTTCCGAAAGGAACCGGATGCCCAAACTGCAGAAAAACATTCTGGAACAAGAATCATACGCAGAAACATTGTCGAACTTCAATTGAAAGAAATATGGTGATGTTAATATTAAAATTAATCCTTTTCGTGGTGCTGACGAGCATTCCTTTCCTGTATCATTTTCTAATCAAGCCAAGGAGGGAAAGCGTGAAAAAATACCGCAATGTTTTTACGGCAGCACAGCCCCATATGTCGAAGCTGAAGAAGTCTGTTTGGAGAATAGGCACTCATCTTATCAACTTCTATGACAAGATGAAGCATCGGGAAAAGCCAAGAAAGTTTTTTACATTATTACTTTTACTGTTTCTTCTCGGTATTCAAGGTGTAGACAACTTTGCATCAGGAGAAGTGGCTGCCACATATAAGACCATGGCGAAAGAAAAGAGGTTGGACCAGCTTAGCATCAGCGGAAAGAAAACGGCGGCTCCGTTCATGCAACGAAAGATGAACAACTACCTCTATCCCTTTCTGACCCGCCCCCTCGTTTACCTTATTACTTTCGGGATGACACTACTGTTCTTCTCGTACAAGTTGGCTAACAGAATACTCACGAAAATACATAATAGCAAAAGGATTCTGATAGGTGTTTCCTGTGTAATTATTTTGTTTTCTTTCTTCGATGAAGGAAGGTATATTTTGCTTTCTGAAGTACTTTTCGTTATTGCAATGGCAGCCTTGTTCTATCCTAATTTTCATGATCCTGCTACTCCCAAAGGGAGGAAACCGATACCACAAAAATACACGGTAGAAAGAAAGGCTGCATGACCTTTATCGGTTACAACATTTATATAAAAATGTGGATTGGAAAAAGGTAGATTTTTACATATAATATTGATAATATAAAATAATAATGACTAACGATAAAATGATAGATAAAGAAGTCGTTCAAAATGGTTATAAGAACTATCATGTAAGAATGTCTTCCGACCTGCTTAAGTTTCTCTGCGGAGACTACACTTACAAGAACGCAAAGCGTTTTTCTCGCCTGCAGGCCTTTCGGGATCTTGTGGCACGTCATTGTACCTCCGAGAGGAAACAAGAGGATATGGTCGCAAATATAGAGTGTCTGTCGAAGTCTTGGGGCTGGAGTCGACCATCGGTCATGAAGTTCATCCAAAATTTAGAGACTATGAATGTTCTGGAAGTCTTCAATGTTGTTACAAGCAAAATGGTCAGACTCCGAAAAGATATCGTCGTTTTTGCCCCGGCAAAAGATGTTGAGAAATGACGGAGAGGGATTTTATCCATCCCGAAAATCCGGCTTGACATTTCATTTTTAATGAACTTGGAGATGGAAAAGACAAAGTCTTGGTACATGCGCTTGCGCATGAGCGATCGTTTTGCAAACGAAATGAATTGTTTTACATTGGGAGGTAGCCTAATACCCCCCAAATCAAAATTTGGGGGTATTGCCACCCCGGCGAGGGGGGACTTCGTGCGGCAAGCCGTGTCAATATTAGGCTCTCCGAGGGGTAAAGCGGAAATGGTTTTGAAACGTGTTGGGTCTTCACTCGTACGGAAGCTAAGGTAGAAAACATTCACAGAGACCCCCCACAGAGACCCCCCACAGAGATCTATCATAATCTTCATTAAATCAGAGTAATAGAAATACAGAGACCCCCCATAAAGACCCCCATTAATTGGTAATAACAAAATGTTAGAGGCGGGCACTTCGAAATATTTATATTCAGAGACCCCCCACAGAGACCCTCCGGCTAAAATAAAAAAAATGGCAAAACAAAAAATTCTATTACCAAAAATAAATTTAATTTTTTAAAAAATGGAAAAGTAGAAAATTCAAAAGAAATTGCTAAAAAAAATTATAATTTTGAGAAAAATCAAAATACTGAAAAAAAAAATATACGAAAATTAGAAGAAATTCAGAAATTTTTACCAGAAAAATCATTTGACATTATTTTTAAAAATTTGGAATGGAAGATAAATAACAGATTTAATGGAGATAAAATAAAGGAAGAAATCTTTAAAATTGTGAAATATAAGATTTTGACAGAAAAAAAAGAAAAAATAATGGAAATATATGATATAACTGAAGAAATTTATGCTAGAATATGTAGAGCAATGATAATTTCACAAAATTATTTGGAATTTTTGAAAAATACAAAATCTAGAAATTTATCGAATAAACGTGTAGAACGGATTATTTTGAATATTTTACTAAATATAAAAGCTGATATGATGGATTTTGAAATAAATTATGTAAGAATTTTAGGCTTTAATAAAAAAGGTCAGGAATATTTGAAAGAAATTCGTGAAAATAATAAAATTGAAAACTTTAATGTGGAAAATGAGTTTCAGAAAAAAAATATCTTTGTAAATTGGAAGGATATTGAAAAATCTGGAAATTTTGCTAAAAAGGATGAAAATTCAGAAAACTTGGAAAATCAAGAAAACTTTTTGGAAAAAATAAAAGTTGAAAAGAATGGATTTCTGATAAAGGAATTAATTTTAGGCAAAAAAGAGAAGTTAAATCCGATTGTTTGTTTAGATTGAATTGTTTTAACAAATAAAATATAAAAAATTATAAAAGTGAATAATGATAATCTTTATACAGCGAAAAGTTAATATATTTGCTCAGAAATAAGATAAAAATAAAAAAATATTGTATTAATGAATTTTATAAATAAAAAATAAAAAGAATAGGAGAGGATTATAGGAATGGGATTGTTAATAACAATTAATGTGCTGTTTATGATATTTTTCTTTGTGATAGCATATATGTCAATACGGTATTTTATTAATCAGATTGAGAAATATCCGAGAGTTACATTTGAAGAGGTGTATAACAGTAAAAAATTGAGACAGAAGTATAATATTGAGGATAATAAGGCAAATCCTTATGATTATGGGTATAATTTTAAGGAAGTCGAGTATAAGTCAGGGAAAATACAGCTTTATGGATGGCTTATTGAGAATAAGGAAGCTACAAAAACGATGATTATTTCGCATGGTCGTGGTGTAAACAGGCTGGCTTCGTTACAATATTTGGAAATGTTTAAAAATATTGGACTTGATAAGGAGTATAATTTTTTTATTCCAGATTTGAGGAACTCTGGAAAGTCTGATGTGGCTAAAACTAAGATGGGATACTGCTTTGGACAGGATATTTTTCATACAATGGAAATGCTGAATGAAAGATTTGGAAAGAACAATTTTACGCTTTACGGATTTTCACAAGGAGGAATGGGTTCTGCGATTGCTTCTAAAATGTACGTGAAGGCACTTAGAAAAAAAGGGATTGTAATTGATAAGCTGATTTTGGATAGTTCGATTTCCAATATAAGAAAGAGAATCAAGGAAGATGCAAAAAAACGTCGTGTTCCAAAATTTATTGTAAGTGTTATTGTAAGAATTTTTAATTTAAGAGTTGGAAGCCATCTTGATAAGCTTAGATTATCGTATTTGCTAAAAAGAATACCTACTTTGATAATTCAGTCTAAAAATGACAAGGCTACAACTTACGGAATGCTTATGGAAGAGTATAACGAACTTGCACAGAATGAAAATATCAAGCTAAAAGTTTTTGAAAAAGGTTCACACACAAGAATTTATGCTGATCCTGAGTGTAAAGATGAATATGCTGAGGCAGTAAAGGAGTTTTTAACAAATTAAAGTTATAAAAACTGAATAAATTTAAAGTTTGAAGATATAAGTTATAACTTTTAGGTTTGTTTTAAGCAATATAAAAAACAGAAAGGTAGAAAATTTAATGAGTTCAAGATTAACGAAAAAAAGTTACATAATTTACGGGCTTGGGGTTTCATATTTTATGATTGACCAGATTTATAATCAATGGCTGTCGTATTACTATTTACCGCCCGAAACGGAGAAAAATTTAGTTCCGCTGTTAAAGCCGCAATATTTAGTTCTAGCGTTTATTTTTGCAAGAATTATCGATGCAGTATCAGATCCTGTTGTGGGATTTTTATCTGATAACTCAAAATCACGGTTTGGAAGAAGATCAATATTTATGCTAGTTGGAGGATTGCCGCTTGGGATTCTTACGGTTATGTATTTTTATCCGATTAAAAGTTCGCAGATGGCAACGCTTATTTATTTATCGGTCGTTGGAGGACTGTATTTTACGGCATATACTTTAGTCGCAGCACCGTATAACGCTCTAATTCCAGATTTGGCTTCAAATAAGGAAGAAAGGCTTAACCTGTCTACAATGCAGTCAACTTTTAGGCTCATATTTACTGGGGTTGCGATGGTTCTGCCGGGTATTTTGATTTCAAAATTGGGAATGGTAAATGGAGTACTGAATACAGAAGTTGGAATACGTAAAACAGTAATTTTGATTACAATATTGTCAGTTTTGGGGATTTATGCGTGTATATTTTTTCTAAAGGAAAAGCAGCTTACACAAAATCGTCCTAAGACTGAATCGCTTGGGTTTATGAAATCAATTTCACATTTGAAGGATAAGGAAATTATTTTGTACTTTTTAGGATATTTCTTTTTCTTTTGCGGATTTAACATACTTCGTGGAGATTTGACATATTATTTGAGCGCTGTAATGCAAAAGGATATTAAATATTTGACTGTAATATCAGTTGTGCTGTTTGGAATGGCGGGGCTGTTTTTTCCGATTACAAACAAGTTTGGGAAAAAGTATTCGTATAAGAAAATATTGATTGTGGATATGCTGCTTTTAATAATCGGTACTTTTGGTCTATTGTTTATTAATAAAAATAATTCAATTTTTGCATATTTACTTTTTGTAATTTGTGGAACAGGATTAAGTGGTGCAGCGTTTATTTTCCCGCAGGCAATGCTTAGTGAAATTTCTGCAAAACTGTCAGAAACCAAAAAAGTAAGTTTGGAAGGCTTTATGTTTGGAATACAGGGAATGTTTCTAAAATTGGCATTTCTAGTGCAGCAAGTTGTTCAGTCAACTTTACTTGTTGTGGGAAATCAGAATGTTCAGAATGGCGTGAAAGGTGCAACTGAAATCGGAGTGAAAGTGACACTTGTCGTGGCGTTAGTGCTGTTTGGCGTTTCGCTGTTTTTCTATAATTTGAAAAAAGAGGATTAATTTTAGTTAATTATTGATATTTATAAATAAAAAATGGAGGTTTTTATGAAAATTGAAGATTTGCAAAAAAAGGCAAAAACATTGAGAAAAGATATTATTGAAATGATTTACAGGGCAAAATCAGGACATCCGGGAGGTTCACTTTCGATTGCTGATATTCTGGCTGTACTTTACTGGAAGGAAATGAATATTGACCCAAAAAATCCAAAAATGGAAAACAGAGACAGATTAGTTCTTAGTAAGGGGCATGCTGCTCCTGCACTGTATGCGGCTTTGATAGAAAAAGGATTTTTAGGAGATGAAGGAAAGAGCCTTATTCCAACACTTAGAAAATGGCACTCTCCGCTTCAAGGGCATCCTGATATGAAAAAACTGGCTGGAGTTGAAATGTCAACAGGTTCACTTGGGCAAGGACTGTCTGCAGCAAACGGAATGGCTTTGAGTGCAAAAATTTACAATAATGACTACAGAGTTTATGCAATTCTAGGAGATGGAGAGCTTCAGGAAGGGCAAGTTTGGGAAGCGGCTATGACTGCGGCACATTACAAGCTTGACAATTTAGTTGCGATAGTTGACTATAACAATTTGCAAATTGATGGAAAAGTTTCGGATGTAATGGATGTTGCTCCGATTGGAGAAAAATTCAAGGCATTCAAATGGAATGTAATCGAGATTGACGGACACAATTATGAAGAAATCATAAATGCTCTTGATACAGCAAGAACAGTTAAAGGACAGCCTACAGTTATTGTTGCGAACACTGTAAAAGGAAAAGGTGTTTCGTTTATGGAAAATAACGCTGGATTCCACGGGGCTGCTCCAAATGATGAAGAATACAAGAAGGCAATGGAAGAATTGAGTTAATAATAGCAAGGGAAATCAATCGCCATTTCCCTTCATTTCGCAATAATAGTTATTTTAACATATTTAAATAATGGTGTATCAAAGAGAATGGCGAAAGTGCTATGCACTAACCCTGGCTTGTGGAATAGTATTAGAAAGTTTTTAAAAATAATGAAATAAAAAATAGGAGAATATGAGAATGGAAAAAAAATCAACTAGAGTGGCTTATGGAGAAGCGTTAGTTAAATTGGGAAAAGTAAATAAAGATGTGGTGGTACTGGAAGCAGACTTGTCAAAATCAACAATGACTGCATATTTTAAAAAAGAGTTTCCAGAAAGACATATAAATGTTGGGATTGCAGAAGCTGATATGATTGGAACAGCTGCAGGTATTGCAACGACTGGGAAAATACCGTTTGCTTCAACTTTCGCACATTTTGCGGCGGGACGTGCCTTTGACCAGGTTAGAAACTCGGTTGCGTATCCGCATTTAAATGTCAAGATTTGTCCAACTCACGCAGGAGTTTCGTTAGGAGAAGATGGAGGTTCACACCAGTCAGTTGAGGATGTGGCTTTAATGCGTGCAATTCCAGGAATGGTAGTGCTATCGCCAGCAGATGCAGTAGAAACAGAAAAAATGGTCTTTGCAGTGGCTGAATATGAAGGGCCTGTATATGTGAGACTTGGAAGACTGAATATACCAGTATTATTTGATGAAAACTATAAATTTGAAATAGGGAAAGCTGCAACTTTGAAAGAAGGAAATGATGTAGCAATATTAGCGACTGGCCTTATGGTATCAGAAGCTCTTGAGGCGGCGAAATTACTGGAAGAAAAAGGAGTAAAAGCAAGAGTGGTAAATGTTTCTACGATAAAGCCGTTAGACACAGAAACAGTTCTAAAAGCGGCAAAAGAATGTAAATTTATTGTAACAAGTGAAGAACATTCTGTAATTGGGGGACTTGGAAGTGCAGTTTCAGAATATTTATCAGAAGTTCATCCGACAAAAGTTGTAAAACATGGAATACAGGATGTTTTTGGACAAAGTGCAGATGGAGAAACTATGCTTACGAATTATGGGCTTAGAGCGAAGGATATTGCACAAACGGTGCTGAATAATTTAAAATAGTAAATTAAGTGAACAATAATAGAAAAGCCATACCAATTTTCAAAATGAGGAGAATAGGTATGGCTTTACTTAAAAAGAGAGGTGTTTTTATGGATTTAAAAAATATGGTAAGCGGGACTGATATTCGGGGAATAGTTTCAAAATACGAGGATAAGGACATTAATTTATCTGAAAAGGAAGTTGAGTTCATAGCAAAAGGATTTGGGCTTTGGATAACTGAAAAATTTGATGAAATAGCAAAGAATGAAAACAGGAAGGTTAAAGTGGCAGTTGGGCACGATGCAAGGCATACAGGACCTAAATTTTCAGAAATTATAAGAAAAACTTTGATGGAAATGGGAATTGATGTATATGACTGCGGAATGTCAATAACACCATCGCTATTTATGACTACGATATTTGAGGATTATAAAGCTGATGGCGCAATGATGATAACTGCCAGCCATTTACCGAGCTACTACAATGGAATTAAATTTTTTACGAAAAATGGGGGGCTTCAAAAAAGTGATGTTAATGAATTTCTAGAAATGGCCGAAAAACAAGAAGAAAATTTGATTAAAGAAGAAAAAGGTGTAGAAATTGTAAAAAATCTAGCAGATGACTATGCTTCATATATATGCGAACTAATAAAAAATAAAATTGGGAAAGGGGATAAGCCTCTAAAAAACCTACGGATAGTGATTGATGCGGGAAATGGAGCTGCAGGATTTTTTGCCAAAAAGGTAATAGAAGTTTTGGGTGGAGATACTACTGGAAGCCAATTTTTAAATCCTGATGGTAACTTTCCAAATCATATTCCGAATCCTGAAGAAAAAGAAGCGATAGAATCAATAAAAAAAGCAGTTCTTGATAATAATGCAGATTTTGGAATAATATTTGATGCAGATGGAGATAGAAGTGCCTTTATAGATAAGAATGGACGTGAAATTAACAGAAATAACCTTATCGCATTGCTTAGTGAAATATTGTTAAAAGAACATTCTGGTGGGACAATTGTAACAGATTCGATTACATCGGCAGGGCTAAAAGAATTTATAGAAAACCGTGGCGGGATTCACCACAGATTCCAGCGAGGATACAAGAACGTAATAAATGAATCTATAAGACTGAATAATGAAGGAAAGTATTCTCCTCTTGCTATAGAAACGTCAGGGCATGCCGCATTTAAAGAAAATTATTTTCTTGATGATGGAGCATACATGGCTGCAAGGCTTTTGATTCAGCTTGTAGAGAGCAGGGAAAAAGGGGTTGAATTTACAGATGTTTTGAATGAGCTGCCTGAGCCTGTTGAGGAAATAGAAATAAGAATTCCTATAAAAGATAAAGATTTTCGGGCTTGTGGAGAAAAAATTGTGGAAAACTTTAGAGAATATGCTGAAAAAAAAGAAGATTGGAGCCTAGAAAGTCCTAACTATGAAGGTGTAAGAGTAAATGTAGGTCAAAAAAGCTGGTTTTTAATCAGATTATCACTGCATGAACCACTTTTGTGCGTTAATATAGAAGCAGAAAAAGAAGGAATGGGGAATGATATTTTAGAAGAATTGAAGGATTATTTAAAAAAATACGAAAAAATGGAAATTTAAGAAAAAATAAAAAATAAAAATTAAAAAAAGGTATTGATAAAATTTATAAATGTGGTAAAATATACATGGGTTTATTACCCACTCTAACTTAAATTAGCTAAATAGTTCTTTAGCAGAAAAAACTGATTAAATTCAGTTTTTTTTCTTTTTTGGTTATTTTTTTGAAAATTTAAAAAAGAAAATTGAAAAATGGCTTTTAAAATGTTAAAATTAGATGTGAAAAAATAAATTTGGAAAGGAGCGGTATTTAATTTTAAATACTGAATAAATAATTATGAATATAGTGTTATTTGGAGCACCAGGAGCAGGAAAAGGAACTCAGGCAAAGGAATTAATTCAAAAATATGAAATTCCTCAAATTTCAACAGGGGACATTTTGAGAGCTGCAATTGCAAACAAGACTCCATTAGGAATGGAAGCCAAAAAATTGATGGATGAAGGGAAATTGGTTTCTGATGACATTGTAAATGGGCTTGTAGAAGCAAGATTGCAGGAAGATGACTGTAAAAAAGGATTTATTTTGGATGGATTTCCAAGAACAGTAGCTCAAGCTGAAGAACTTGACAAAATTTTGGCAAAATCAAACAGAGAAATTGAAAAAGTAATCGCACTTGAAGTTAGCGATGAAGAAATTATTGAAAGAATCACAGGAAGAAGAGTATCGAAAAAGACTGGTAAAATTTATCACATAAAATATAATCCGCCAGTTGATGAAAATCCAGAAGATTTGGAACAAAGGGCAGATGATAATGAAGAAACAGTGAAAAAAAGACTTGCAGTTTACAACGAACAAACAGCACCAGTATTGGATTTTTACAAAAAACAAAATAAAGTTTACAGTGTAGATGGTGCAAAAAAACTGGAAGAAATTACAAAAGATATAATTGATATCTTGGAAAAATAGTAAATGATTTCAAATTATTTAAGTTTGAATTGATAAAAATTACGAAACTTTAGAACTTGAATTTGGTTTTAGAGTAATGTTACTAAACTTATTTGATATTATTTGATAATTAATAAAATTTTATTTGCAAAAGTACAAGATTTTTTGTAAAAAAGCATTAAATTGTCAAATATGTATACTAAAAAAATAAAAAAAGAAATTTAGAAAGAAGAAGTACAAAAAAATGATAATTTATAAAACATTGGATGAAATAAAAAAAATAAAAAAAGCTAATGAAATAATCGCAAGACTTTTTGAAGATGTATTGCCAAAACATGTAAAAGCTGGAATCAGCACATACGAACTGGATCAAATTGCTGAAGATTACATTAGAAGTCAAGGAGCAATTCCAGGAACTAAGGGTTACGATGTAGGACATCCATATCCTCCTTATCCAGCCGCAACTTGTATTTCTGTAAATGAAGTTGTCGTACACGGTATTCCAAGCAAAAAGCAGATACTGAAGGAAGGGGATATTCTGACAGTTGATACGGTTACAGTACTTGATGGATATTTTGGTGATGCTGCTATTACTTATGCTGTAGGAGAAATTGATGAAACTTCTAAAAAGCTTATGGAAGTTACTGAAAAGGCAAGAGATATTGGGATTGAAGTGGCACGTGCCGGAAACAGAATTGGAGATATTGGGCATGCTATTCAGGAATATGTAGAGAGCTTTGGATTCTCGCTTGTAAGAGATTTTGCAGGACATGGAGTAGGAAAGGAAATGCACGAAGACCCAATTATTCCAAATTATGGAAAAGCTGGAACAGGAGCTAAAATTGAAGATGGAATGGTAATTACAGTTGAGCCGATGGTAAATGTTGGGACTTATAGAGTGAAAGTATTATCTGATATGTGGACAGCGGTTACTAAAGATGGTAAACGTTCAGCCCAATACGAACATAGCCTTGCCATTATTGATGGAAAGCCTGTAATTTTAAGTGTAAGAGATTAAGCTAAAAAGAAAGAATATAAAAATATAAAGAAGGGAGAGAATTATTTTGAGCATACTGGCATTCATATTAATATTATTTGTGGCATTAGAGCATTATTATATATTGATCCTTGAAATGTATCTTAATGAAAGTGAAACTATTCAAAGAAACTTTGGACTGGAAATAGACTTTTTAAAAGATGAACGTGTAAAAAAAATGATGGCAAATCAAGGGCTGTACAACGGTTTTCTTGCCACAGGATTAGTGTGGAGTTTAATCGAAAGTGGAGAATTTCAATTTCAAATTGCAGTTTTCTTCCTGATTTGTATTATCTGTGCAGCTATTTATGGTTCTGTCACAGTTTCTAAAAAAATATTTTTAGTGCAGGGTCTACCAGCTTTAATGGCTATTATTGCAGTATTGTTGCCATTGATAGTTTCATAAATTCAATTGGATTTTAAAGGAATTCCTGAACTTGAAAATTTGATTTTAGAGAGTTTGGGTGTTTTGTGTATATAAAATTAAAAAAATATTTGCAAAAAGACTGGAGATAATGCTCTAGTCTTTATTTTATTTGCACTTTTTCTGTAATATCAATAAAAAAAACTAATAAAAATACAAAAAATATGATAAAATATATTGTATAGTAAAACTGCTTTAAAACTAAACTCAAAAGGCTATGACTATTTTACTCAAACCCTAAATCTATATAATTTTTAGTAGTTTAATTTTAAATAGGTTTGAGTATATATTTAAATTCTTCTAAAATTATTTGAATAATTTTGAGAGAGAATTTATAAAAGTTAGGAAAATTAAATGAAAATTTGGTTTCAGGAATTTTTTGTGAATTGTAAAAAAATTAATTGATAATTTAAAGAGAAAAAATTAATAGAAAATTGGAGGAAAATATGAAACATACAGTAGCGATTGTTGGTAGACCTAATGTGGGAAAATCAACGTTATTTAATAAGCTGGTGGGGGACAGGCTGTCTATCGTGAAGGATGAGCCAGGGGTTACTAGAGATAGGCTTTATCGTGAGATGGAGTGGAGCGGAAAAGAGTTTATCTTGGTAGATACTGGAGGGCTTGAGCCACGTACAGAAGACTTTATGATGGGGAAAATTAAGCAGCAGGCACAGGTTGCAATTGACGAGGCGGATGTAATTATATTTCTGGTAGATGGAAAAGCTGGGATTACTGGGCTTGACGAGGATGTGGCAACTGTGCTTAGAAGGCAGGATAAAAAGGTTGTTGTAGCTGTAAACAAGATTGACAATTATATGCGTGACCAGGAAAATATTTTTGAATTTTATGGACTAGGATTTGAAGAAGTTATTGGAATTTCTGGGGAGCATAAGACTAATTTGGGAGATTTGCTTGATGCTGTAATTAATAAATTTGAGGATAAGAAAATAAAACGGACAGAAGAAGGACTTAATATTGCAATTCTTGGAAGACCGAATGCTGGAAAATCTTCACTTGTAAATAAGCTTTTAAACGAAGAACGTTCGATTGTTAGTGATATTGCGGGAACGACTAGAGATTCGATTGATTCGAGTTTGAGATATAACGGAGAAACTTATACATTAATTGATACAGCGGGAATCCGTAGAAAATCCAAAGTAGAAGATGACATTGAATATTATAGTGTGTTACGTGCAATAAAAGCTATAAAAAGGGCAGATGTGTGTGTGCTGATGTTAGATGCAACAGAACTTTTGACAGATCAGGATAAGAGAATTGCAGGAATGATTTATGAGGAAAGAAAGCCGATTATTATTGCGGTGAACAAATGGGATTTGATTGAAAAGGATAACAACAGTGTGAAGGAATTTACGGCTTTGATAAAAGCAGACTTAGCATTTTTAGATTATGCTCCGATTGTTACAATTTCGGCATTGACTGGGAAAAGAACGTTGAATATACTAGAACAGGCTAAATTTATCAATGAAGAATACCATAAAAAGATATCAACTGGACTATTGAATCAGATTTTGGCAGAAATGACAGCACAGAATCCAGTGCCTACAAGAAAAGGGCGGGCAGTAAAAATAAATTATGCGACACAGGTAAGTCAGGCACCGCCAAAATTTGCATTTTTTGCGAACAATCCAGAATTAATACATTTTTCTTATCAAAGATATATTGAGAATAAATTAAGAGAATATTTTGGATTTGAAGGATGTCCGATTGATATTGTGTTTAACAAGAAAAGTGACAAGTTCTTTGGATAGAGCAGAAAAGGGATAGATATAAAAAGGGAGATTAATCAAATGAAATTTTATGACGAGGAAAAGCTGTTAAAATTAAGAAATATTTTAATTGTGGCAGTGCTGATGCTTTTGACAATTTTGTTGTTTTTTAGAGTTTATGACAATTTTGCAAAACCCATAAGGCTTGTGACAAGTACCATTTTTCCATTTATTCTCTCGTTTATAATTGTGTATTGCCTTATGCCTTTTATTGATATGATAAGTGAAAAGGATAGAAACAGGAACTTTTTAAAGAGCAGCAAGCTTGACGAGCTGGAAAGAGTGGAAAAAATGAACATAAGCAATTCTGAACGAAGAAAAAAAATAGAGCTGTTTAATGAAATTTCACATAAAGATAAGAAAAAAAGATTTCATCTGAACCGCACATTTGCAATTTTGCTTGTACTATCGGTATTTTTTGTGATTTTTCTTTATATAGTCTTGACAATTGTGCCGATATTTACAAAGCAGGTGTCAAGCCTTATCGACTTTCTGCTAAAAAATCAGGAAAAACTTCAAAACAACTTTTTTGGATTTCTTGAAAGTAATAGCATTGATTTGAGAAGTTCCATAATAAGTTCTAAGGATATAATTGTAACGAATGTAATAAAAGTGCTAGGTTCAAGTTTTTCATTAATAAGCAGTACATTCAGTTTATTGTTTATGACACCTATTTTTACAATAATGCTGATTTTCAGTTATGACAACATTGAAAATGGAGTTAAACGGATTTTGCGGAATATGGACAGGGAGGACTTGATTGTCCTTATAAAGCATATGGATGAAACTATTGGGAAATATATCCTTGTAACAGCTCTGGACAGTATGATAGTTGGAGTTGTATCGTTTATAATTTTTTATTTTCTGAAAATGGATTACAGCCTTCTTTTTTCGGTAATTGTAGGGTTTGGAAACGTGATTCCGTTTATAGGGCCCTTTATTGTGCTGATTCCAGCGATACTGTATGCTTTTACAAAGTCGTTCAAGCTTGTGATTTTAATAGTAGTCATGATTACCATTGTACAGACGGTAGAAGCAAACATCGTAAAACCGTGGCTTACAGGAAAATCTGTGGAAATGCATCCGATTACGACTCTTCTGGTAGTTCTCGTTGGAGGGGCGTTATTTGGAATTGGAGGTGCTTTTGTCGCTATTCCTGTGTATATTATTATTAAACTCACATGGCTATTTTGCTGGGAAAAATATATAACAAAAGATAAATAGCAAATTTAAAAAGTAAGGAAGTGAAAAATATGAATAAAGGAAAAATGGAAATTCAAAAATGTATGTACTTTACAATTTCAAAAATGTTTAGAATGGTTAATAAAATAGCAGAAGAATCATTTGAAAAAATG
>ERZ773008.1465-NODE-1465-length-16639-cov-3.371141_pt1 | contig 16639 bp, 17 predicted proteins | sample MGYA00580664_ERZ773008 | MGnify/ENA primary metagenome ERZ773008 (study PRJEB29015, sample SAMEA2738016) | human oral metagenome | biome: human oral; feature: human-associated habitat; material: dental | place: China | collected 2048 ... | reverse complement strand
AATTTTTTATTATTTTTTAAATTTTTAAAAACAGCTTCTATACATTTTTTCTTATATTCAGTATGAGGATGAACATATAGATTTAAAGTTGTATTTATCGAAGAATGCCCTAATATTTCTGAAACAGTTTTATAATCTACTCCTAATTCAATAGATTTTGTAGAAAATGTATGGCGAAGAGAATGAAATTTTAGTTTAGAAATCTTCAAGCATTCTAAAATTTTGTAATAATATCTTCTATATGTGCATGGTTCAATATATTTTTCTTTTCCTGAAAGTAAGTAATTTTCATCATTTATTTTAAATTTTTTCATCATATTTACAAGCTCTTTTCCAAGAGGAATTGTCCTATGTGATGATTTTGTTTTAGGTGTAGAAATAATAATTTTAGTACCTTTAAAATTTTTTTCTTTTAAATATATTCTTTGAATAGTATGATTTATAGTTAATACTTCTTCATTTAAATTTATGTCTTTCCATTTTAATCCGCATATTTCTCCTAATCTCAATCCTAAGTTTAGACAAATTAGTAATCCTAAATTTTTTTTATTTAAATTTAAAGTAATATAATTAAAAAGTGATTTCTGCTCTTCAGACGTAAAAATTTTTATATTCTCTAATTTTTCATTTGTTGGAAATTTACAAACCAGCAATTTTTCCTTTATAATATTTTCTTTCATTGCATAATTTAAACTTGATTTTATAATAGATATTATATCTTTAACACTTTTTCTTGCTAAACTTCCTTTTCTATCAAGTCTTCCTGAAGTCAATTTTTCAAAAATCAAAGATTGTAAATCAGAACTTGTAATTTCATCTAATTTTTTTTGTCCAAGAGATGTTTTTATATGATTTTCAATAATATTCGTGTACGTAGCATAAGTAGATTCTTTTAAAAAAGGTTTTTCCTTTTTCATCCATAGTTCCAGCCATTCAGAAAATTTTATTTTTTCCATCTTATCATTTCTCCTTTATTTTAGATATGGCAATATTTTAAACTATAATTCTTAATTTTCATTAAGTATAGAACTTAAGGACTTAATCAAATAATTTTTGAAATAAAAAAGCCACTTTTAAATCTATCAAGTGGCTTTCAACATTCTTATCTATTTTCTAAATACTCCGCAATTTCTCTCACTGTTTTTTCGTCGGTTTCAATAATTTCAAATTCACTAAACTCTTTTAATCCCATATTTACATTTTCCTTTTTATATTCCATTAGGCTTTTTTTAATCTTTTTGGCGGACAGATGAAACGCCTTTGCTCCTGTAAATTCTATTATTTCTCCTATATTTCCTATATTAAGTCCTGCTCCTACAAGGATTTCAGGTTGATTTTTGTTATCTGTCTCCGAAAGATCGACTAATTCTTTCAACAGCTCCTTACCTTTCAGACAGTTTTCCTGCTGTCCTGATGTAAGTATTGTCTTTACCCCTAATTTCTTTAGCTCATTAAATGCTTTTATCGGGTCTTTACATACATCAAAAGCCCTATGGAATGTTATCGGTATATTTCCCGCCTTGGAAATAAATCTTTTCATACTTTCTATGTCTATTTCTCCATCTTTGATCAAAGCTCCTGTAACTATTCCGTCAGCTCCTAATTCTCTGAACATTTTTATTTCATTTTCTATAATGTTCAATTCATATTCCGAATAGAGAAAATCTCCAAATCTTGGTCTTATAAGAATATTTATCGGAATATTTACATTTTTTCTGATTTCTTTAAAAAGACTTTCCGTAGGTGTAGTCCCGCCAATTATGAGATTACTGCATAACTCCAACCTTGTTCCTCCGCCTTTTTCAGCATTTATAGCTGATTCTACGCTATCCACACATATTTCAAGGGTATATTTTTTCATTTTCATCTTTCCTTATCTTAATCTTCATTATTTTAAATTCAACAATAATTTTTAATTTTTAAAATCTAAATCTTTTCCATAATTCTTTTTCTTCTGTTAAAAGTAGCTATTTTATCTATTCCATATTTTTTCACATATTCTACAGCTTTTTCAATATTCATCCCTACATGTTCGGGATAATGAGCATCACTTGACAATATTACAGGAATATTGCATTTCCCTACATATTTCATAAAATCATTATAAGGGGTTATTTCTTTTATCGGATATCTGTAGCTTGTTCCCGTATTTACATCCACCGTCATATCATTCTTTTTAAGCATTTCAGCAGTCTTTTCAAGTAATATTTCCACATCTTTTTTGTCAGGAATATTATTAAACAGCCTTAAATTAAAAGGATGTCCAAGTATATCGTAAAATCCTGTATTAATCACATTTTCAATTTCTTCCGTATAATTTTTCCATATATCAGTTAAATTTCTTTCCGTAAATTTATGCTTTAGACTACTGAAATCAAATCCCCAGCCATTAATAAAATGAACGGAAACTATTAAATAGTCCCATTCATATTTCGATAATATTTCTTTCACTTTTTCCTGATTTCTGAAATTACAAACTTCCAGTCCTATTTTCACTGGGTATCCTTTTGATTTCAGTTTATTCATAAAACAGACATATTCATCCAAAGTATGCACAAATTTTGACTTGGAGTTATCAAGCCATTTTTTTTGAAATTCTCCTGTTTCAGAGTTATCAAGAATAAGTTCATCATAGTATAAATCTCTGAATTCTTTAAAAGCGTGAGTATGTTCACTTATCCCTATTTCAAACAGTCCTTTATTTTCAGCCTGCCTAAAAAAAAGACTTACCCATTCTTCGTCATAATCCCCGTACTCAAAGTGCATATGATAATCAGTCAGCATAACTGTTCCACTCTTTTCGTTTTAACTTAGTTTTAGCTATATTTGAAAATCCCTACTCTACAACTCTCCATTCATTTCCTTCTTTTACAAATTTAACTGTAGAAGTTGCAATATTAACTTTCTTTGTATTTTTCAGATAATTATATTCTAAATTTATGTACGCCTCTATATCTACTTCCACTTCCCCTTTAAGTTTTTTTATTTTTGCATATTTTTCGAGATTTTCATTCAAATGTTTATTCAGAGCTTCTTCATCATATCCTTTTATAAGGAATACGACATCTCCTGTATTACCGTTTTCATTTACTTTATAAACGGAAACTTCAAACTGTTCCAGTAACATTGTATTTGTTTCTTCCCATTTTTTAGCAAGTTCTTTATCTCCTCTTGAGCCTACATATTTATCCACATCAACATTTATTGTCTTAAGCATTTCCCTCGAACCGTAATTTGAAATTTCCTGCATTGCTTTAGCATAATTATCCGCCGCTTCATTTAATGTTTTAAATTTCTTAATTCCTGTAGCTTTTCCTGCCGTTTTTGCTGTCGTTTTCTGATTAACGGCTTTTACTCCTGTCTTTGTATTCGTTGGATTTGTCGTACCTGTTGCAGCTTTATTCGGAACAGCTTTCACAGGATGAGCCGCTTGTGCAGGTTTTGCCGTTGTTCCCGCTGCTGCTTTTGCAGGGGCTTTCTTTGCCGGAGTTGCTACTACCGCTTTCTTTTGTGTTTGAGCAGCAGGCGCCGCAATCATTACTCCTTGAGCCAAAATTAATAATGTAACTAAAGTTTTTTTCATTATATCCTCCTAATATTTATTTAAAAATTTATTTATACTTTCTTTTTTTACATATTCAAATTCCTTAATAGAATTTTCTTCAAAAATATTATAATTCTTTTTCAGCTCTTCCACTGCGAAATTTAATATTTCCCCTTTTCTTATTCTTCGGGAAAGACCGTAAAAAGCTCTTTTCAAAATATCAATATCTCCATATCCCGATAAAATTCTCTCAGAGTTTATCCATTTAAATGTATTCTTAAAATCTTCAGAAAAATACTGACTATTTTGATTTATATTATACAATATTTTTGTTTCAATATCATTAATATTTTCATTGAATAATCTATAAAAATTTCGGGATAAAAAATGATCTATAAACATATCCGAAACAATTCCCTTAAAAATACCAAATTTTCGGCTCAACAAATCATCCAGATAATTTTCCTGTCTATCGGAAATACTGTCTATCATTCTGTGAAGAATAAGCCCCTCTTTCAACTCATCAGGAAGATTTATTTTTTCTATTACTCCTTTATAAAAATCTCCCGCAAAATTTCCATATAAAGTTTTTTTACCGTATTTTTTATCAATTTCAAGAGAAATCATCGAATGCCCTAAAAAATTCATATCCGCCTCTTTTTTTATCTTTATTGCTAATCTACTCTATTTCTTCCAAAGCAAGTTTTGCTTTTTTCAACTTTGCAAGTCCTGCAAGGGATGTCTCTTTATAATTAGAGTGTAAATCTTTCCCTGTCTGCAACATTGTTTCCACAACTTCATCAAGGGTAATCAGGTGATTTTCCCCTCCAGACATCAGGCTGTACTGGGCACAATCCATAGCTTTTGCAGCATATATCGCATTTCTTTCGATACACGGGATTTGAACATATCCAAGCATAGGGTCGCAAGTCATTCCCAGACAATGTTCCATGCCGATTTCAGCGGCATATTCTATTTCCTTAATGTTTCCTCCCATTATATAAGTCGCCATTCCTGCTCCCATTGAACACGCCACCCCGACTTCTCCCTGACAGCCTACTTCGGCACCTGAGATCGAAGCATTCTGCTTATAGACATTTCCTATTATTCCGGCAACTGCCAATGCTTTTAAAATCTGTTCTTCGCTCAAATTATTTTCCTGCTGAAAAGTTTTCAGTACGGCGGGAATTAATCCTGAAGCCCCACAAGTAGGCGCCGTTACGACTTTACCCGCACTCGCATTTTCTTCGGAAGCTGCCAGTGCGTAAGAATAAACTCTTCCTTTTATGTCTTTGAAAGGAGATTTCAAATATTTTTCATAAAACATCTTTGCTTTTCTTTCCAGTTTTAATTTTCCATGTAACAGTCCTTCGGTATTCAATCCTCTGTAAATAGCCTCGTCCATAGTTTTCCAGATGTTTTTCAGATAATCCCAGATTTCTTCCCCTTCGTATCTTTCCACATATTCAGACAAATCTATATTTTCTTTTTCACAATATTTTATTATTTCATCAAAATTTTTTTGAGGATATATATGCTCCACATTGGCATTTTTATTTAAATCTTCTCCGTCCTTTGCCTCGACTATACTTCCTCCACCTACTGAAAAAAATAATGCCTGTTCCATAGGATTTTCAAAATTTTTATCTTCACTTTTATAAACAAAAAATCTCACTCCGTTTGTATGAAATTCAGGTACTATTTCAGGCATAAATTTTACTTCTATATTATCCTTTTCAACATTTTGCAAAGTTTCTTTTATAATGTAATCTGTCAAATGCCCTTTTCCCGTAGCTGCCAAACTTCCATAAAGTTCGGCTTTATATCTCAAATTTTCTCCATATTTTTTTTCCACTCTTTTTTTAAATAATGAAGCAGCTCTTTCAGGACCCATTGTATGACTGCTTGAAGGTCCGTTCCCGATTTTATAAAACTCTCTTAAAGTTTCCAAGTATATTCCTCCTACTTCAAATTATCCTCTGTATGTTCATTATATAACATTTTTCATTATTTTCAAATACTATTTTTAAAAAAATACCCGATTTATCAATAAAAATTAATAATATTGACAATATCGGGTATTTTATTATTTTATAATCATTTTGATAATAAATAACATCGAATTTTATTTTGAATTTCTTCTGTAGATATTTTAATTGGTTTAGTCTAAAATTAGATAACATCAAAATTTCACTATGATAGTTTTCAATTATTTATCTTATTATAATCATACCAAAAATACAAAATAGAAAAAGTATACTTTATAAAACATCTTTCTATTTCTCAAGTTTAAAGCCCTGTGTTTTCAAAGTATCTTTTACTTTTTCAAGTCTTGACTCTCCGTAATAATTTACTATACTTTGTTTGTAGGAAGGCATTTGAGGCAGTCCGTTTTCATCCCACCATTTTCTATATTCTACTTCAAATTCTTCTACACCTTGTTCCACTTTTTTCTTATCGTATTTTTCTTCAAAAGAAAAACTTTCAAAAGGAACTCTCGGTTTTGGAGATTTCAATTTATTTTCAGCAGGTACTCCTATTGTTGTTCCTAAGATAGGAAATACATACTTAGGTAAATCAAATAACTCGCATACTTTTTCAGGATTTAATCTTATTCCTCCTATTGCAGTTGTTCCGTAACCCAATGATTCTGCTGCTGTCTGTATAGCACTTGGCATTATGCCGGCATCTACTGCCCCTACAATCAGTCCGTCTACAGTTTCAGGTACGGCAATCTTATTTCCTGTACTTTCTGCTGCATATGCCGCCCTATGATAATCAACTAATATAAGCACAAATACATCTGCTGTTTCTACCTGTTTCTGTCCTCCTGACAATTCAGCCAGTTTTTTATAGTTTCTTTATCCCTTACAGCTATTAATGATATTTGCTGACTATGAGTTGAATTTGGACATCTCTGTGCTGTTTTTAAAATCAATTTCAGATCTTCATCTTTTACTTTTTCCCCTGTAAATTCTCTTACAGATCTTCTTTCCTGTAATTGTTTTATAACTTCGTTCATTTAAATCATCTCCCATATTTTTATATACAAAATAATAACATATTTTAGAAATTGTTTCAATCTTTTTTAGTTTCGTATTTCAGCTTCAAATAAAACTATAAATTATGAAAATTAGACTTACTTATTATATGTTTTTTTTACTTTATATTATATTTTCAGATAAAATTTACAGAAAAACTGCTATTTTAAATTATATACTTGATATTTCAGATAAAACTGTTATAATTAACGTATAAATAAATTATGCGAAAGGACAATTTATGCAGAAATTCAGACTGATTATTTTAAATATTAGTATCTCTCTTTTGATTTTATCCTGTGTTTCCTTACCTGAAGGACTTTCTACAAAGTCAGAAATCTATAATGCCGACAATGTAGACTTTTATTATGACCTCACTTATCAGAAAGACGGAAAAACTGAATATGAAAGACAGATATGGGAACAGGCATATGATATACTTGACAATGCAAAAGAATTTTTTTTAATGGATATTTTTGTCTTTAATGATTTTCTTGGAAAAGGTGTCAGGGAAAAGCTTCATCCCTTAAACATTGCGGAAGAATTTTCTGAAAAAATTTTGGAAAAAAGAAAAAAAGACCCTGACGTGGAGATTTATCTTATTCTTGACGAAAGTAATACTTTTTACGGAGCTTTTGACAATAAAACCCATAAAAAATTGGAAGAAGCAGGAGTTCATATAGGTTATGTGGATTTGGCAAATTTAAGGGATCCTATGCTTACTTATTCTACGATATGGAGATTGTTTATAAGACCTTTCGGCAATCCTAAAAATAAAGGAAAAACGAAAAATCCCGTTTATGAAGGTACTGACAAAGTAACTATAAGAAGTATATTAAGGGCTTTAAATGCAAAAGCTGACCATAGAAAACTTATTATGAATGAAAACACTGCAATGCTGACTTCGGCAAATCCCCATGCAGAAGGTTCAAGACATTCCAATGTAGCTTTCAAATTTTCATCACCAATTTTAAAAGATATTTATTCTGCCGAACAGTCTGTCGCTAAAATTACCAAACCTGACGGAAGCTTAAAACAACAGCTTCCTGACAGAGATTTCAGCAATATCCCTTTTTCAAATAACAGTAAAATTAAACTGCAATATTTTACTGAAGGACAGACTGCCCTTGATATTTCAAAAGAACTGGCTGAAACAGGTATCGGAGATAAAATAATAGTTTCTCAGTTTTTCCTCGCAGACAGAGAAATGATAAAAGGACTAAAAAAAGCTGCTAAAAGAGGAGCGGAAATCCAAATAATTCTCAGTAACTCAAAAGCAGGAATTCCTAACAAAGCTTCTGCGGGTGAGCTTATGAAATACGCACGAAAACATAATTACAAAATAAATGTAAAATTTTTTAACAACGGAGAAGAAAAATATCACGTAAAAATGTTGTCCATACTCAAAAAAGATTATATGATTACTTATGGAGGCTCAACAAATTTCACAAGAAGAAATATGAGAAACTATAATCTCGAAAATGAGCTGAAAATTATATCGGCATATGACCAAAATATTTCTAAAAATATTCTTGACTATTATGACAGATTATGGACTAACAGAGACGGAGAATTTACTTTACCTTATGATAAGTATAAAAATGAAAAAATCATCAATGATTTATTGTTCAGATTTATGGAAATGAACGGATTTAGTGCTTTCTAATATTTCTGACAACTAAATAATAAATGGAGCTGTCTTATTAGACAGCCCCATTTTTATTATGTGATGAGTATTCTTTATTTGATTTTTAAACTAAAATTTTATATTTCAAATAGATTTATATTGTAAATCTGTTCTTTTATAAATTTCTTACTAATATCTTATCTACTTAACAAATATCTTTCCCAAATAAATCTTTTTTTTACAAATATACAAATAAAACAAAATATTTTTGAATCTATATTTTTCATTAAAACACATCTTTATCTGACAGTTTCGCATCTTTTTCTTTAAACATTTCAAGCAATTTCTCAACCGTAAGATTTTTTTTCTCTTTTTCTTTTATATCAAATATAATTTCTCCTGAATGAAGCATTATAAGTCTATTTCCGTAATTTATCGCGTCCTGCATATTATGAGTAATCATCAGACTTGTTATATTATTTTTTTCCACAAGTTCTTTTGTTTTTTCTAATATTATTTCGGAAGTTTGCGGGTCAAGGGCTGCCGTATGTTCATCCAGCAGCAGTATATCGGGATGATTTAACGTCGCCATTATGAGCGACAGACATTGTCTTTGCCCTCCTGAAAGCAGTCCTACCTGAGTAAAAATCTGATTTTCCAGTCCCAAGCCTATACTTTTAAGCTGTTCTTTATAGAAATCCAGATTTTTTACATCCAGACCGAATGTAAAATTAAACTTTTTCCCTTTATTTTTAGCCATTGACAGGTTTTCCAAAACCGTCATAGAGGGAGCAGTTCCTTGTGTAGGATTTTGATATACTTGGGAAATCCATTGAGACCTTTTATATTTCTCAACATTTGTTATATTTTCCCCATTCATAAATATTTCCCCGCTGTCAGGAATAACCTGACCGTTCAGCACATTCAGCAATGTCGATTTTCCTGCACCGTTACTACCTATAATTGTTATAAAATCTCCGTCTTCTATTTTTAGATTGAGGTTATTAAACACCTGTTTTTCTGTTCCCAATTCGGAAAAGAAGGTTTTATATAAATTTTTTATTTCTATCATTTTATATCCCTCTTTCCTTTTCGATTAATTTTGCTTTTTTCTTACTTTTTCTTAATTTTGACGCGATTTCATTCCATAATATTACAGTCAGAATTATAGCTGTAAATATTTTTACATCTGTAGGTTTTATTTCAAGTATGCTCTTCATATTATCACTCAATTTTAATGTATCATATATACTCTTAGTCCAGTTATTTGACATCAATGCCACATTTATTATGGAATAATAGAGTAAAGAACCTAATACAACTATTGATATTTCGTTCACTGCCTGTGATTTTTTGATAATTCCGAGACCTAATATTATAGCCGCAAGCCCGATTACGATAGTTCCTACCCCTAACTGCAAATCAGCTACTTTTATCGACTGGGCGTACAATGCTCCCGACAATGCTACAAATCCATTTGAAATCATCAGCCCGAATATTTTCAGTCTTTTTTCATTTACTCCCAGACTGACAACAAGTTGCTCATTATTCCCTAAAGCTCTAAGGGCAAAACCAAATTTTGATGTAAGTATATAGTCCAGTATCATTTTCAGTATAAATACTATTAATACTGTCAACATCAGTTTGATATCTTTGGAAAAGAAAACATATATTATTAAGGATATGACAAGAACAGCATATACACTTATCGTCCTCACAACATACTTATTTTCTTTTATATTATAGTCATACAAACCTTTTAATACAAGCAATATTATAAAAATTACCGAAAATAATACAAAACTTTTATCATAAGAAATTATTTCATATATACTTCTCTCAGGAGGAATAAAAGTGTTTGAAACTCCTATGATCCTGTAATTTATACTGTAAAGACCTGTCATAACTATTATACCCGACAGCAGCCCTTCGATATTCAGATATACGTGCAATGCACCTGTTACATATCCCGCAAGCATTCCTCCTGCTGTTGCCATTACGAGTCCCATCACAGGATTGGTAATACCGAAAAATCCGTCTTTTGAAAGGGCAAATGCTGCAAATATAAATGCTCCCATTGGAAATGTCCCGTCTACGGACAAATCAGGAAAATCAAGTATTTTATATGTTATGTACACTCCCATTACCATAATTGAATATATGAAACCTGTTTTTATAGCATCAGGCATACTCTGTATAAACACTAACAATAAATCATTCATTTTCTCTAAACTTCCTTTTTCTTTTTTATCAGTTTCTATTTTATCAGTTCAGCATTTGTCAATGCAGGATTTTTAAGGTCTATCCCTATCGCTTTGGCTGCATTTTCATTCAAATACAAAGTAACTTTTTTGGATGTTTCAAAAGGTATTTCAGAAACAGGTTTTCCTTTTAGTATTTCTATTGCCATTTCTCCTGTTCTTTTTCCCAGTTCAAAATAATCCAGTCCTATTGTGAATAATGCCCCTTGCTCAACGGATGATTTTTCACTTGATATTACGAGTTTTTTAGCATTATTGGCTTCGGATGTTATCAGTTTTATCGCAGAAACGACAGTATTATCTGTCGGAAGATACAATGCATCAGTTTTTTCAAGCAAAATCTTTGTAGCCTGAGATATTTCGCTAAGAGAAGTAACTCCCTGTACTTCCACTTCCAAATTTTTCTCTTTTGCTCTATCCTGAATTTCTTTTACCTGAACGACAGAATTCTGTTCCGACGGGTTATATAGAACTCCAATTTTTTTCACTTCAGGTTTCAGTTTTAGAAGTAATTCCAGCTGTTCTCCTACATTATCCAGTTTATCACTTGTTCCTGTAACATTTTTATTTAATATTTTTGCACTTGCAGGGTCCGTTACAGCTGAAAACATTACAGGTATATCCGATATATTATTTGCCAGAGCCTGTGCCGACGGTGTCGATATACCGAAAACCAAGTCCATTTTCGCGCTCTTAAAGTTGTTTGCTATCAAATTAGCATTGGAAATATTACCTTCGGCATTTTTTTCATCAAAATCGACTTTTATTCCTGCTTCTTCAAATGCCTTTTTAAATCCGTCCTTTACCAAATCCAGCGACGGATGTGTTACTATCTGAGTAATACCGATTTTATAACTTTTTCCTTCCGATTTGGTATCCGTTTTTGTTTCTTTTTTTTCTTCCTTGCTTCCGCATGCTAAAATCATTAGACAGCCTAATATTAATAATAATATCTTTTTCATATATTCCTCCACACTTTCTTTTAATTTATCATTTTTGCTTTATTTTTTATCTCTTCAGGTAAAACAACACCTAATTCATTTAATGTTTCCGAATTTATCGTAATTTCTCCTAATTCCATTGTTTTATATTTGATTTCTGAAGGTTTTTTATTATTTTTCAAGATTTCTACTGCTATTCTTCCTGCCTCTTTCCCCATTTCATAGTAGTCAACCCCTTGGGTAATTAAAGCTCCTCCTTTGACGTGAGCCGCTTCCGCCCCAAAAGCTATTTTTTTTGAAGCCTTTGCTTTATCAGTTATAAGATTTATAACCGAAGCTACCAAGTTATCAGTCGGGAGATATATCGCATCACTTTCCCTTATAAGCATATCGGTTACTTGAGGAATTTCACTTATTTGAGAAACACTTTTTTCAACTACAGTCAATCTAAGCTCTTCAGCTGCTTTTTTCAAATCTTCCACCTGAACTTTTGAATTAGGTTCCGAAGAATTGTATATTACTCCGACTTTTTTTATTTGACTGTTTATTTTTAACAGTAATTCCAACTGTTGCTTAATGTCCACTCTGTCGCTTATTCCGGTAATATTTTCTTTTATAATCCCTGCTGACTGCGGGTCAGTAATCGCCGAAAATACTATCGGTATATCTCCTGTGGCCTGAGAAACTGACTGAGTTGTAGTCGTCGCAATGGAATATATCAAATCTTCTTTTGAATTTACAAAATTACTTGCTATCAGATTTGCAGTCGTTATCTCTCCATTGGCATTTTTTTCATCATACAGGACTTCCAATCCTGCTTCTTTAATCGCGTCCTTAAAGCCCTGTCTTGCACTGTCCAGAGCAGGATGAGTTACAATCTGTGTAATCCCGATTTTAAATTTTTTCTTACTTTCTTTTTTTCCGTTTTCCTGCTGCTTTCCTTCATTTCCACAATTTAAAATAAATACTGCGATTACTCCCAGTAATAATAAAATTTTTTTCATTTTTACCCTCCTACTATCCTACTTATAATTTATCTACATATATACTTTACTGTATATTAAAGAATAATATCATTTTTTTTACGAGAATGCAATAGGTTGAGAGTTATCTACCTGCTGAAAATCAGATTTTACAAAGATATTACTGATTTATATTTTTTTTTACTTTTTACTATTAATATTTTTTATCTTTAAAGTCCAATGGCATATATAATAAAAAAGATAAACTGTAAATAAAAATGTTAGACATACTCAAGAACTAAAATATTCAAGAGCAGTAGTCTAACATTTTTATTTTTCAGACTGCTATTTAGCTTTATTGACATTTCTTAAATATAAAATTCCGCCATAAGGAACTAATTTCAGTCCTTTTATTCCCGGTCTTTCGAGAATAACACGAGTACTTTCACCATAGCCCATTTTTGCTGCCGGATTTTCTTTCTCATATATATTTTCGGCTTTGACTAAAACATCTGTTTTGACGTTAATATCTTTTGTTTCAGAGGCAATTTTTATAAGTTTGTCATATTCAGAATTAGAATAAGAACCGTAATTATGAGGACTGTCTGATACAAATCTTTCAAGATAAAGTATCGGATCACTAAATCCTAACAAAATTTCGTTTTCAATAATATCAAAATCTTTTTTTCTTGATTTTAAAATTAAATCCTTATAAGACACTCTTGTAACTTTGACATCTATTCCAAGATATTTTTTTAAATTTTCTGAGAACCTGTCAATGGAATTTTCTTTAATGACAATATTTAAAACAGGCATTTTATTTATTCCTAATTCTTTTAATCCCTCATCTAATAATTCTTTTATATTTTTGTAATGATAACTCTCACTTTCAGTTTTTCCATTTTTTGCAGCTAAAGCAGAGAAATTTTTTCCATTAATACTGATGTATTCCGGAACAAATCCGTATTCTTTCCTTGTTTCTCCTGCCATTACAGCATCTATAGCCTTTCTGACCTTAGGATTACTCAATACTTTTACTTTAGTATTGAAAACATAATAATGAGAAGAACCTGTAGATAATCTCTGTGTTTCTTTCATGTCATTTTTCAGCTTGGTTCTTGAAAAGAATTGGGAATATACAACAGTTGCATCTATTCCTTTACTTTCAGCAATTCTTTTATGGTCGTCTCCGTCCCATAAACCGCCATAAACATTGATTTTATTCATTTTTATATTACTGCTGTTCCAGTAATTTTTATTTTTTTCCAACAATAATTTTCTTTTTCCTATACTTTTTATTATATAAGGTCCTGAGTATAACGTATTTTCAGGTGCTTTCCCGTATTTTTGTCCCAACTTCCCGAAAAATTCCTGCTTTAAAGGCGAAAATTCGACTTTTGCCATTAACATATCAAAATATCCTGTCGGCTTGATTAGTTCCAGTTCAATAGTCTCATTGTTATCCAATATTTTTATTCCTACATCTTCAGCTTTTACTTTTCCCTCATAAAATTTTCTGCCGTTTTTTACAAGAAAAAGAACATCTGTACTTGGAGATATTATTTCAGGATTCAGCATTCTCAACAATGCAGTTTTGAAATCTTCAGCTTTTATAGGGGTTCCGTCAGAATATTTCAAGCCTTTTCTCAGATGAAAAGTCCACTTGGTTTTATCCTTGTTTGTTTCCCACTTTTCTGCCAGTCCTGGTACTATTTTACCATTTTCATCAATTCTGACAAGTCCTTCAAATAAAAGGTCAAAAATATCAGCAGCTTCATAATTTCTGATATTTTCAGGATGTTTATCATTAAGCAGTTGAGCATCGTAAGAGTTAGGAAGAAACAGATGTACTAAATTAAAAGTATCAGGGGCACTTTCAGCAACATTATATTCAAATTTAGATCCGCTAATTGTGTCCGCCATTGTATCAAATATATTTTCTCCTGTCTTATTCTCAGAATGTGTTCCTGTCTTACTTTCGGAACATGATAAATTGAATACTCCTAATAACAGTATAAAAATTGTATACATTTTTTTCATATATATCACCTTTCTTTGCTATTTTCTTTTACAATTGTCTCTTATTATTTAGTTATATTATTTAATCATAATTTTCTTTTATCCTTTATTTCGCTTCTTTCTTATTCTTTATCATAATTTTTTTATTATAATTCTTTCTCACTTTTTGTTATTCTTATTTTTTGTTATTTTCATTACAATTCTTTTTGCTTTTTATAGACATTATAAGAACATATCCATAATAAATTATTAGTAAAATTCCCGCTATTACTCCCGACATTCTGAAAATCTGACTAAATGCTTCCATTTTCGGCACGGCATCCAGAAGTCCTCCCGAACCGCCGGTATAGTTCTTAGTATATTTTAATATATAGAAAAGTAACGCTCCTGTATATCCTATTTCAAATAACGACAGACATATTTTGACAGTTTTATTTTTCATCAAAATTACGAAAGAACCTGTAAAATTTAAAATCAGGATTATCAGTGCAGCTAAAGTATAGTACGGAAATCCCAATATTATCAAAAGTCCTAAAGAAGCTCCGTATATTTTCCAGAATACACTTAAAATCATAATTATCAGGATTATTAATAAAGAAATAATCCCTGTTTTCTTTAACAAATCTTTATTATCTTTCATTTTAAATCCCTCCTCGTTCAATAAAATTCAATAAAATATTTTTATATCTTTATTTTCTTATCTTCATTTATTTCAAGCTATCAGATTGATATTAATTATTTTTACTATTTAGACTAATTTATAATATATTGTCCATAAGGAGCCTTGATTTTTATTTCCTTTACTTTGGAGCTAATCAGGTAATATTTATATACTTTATCATTTATAAGCAAAAACGGAAGTTCTTTTGCATATAATTGGCTTAACTCGGTCATTAATTTTATTTTTTCATTATTTTTTTCAGACTTATATAATTTTTCATATAATTTACTCACCAATTCTCTTTCTTCTCCAATCCAATGATAATCAAATAAAGGGTCTCCAAAACTGTTATCTTCCATTTTAAAAGCATAACTCTTTTCATATTTCTTATTATAAGAAAAAATCAATTTTATTTTTAATCCTAAATTTTTTTCCAGATTTTTTTTGATTTCCAGTGCTTTTTCCCTATTTTCGGGATTATAGCTTATAAATTCCAAAACGGGTAATTTTTTTACATTTCCTATTTCTTTTTCCAGAAGTTTTTTAGCTTCTTCAGGATTATATTCAGGTATCACAGGAGGAACTGCCTTTATAACATCTTCAGAAATATAGGACTTTTGTTCATAAATCCCGGTAAAATCCTTTTTATTTTTAATAGCCATTATTATAGCTCTTTTGACATTAGGATTTTGAAACATATCAAGTCTGTCATTAAATGTCAGATAAGTTTTCTGCTTTGTTTCTATTTTGTTTAATTCCGAACTGTTTTTAAATTTTTCCATATTTTTTTGTGATATTTGTACAATATCCGCTTTTCCTTTTTCAAATTCTTTTAAAGAAACTGATGAATCTTTGATATATTTAAAAACTATTGTCTGAGCCTTTACGTTTTTACTGTTCCAGTAATTAAGATTTTTTTCCAGAATTATTTTATCTATACTCATTTTTTTTAAAGTATAAGCTCCTGTTTTAAGATCTTCATCGTACTCATATCCGTTTTTTAGAACTCTCTTGTCAGGAGACATTTTGATTATCCTATAGATTATCCACAAATAATTATCTTTACGTTCATTAATATCTTTTAATTCTATTGTGAATATTTTTTCGTTTATTTCGGTAAATTTTATATGTTTGTTCAATTCATTATTTTCCGCAGATTTTTCTTTAGCCCACAATGGAATAAAATGAGCTGTTTTTATAGGACTCCCGTCAGAATATTTCAGATTATCCCTTAAATGGAAAGTCCATTTCTTCTTATCCTGACTAACTTCCCATTTTTCAGCCAATGCGGGAATAAGTTCTCCTTTTTCATCTTCTTTTACAAGACCTTCATACAGCAGATCATTTATCTTGCTGTCATTTTCCGAATAATCATAAGATGTATGGATTACAATTTCATTTTCCGCTTTTTTTTCACAAGCCAGAACTGTTATAATCAAAATAAGTAAAAATAATATTTTTTTCATTTAAATCACTCCTTACATAATATCATACGACTGCTTTATAAAGTCCTTTTTTATAAAACTCCCTGTTAAGAATTTTCAAAGTCCATATAAATAATATCAATGGCGGTATAAATGCTA
>ERZ773008.1459-NODE-1459-length-16673-cov-11.628896_pt1 | contig 16673 bp, 15 predicted proteins | sample MGYA00580664_ERZ773008 | MGnify/ENA primary metagenome ERZ773008 (study PRJEB29015, sample SAMEA2738016) | human oral metagenome | biome: human oral; feature: human-associated habitat; material: dental | place: China | collected 2048 ... | reverse complement strand
TTAAACAGGGAATAGAGGAATTGGCCGAGATCGCGCGAGGTGAACATGGGGTAGGTGTCCTTTGCTTGTTGGCTGGGTTTTGAATCGGTCTGCCTATAAGGCTACCTGAAAAGTTTTCGGCATGTTTGGGAGGTGCTTTCTGATTGCAGACTTGGCTTTTAAGTTTTCGCTTCGCTGAAGTTTCTTATTTTCAGGTAGCCTTTCAGTAGGCACTTTCCCCTCTTGAGGCTACCTGAAAAGCTTTCCTTTGCTCTTTACCAATCTTCACCGCTTGTTTTCAGGTAGCCTCTTCCGCACTCGTACCCATCAAACAAAAACACCGCTGTGCGCAGCATGAAGGCCATGCTGGCGGCAGCGGTGTTGCTGTGTGGTGCGGCGGTACGGCGTGTTCGCGGGGGAATCCATTTGGGCTCCGGATTGGGTCGTATCGGTTGATGTGCGGCATGGTAGCTTGCTGGGGCGGCGGCTGGCAAGCCGATGTTTTGTATGGGTAGGTGTGTGGAGCGCACGTACTCGGGTTTTATCTTCGTTGAAGCTGCGTTTGGGCTGCGCAGAAACTCACGGCATTTGTTTTGGCGGAACTCGCTACGCTTGTTTTTACTATGTAGAAACTCGCTGCGCTCGTTTTAACTCCGTTGAAGCTTACGCTTTCAGGTAGCCTTTTGGTGGCATGGCAAACCGGCTGGGCTTTCGCTACGGCCTGGGTTCGCCTTGCCGTGCTTCTGTGCTGTCTGCGGCTCGCTGCTTTGTATCGGAAGCCCATTCGGCCTGCTATATGTTTATTTGCTTTGTTCCATTTTGGCGTTGAGCATATCGAGCATGCTGCGCAGGTTGGCTTTGCCCTCTTCGTGGCTCACGATGGGTTCGTCGCCTTTGCGGCCGAGGATTTTGAGGTCGGCTTGGGGCATTTCGCCGATAAAGCGGCTGGGCTCGGGGAATTGCCAGCCGCCTTGGCGGCGGCGTTTGACGCAGTGGGTGAGGGTGAGGCTGTGTTTGGCGCGGGTGATGCCGACATACATGAGGCGGCGTTCTTCGTCGAGGTTGCCTTCTTCTACGCTGTCGGCGTGGGGGAAGAGGCCTTCTTCGCAACCGGCGAGGATAACGTGGGGGTATTCGAGACCTTTGGCGGCGTGCAGGGTGGAGAGGGTGACGGTGTCGGTTTCTTCTTTGCTGCGGCTGTCGAGCAGGTTCATCAGGGCGATAGTTTGGGAAAGTTCGATCAGGGTTTTGCTGTCTTGCTCGCCTTTTCTGGCCAGCCAGGCGCATAAATCTTGCACGTTGCGCCATTTGATTTCGCCGCTTTTGCCTTCTTCGTGTTCGAGCAGGTAGGTTTCGTAGCGGATGTCGGCCAGGAGCTCTTGGATGAGGCTGCCTGCGGGCTCGCTTTGGGCGCGGCTTTGGTAGCTTTGCATGAGGGCGGTGAACTGGCGCAGGGCTTCGCGGCCGGCGGCGGGGAGCTGGGCTAGGGCTTCGGCGGTGTTGGCGGCGGCATAGAGGCTGCAGGAGGCAGCGGCTGCGTAGCGGTTGAGGTTGCTGAGGGTGGCATCGCCGATGCCGCGTTTGGGAGTGGTGGCGGCGCGCAGGAAGGCGGGGTCGTCATCGGGGTTGGCGAGCAGGCGCAGGTAGGCGAGGATGTCTTTGATTTCGGCTTTTTCAAAGAAGCTTTGGCCGCCGGAAACGCGGTAAGGGATGTGGGCGCTGCGCAGGGCTTCTTCAAACAGGCGGGCTTGGTGGTTGCTGCGGTAGAGGATGGCGAAGTCGGCGTAGTTGAGGCTGCCGCCGCTTTGGTTGCGCCGGCGGATGATGCTGCTGGCGGCGTATTCGGCTTCGTGTTGTTCGTTTTGGCAGGCGATGATGCGCACGGGCTCGCCTTCGCCGTATTGGCTCCAGAGGGTTTTGGGGAAGAGCTTGGGGTTGTTGGCGATAACTTGGTTGGCCACACGCAGGATGCGGGCGGAGGAGCGGTAGTTTTGCTCGAGCTTGATGATTTTGAGGGTGGGGTAGTCTTGCTGGAGCAGGCGGAGGTTTTCCATGTTGGCGCCGCGCCAGGCGTAGATGCTTTGGTCGTCGTCTCCCACGGCGGTGAAGCGACCTTCGGCGCCGGTGAGCAGCTTCATGAGGGTGTATTGGCAGGTGTTGGTGTCTTGGCATTCGTCCACCAGGAGGTGCAGCAGGCGCATCTGCCATTTGATTCGGATGCCGGCTTCGTTTTGCAGCAGGCGGGTGGGCAGGAGGATGAGGTCGTCGAAATCGACGGCTTGGTAGCTGTGCAGGGTTTCCTGATAGCCTGCGTAGAGCTGGGCGGTTTGGCGTTCCCATTCGTTGGAGGCTACCTGAAAGGCTTGCTCGGGGGTGAGGAGGTCGTTTTTCCACAGGGAGATTTTGTGCTGGGCGCGGAAAACGGCGTCGCGGCCGCTGCTGCCGAGCAGCTCGGCGATGATTTTGCCGCTGTCGGAGCCGTCGAACACGGAGAAGTTTTGTTTGTAGCCGATATGCTGGGCTTCTTCGCGCAAGAGGCGCATGCCCAGCGAGTGGAAGGTGCAGATGGTAAGCCCGCGGGTTTGGCGGCTGCCGAGCATGGCGGCGGTGCGCTCCTGCATTTCGGCGGCGGCTTTGTTGGTGAAGGTGATGGCGGCGATATTGTGCGGGGCGTAGCCCACTTCGCGGATGAGGTGGGCGATTTTTTCGGTGATCACGCGGGTTTTGCCGCTGCCTGCCCCGGCCAGCACAAACAGGGGGCCGCCAAGATAATGCACGGCTTCGAGCTGCTGGGGGTTGAGTTGGAAGGGTGATGTGGACATGGGGGAGTGGATAAGGCTGCTTGGGGTTTCAGGTAGCCTGTTGCTGGTGTATCGAAAATTTAGCTTCGCAGGAATTCGCTGCGCTCGTTTTCAGGTAGCCTTATCTTGCTTTGGCGGCTCGGATGTTTTGCAGCAGTTCGTTTATATCTGCACCGGCGCCGTTTTTGAGGGCGGCCTGCGCCCATTTTTCTGCGTTGTGCAGTGTGGCTGCTTGCCAGTCGGTTTGGTATTGGTCGAAGAAAATGTGGGCAAGGTTGGCCTGGGCTTGCAGGTGGCCCAGCTCGGCGGCTTTGATGTGCCAGTATAGGCCTGCCTCATGGTCTTGCTCGTAGAAATCGAAATGGGCGGACAATTTCAATGCGGCTTGGCTGTCGCCTGCGGCGGCGGCTTGTTTTAAACGCTCCAGTTCGTTGGCGGGGATGGCGGCGAAGCTACTGATGGGTGGGTCGGGGTCTGGCAGGGGCATAGGGTGTTCACTTTGGGCATGGGCACTGAGACTGAGGCAGGTAAGGATTAGAGCCGGTATGGCGGCCGGCCGGATGGGTTTGATTGGGCGCATTGTGCTCGTATTTTCCTGTACAAGAGGCTACCTGAAAATAGTTTGCCTGATTTTCAGGTAACCTCTTTTTTCTGTTTGGCAGCGGCTTTGCGGCGGCGGTTTTCTTTCGGGTCGATAAGCAGGGCGCGGTACACTTCCACGCGATCGCCTTCACGCAGCGGGGCGCTGTCTTTCACTTTTTTGCCGAAGATGCCGATGGGCGCGGTGGCAAAATCCACGTGCGGAAATTCGGTTGGCAAGGCGGATTGCAGCACGGCCTGCCGCGCGGTGGTGCCGCAGGCTACCTGAAAAGCCAGCAGGCGTTGTTTGCCCGGTTCGGCATAGGCCACTTCGATATTGAGCGGGGTATCGTTAGGCATAGCGGCGGCCTGCCTCTTTCACGAAAGCGTCTACCAGCGTGCCGCTGATGTGGCTGAACACGGGGCTGATGAGCGCGGAAAGCATGCGGCTGGAAAATTCGTAGTGCAGCTCGAATTCCACTTTGCAGGCATCGTCGCCCAAGGGCAGGAAGTGCCAAGTTCCGTTCAGGCTTTTAAACGGCCCTTCCAGTAACACCATGCGGATTTCGCGGCCGGGGATGTTGCGGTTGTGCGTGGCAAACGATTGGCGCACGCCCATATAGTCCATAAACAGCCGTGCTTTCAATTCGTTGCCGCTGCGCTCGATGATTTCGGTGCGGCTGTACCACGGCAGAAACTGCGGATAATCCTCCGCTTTGTCCACCAGCTCGAACATCTGCTCGGCAGAATGAGGCACGAGCAGGGATTTCTTCACGGTTTTGAGCGACATACAAACGGCCTTGGCAATGCAAAGTGCGCATTATATAGCGAAACGCCAAACCGCCCCACCGCCCAGCACGCATCTGGCGTATCAAATACGCATATTATCCATTCGAAACAATAGATTATTCATAATCTGCCATTCTTGGCTCGAAACTTGCTTGAAGTCTGTCCGATACCGTTCGGCAGCCGCCGACCCGCTTCTTCAATTCCCTTTCCTTCACTCACAAAACACATGGAAAACTCCGCAGAACGTTTGGCTTGGATACAGCTTGCGCTGATGCCGTATATCGGCGCGGAAACGTTTTACGAACTCTGCCGCCACTACGGTTCGGCAGCCGCTGTGTGGGCTGCCGAACAGGAAGTGGCCGATATCCTGCCCAGCCGCCCGGCGCAGGAAGCCTGGCGCAGCCGCCGCCACGAGGCCGAGGCTGCCGCCGAAGCCGCGCTGGCATGGGAGCAGCAGGCAAACTGCCGTTTATTGTTGGCTTGCGACGCAGATTTTCCGCCGCAATTGGGCGAAGGCATCACCGCCCCGCCCGTATTGTTTGCCCGCGGCAACACCGAATGGCTACACCGGCCTTCGGTGGCTATAGTGGGCAGCCGGCACGCCACGCCGCAGGCGATGCGGATTGCCGGCGAATTCGGCGAAGCCTTGGCCGCAGCCGGCATCGTAACCGTATCCGGCATGGCCGCCGGCATCGACAGCGCCGCCCACGAAGGCGCGTTGCGCAAGCAGGGCGGTACGGTGGCGGTGTGGGGCACGGGCATCGACCGCGTATATCCCGTGGCCAACAAAGCCCTAGCGCACTGCATCGCCGAAGAAGGCTGCGTGCTCTCCGAATTCCCCTTGGGCACGCGCCCGCTGGCCGGTAACTTCCCGCGCCGCAACCGCCTGATTGCCGCGCTCTCCTCCGCCGTTCTGGTGGTGGAAGCTGCTTTGGAATCCGGCTCGCTGATTACCGCGCGGCTGGCGGCAGACATGGGGCGCGAAGTGTTCGCCGTGCCCGGCTCCATCGACAACCCGCACAGCAAAGGCTGCCACGCGCTGATTAAGCAAGGCGCGAAGCTCACCGAAACGCTGGCCGATATTCTGGAAGAATGCCCGCAGCTGCCGCAAACCACATCGCCAAACCGCCAAACGGCAGCCCAAGTCAAAAGGCTACTTGAAAGTGAGCGAAGTGAGTTTCTGCGAAATAAAAATGAAGCTGGCGAGCATTGTGAAACTGAATCGCTCCCAAACGAGCAGCCCGTCTTAACCGATACCGCGCCGGAGCCATCCGAAACGGAAACCTCACTGCTGCTGCAAGCCATGGGCTACGACCCGGTACACCCCGACAGCCTGGCCGAAATGCTCAAACTGCCCGCCGCCGATGTGTATGCCGAACTGACTTTATTAGAAATCAACGGCCAAATTGCCCCGCTCTCCGGCGGCCGCTACCAACGGATTGCTCCAAACAGGAATACCAAATGATTGACGTAATTGCCTTCTTGATAAACAACTTCCAAGACTTCGACACCTGCCCGCCCAGCGAGGCCTTGGGCAGCCTCTTGGAGCAGGTGGGTTTCCAGGATGAGGAAATTCGTGATACGCTATTATTTATGAATGTGCTCCAAGAGCGTAGCCGCTCGCTACACCGCAATTTCCGCGAAGAGCAGGCGATGCGCGTGTATCTGCCCGAAGAACTTGCCGCTTTGCCGCCCGAGGCCTTGGGTTTGTTGCACTTTTTGGTGCAAAACGGCGCGCTTTCTGTGGAGCAGCGGGAATTTGTGCTGCTGGCGCTGATGCACCTGGCAGACAAGGCAGACGACCCGCTCACCGATGCGCATGTAAAAGTGCTGTCGCTCTTGGTGTTGTGGGCAGATAAATCCGAGCTGCCGATGCTCATCAGCGACGATTTGGTTAATGCCCTGCTGCACGGCCAGGCGGTGATGAATTGAGAAAGGCCGTTGCTCTTTAATATAAAAAGGCTACCTGAAAAATGAAGGTTTTCAGGTAGCCTTTGATTGAATACGGTGCGCTTGCACCAAGATGGATTCAGGCTACCTGAAACCTTGCTTTTATTGGCTAAAGCACAATATTTCTTTAGCTACAGCGTGGCTAAAAACAAAAGTATTTTGCGAGGAAACTATGTCGAAAAACCTGCTGATTGTGGAATCTCCCAACAAAATCAAATCGATTAAAAAATACCTGGGCAGCGATTTTGAAGTATTGGCCTCCTTCGGCCATGTGCGCGATTTGGTGCCGAAAAACGGCGCCGTCGATCCCGAGCACGATTTCGCCATGAAATACGAAGTGCCGGCCAAGAGCAAAAAGCACATCGACGCCATCGTGGCCGCCGCCAAAGAAGCCGACACCCTCTATCTGGCCACCGACCCGGACCGCGAAGGCGAAGCCATTTCCTGGCATATCTACGAAATCCTCAAAACCAAACGCGGCATCAAAAATCTGGACGAGCGCACCCTGCGCGTGGTGTTCCACGAAGTTACCAAAAAAGGCGTGCAGGAAGCCCTCAAGCAGCCGCGCAAGCTCGATATGGGCTTGGTGGACGCACAACAGGCGCGCCGCGCCTTGGATTACCTGGTCGGCTTCAACCTCTCCCCGCTGCTGTGGAAAAAAATCCGGCGCGGCCTGAGCGCCGGCCGCGTGCAAAGCCCCGCCCTGCGCCTGATTTGCGAGCGCGAAAACGAAATCCGCGCCTTTGAAACGCAGGAATACTGGAGCGTGCACCTCGACAGCCACAAAGGCCGCCAAAAATTTGCCGCCAAACTCACCCAGTGGCAGGGCAGCAAACTGGAGCAATTCTCCCTGCCCAACGAAGCCGCTCAGGCCGCCGTGTTGGCCGCCATGCAGGGCAAACCCGCGCAAGTGCTAGATGTGGTGAAGAAAAAAGCCACCCGCAAGCCTGCCGCGCCCTACACCACTTCCACCATGCAACAGGACGCCGTGCGCAAGCTCGGCTTCACCACCGACCGCACCATGCGCACCGCCCAGCAGCTGTTTGAAGGCGTGGACGTCGGCCAAGGCTCGGTCGGCCTGATTACCTATATGCGTACCGACAGCGTAACCCTGTCGCAAGACGCGATAGCCGAAATCCGCCACTACATCGACAACAAAATCGGCGCCGATTTCCTGCCCAAATCGCCGCGCATGTACCGCACCAAATCCAAAAACGCCCAAGAGGCGCACGAAGCTATCCGCCCCACTTCGGTGTACCGCACGCCCGAAAGCGTGAAGCCCTTCCTTTCCGCCGACCAATTCAAGCTCTACCAAATGATTTGGCAGCGCACCATGGCCTGCCAGATGGTGGAAGCCAAATTCGACGCCACTACCGTGGACATCGTCGTGGGCGAAGGCGTGTTCCGCGCCACAGGCCAAGTACTGGTATTTGCCGGCTTCCTGAGCGTGTATCAGGAAGGACACGATGAAGACGACGAGGATGAAGACAACAAAAAACTGCCCGAATTGGCCGTGGGCGACGCCCTGCCTGTAGACAAACTCTACGGTGAGCAGCACTTCACCCAGCCGCCGCCCCGCTTCAACGAGGCCACGCTGGTGAAGGCTTTGGAGGAGTTCGGCATCGGCCGCCCCTCCACCTACGCCAGCATCATCAAAACCCTGAAAGACCGCGAATACGTAACCATCGACCAACGCCGTTTCCTGCCCACCGACACCGGCGAAATCGTGAACAAATTCCTCACCGAACACTTCACCCAATACGTGGACTACGATTTCACCGCCAAGCTCGAAGACCAGCTCGACGACATTGCCAGCGGCAAGCGGCAGTGGATTCCTGTGATGGACAAATTCTGGAAAGGCTTCCACAAACAGATCGAGGAGAAAGCCGGCATCGAGCGCGCCAAAATCACCACCGAAGAGCTGGACGAAACCTGCCCTAAATGCGGCCAGCACAAGCTGCAAATCAAATTCGGCAAAGCCGGCCGTTTCATCGCCTGCGCAGGCTATCCCGAATGCGATTACACGCGCAATGCCAACGAAACTGCCGAGCAGGCTGCCGAGCGAATGGAACGCGACGCGCAGGCGCAGGCCGAATTGGCCGGACGCAGCTGCCCCAAATGTGGCGGACAACTCGTGTTCAAAAACAGTCGCACCGGCAGCAAATTCATCGGCTGCGCCAATTATCCGAAATGCAAACACGTCGAGCCGCTGGAAAAACCGAAAGACACCGGCGTGACCTGCCCGCAATGCGGCAAAGGGCATTTGGTGGAACGAAAATCGCGTTTCGGCACAACGTTTTACAGCTGCGACACCTATCCCGACTGCAAATACGCCGTGAACCACCAGCCGCTGAACGAGCCCTGCCCGCAGTGCGGCTGGAAAATCACCCTGCGCAAAGTGACCAAACGCTGGGGCGTGGAGCGCGTGTGCCCGCAAAAAGAATGCGGCTGGAAAGAGCAGCTGGAAGCGCCCGCGCCGAAAGGAGGCAAAGGCGGCGAATAAGGTGCAGGCTGCCTGCACGCAAGGAAACATCCCATGTACCGACACCTTGCCCGTTGCGCAGGCATGGCCGCCGTTGTGCTGGCCACCGCATGGCCGATATCGGTTTACACGGCATACGGCTGGGAAGCCGCGCTGGTTCACGCACCGATTGCAGCCGCCATTTACATCATGCTGCTCAATGCCTTGGTCATGCCGCTGCTCGACATCCATTCCGCGCGCAACGACCATCCGCCGCGCCGCTATTCGGGCATTGCCCTGGTGGCGGAAATCTGCTTCATCCTGCATCATCAAGCCGGAAAATTTTTGCAGGGCAGGCTGCCTGAAAACGTGCCGCTGGTTCCGCTTTGGCTGGGGCTGCCGCTGGCGGTGGCGGCTTATATGCTGGTGCCTGGCTGGATTCGCCGTTTTGCAGGCAGGCGGGAATAAAGTGCAGGCTGCTTTTCATCGGCCCGAAACCCCGATTCAACCAACCGATGTGTATATCCGTGGCGCTGCGTTTGAACATGAATTACCGCTTCAAAAGCAGCCTGCACTTTCTAACAAATTGAATCTCCAGTAAATTATCAAACTCCGCCACGGCCAACCTTGCCATTTGGCGCGCGCTCCAACATAATATAGGCCTTTCACTCTAAACAAAGGAAAGCAACACCATGCACACCACCTTATCCGCAAGCAAACAATGGGCGCAGCGCAACCAAACCGCCGCCTTTCTCCTGAAAACCGTTATCGGCGCCAACGTGGTTGCCCTGTTGGCACAACTGGCGATTCCGCAGCCTTGGGGCGTGGCCATTTCCGCCGGCTCGCTGGGCGTGATGGTGATGGGCTTCGCGCTGGGCCGCAAAGCCGCCATTGCCGCACTGACACTGTATGTTTTGGAAGGCGTGGCGGGATTGCCCGTCTTCGCCAACGGCCGCTCCGGCCTGTCCGTGCTGATGGGCCCGTCCGGCGGCTATCTGTTCGGCTATATCGCCATGGCCGGCATTTTGGGCTGGGCCACCGACAAAGGCGCGCTGCAATCCGCCGTGAAAAGCGTGGCGGCGGCACTGGCAGGCGTGGCCGTGCTGTATGCCTTCGGTATGGCGCAACTGTCGCTGTTCGTGCCGGCCAACGAACTCATTTACAAAGGTTTCACGACTTATCTGGCCTTCGACATCGCCAAAGCGTGCCTAGCCTGCTTCTTGGTCATGCCGGCCTACCGCTTCTTCCAAAAACTGTAAACACGGCAAAAGCAGCCTGCACCTTTGTGTTCCAAGTGCAGGCTGCTTTTTTTGGCGGACAAACATCGCAATCATGCAGCGTTGGCTCGCCGCCTTGCCTCATTTTTATTTTAATCCGCTATCGGGTGCTTGACCCGTTCCCCCACCGCGCTATGATGACCGACTCCACACGCACCGAACTTTCCCGAATACGCGCCGTTTTGCGCGGCATCCGCACCGTGCGGCTGACCGTGTACGAAAAAAGCAGCCTGCACACCGAAGGCGAAGGCAGCGTGCGCATTTCCGAACAAGACGGCTGCATTGACTTTGCCGAAACACTGCTGTGCGGTGGCAAACGCGCCTTCGACAGCAAACGCTGGCAATTCGGCGACACCGCGCTGACCTTCTGCCGCCTGCGCAACGGCACATACGAACCGCTGTTCTGCTTCGAGCCGGCCGAATCGGGCTGGCGGCCACAAAGCGAATACCTGTGCGCGCCCGACTGCTACCGAGCCGAACTCTCCTGCGACGGGCAGAATATTTATCTGACGGTGCATATTCACGGCAAAAATAAAGCGCAAACGGTGTGTTACGTTTACGCCTAAACCTAAACAAGTGCAGGCTGCCATCGGTCCGAATTCCTGATGGAAATCCGCCCCAAAAGCAGCCTGCACATTATCTTCCGTCCGCAGCGACCTAATGCACCGCCTTCTCCTGAAAACTCTCTTGCTGCACAATTTCGTTTGTCTCCAAGTTCAACGCCGTGAGCCAGCCGCCCCACAGCGCGCCCGTGTCGATGCCGCACACGCCTTTAGCACGGTGCAGCCCCAGCGCGGACCAATGCCCGAACACGATTTCGTGGCTCAAATTCCGCCTGTCCGCCGCATCGAACCATGCGTATTGCCCGAGCGGAATGTCGGCATACGTGGCGCTGTATTCGTGGTTCAGGCTGCCGTCTGCGTTGAGCGTGCGCATCCTCGTCAGCACGTTGGTGATGTAGCGCAGGCGGTCTTGGCCGCTCAATTCGGGCGACCAGAACTGCGGTTCGTTGCCGTACATGTGTTTGAAATAATGGTGGGCGTGGCCGCCTTGCAAGGTGTCCGCCACTTCGTCGGCATAAGCCTGCGCCTGCGCCACCGTCCATTCGGGCAGCAGCCCCGCGTGCACCAGAACGTGCGTGCCGGTGTGCCGCATCAGGGGCTGGCAGCGCAGCCAGTCGCGGTAACGCTTGGCGTGTGGATGCCGCACGATGTCGTCCAGCGTGTCGCGCCGCTTCATTTTTCCCTCGCCGTATAGCAATGCCAGCAAATGTAAATCGTGGTTGCCCAATACGATTTGCACGCTGTCTTCGTGGCGGCGGCAGAATTGCAGGCATGCCAGCGACTGCGGCCCGCGGTTCACGATATCGCCCACCAGCCATAAGGTGTCGGTGCCGTGGTTGAAGGCGATTTTGGCCAACAGGGCTTCCAGTTCGTCGTAACAGCCCTGCAAATCGCCGATGGCATAATGCGCCATGCCTTACCTCTTGTGTGTTGCTGCGAAAATTTTCATTTTATCATGTTTGCCAGACAAACTGACTGTGGCGTACAATCGGACGGCACTTGCCAAGTGCAGGCTGCTTTTTTTCTTTTAATTCCATCTTGCGAAAGGTTCACATCATGCATACCGTTGCCGACAAACTCAGCGCCCTGCGCGCGCAGCTCGACCAACATTCGTTAGACGCGTGGATTGCGCCCACCGCCGACCCGCATTTGTCGGAATACCTGCCCGAGCATTGGCAAAGCCGCGTGTGGCTTTCCGGCTTCACCGGTTCGGCAGGCACGCTGGTCATCACGAAAACCGCTGCGGCGCTGTGGGCGGACAGCCGCTATTGGGAACAGGCGGCGGTGCAGTTGACCGGCAGCGAAATCGAATTGGGCAAACTCGGCACGGGCGGCACCCACGTCCAATGGCTGCTGCAACACCTGCCCGACGGCGCGCGCGTCGGCATTGCGGGCGATATGCTTTCGCTGGCGGAACTGCGCCATGTGCAGGCTGCTTTTGCCGCACGGAATATCACGCTGCATTATGCGGACGATATTATCGCCAAAATCTGGCAAGGCCGCCCTGCCCTGCCGCAAGAACCCGTGTTCGTCCACGAAGCACCGTTCGCCCCCGAAAGCGCGGCGGACAAACTGGCGCGCGTGCGCAACGTCATGCGTGAAAAAGGCGCGAGCCACCATCTGGTTTCCTCGTTGGACGACATTGCCTGGATCACCAACCTGCGCGGCAGCGACGTGCCGTTCAACCCCGTGTTTCTGGCGCATTTGCTGATGGGCGAACACGATGCCACGCTGTTTGTGGACGAACGCAAACTCGACGGCAAAGTGCAGGCTGCTTTGACCGCGGCAGGCATCCGCACCGCGCCTTACGAAACCGCCGCCCAAGCCGTGGGCCGATTAACGCAGCCGCTGCTGCTCGAACCGGCCAAAGTCGCCCTGTCCACGCTGGAACACCTGCCCGAACAGGTGCGCCTGATTGAAGACATGAACCCCAGCACGCATTTCAAAGGCTGCAAATCGCCCGCCGAGCAAGAATACATCCGCCAAGCCATGGTGCAGGACGGCATTGCCCTGTGCGGCTTTTTTGCCGAGTTGGAACGCGATTTGGCGGCCGGCAAAACCGTTACCGAATACGACATCGACGCGCGCCTGTACCAACACCGCAGCCAACGCGAACACTTTATTTCTGCCAGCTTCGGCACGATTGCGGGCTTCAACGCCAACGGCGCGATGCCGCATTACAGCGCGCCCGAACACGGCAGCAGCACCATCAAAGGGCAAGGCCTGCTGCTGATTGACTCCGGCGCGCAATACCTGACCGGCACCACCGACATCACGCGCGTGATTCCGATTGGCACGCCCACCGCCGCGCAAAAACGCGATTTCACGCTGGTGCTCAAAGCGCACATCGCGCTGGCCACCGCCGTGTTCCCCGAAGGCATTTTGTCGCCGCTGTTGGACGCCATCTGCCGCAAACCTTTGTGGGCGGCGCAATGCGATTACGGCCACGGCACGGGTCACGGCGTGGGCTATTTCCTGAACGTGCACGAAGGCCCGCAGCGCATTGCCTACCAAGTGCCCGCCGTACCGCACCACGCCATGCGCGAAGGCATGTACACTTCGAACGAGCCGGGTTTGTACCGCCCGCAGCAATGGGGCATCCGCATCGAAAACCTGGTGCTGAACCAAAAAGTGACCGCGCCGCAGGAAACCGCGTTCGGCGAATATCTGTATTTTGAAACGGTAACGCTCTGCCCGATTGACACGCGGCTGGTCGATACCGCGCTGCTCACCGAAGAAGAACGCGGCTGGCTGAACGATTACCACGCCAAAGTGCGCGCCCAACTCGAACCGCATGTGTCGGGCGAAGCCAAAGCGTGGCTCATCGAACGCACCGAAGCCGTGTAAACGCGGCAAAAGCAGCCTGCACCCTTGCAAATCGCCATTAAGGCATCGCGTGCAGGCTGCTTTTCCTTCAACGGTATTTGAAGACGCATCGGCCGCACGTTTCCAAAGCAGCCTGCACCCTGAAACCGCCTTTGTTCCCCACCGGAAACCCATCATGTTCCAACACCTCCAAGCCTACGCGGGCGACCCGATTCTGAGCCTGGTCGAAACCTTCAACCGCGACCCGCGCGAACACAAAGTCAATTTGAGCATCGGCATTTATTTTGACGATGCAGGCTGCCTGCCGCTGCCCGAAGCCGTGCGCACCGCCCAAACGCAGCAGCCCGTTCAGGCGCAGCCCTATCTGCCGATGGAAGGCCATGCCGCCTTCCGTGCCGCCGCATTGCGCGTACTGCTGGGCAACGAACACCCCGTTTTGCAGCAAAACCGCGCCGTCGCCGTGCAAACGCTGGGCGGCTCTGGCGCGCTGAAACTGGCGGCGGATTTTCTGAAACGCTGGTATCCGCAGTCGCGCGCCTTCGTGAGCGACCCGACGTGGGACAACCACCGCGGCATTTTGGAAGGCGCGGGCATCGAAGTCGGCACTTATCCGTATTACGACCCCGACACCATCGGCGTGCGCTTTGCCGAACTGACGCAGTTCCTGCACACGCTGGACAGCGGCGACATCGTGCTGCTGCACCCTTGTTGCCACAACCCCACCGGCGTAGATTTGTCGCCCGAACAGTGGGACGAAGTGCTGCACATCATCCAAAGCCGCCGCCTGATTGCGCTGATGGACATCGCCTATCAGGGCTTCGGCGACGATTTCGACCGCGATGCCTATGCAGTGCGCAAAGCCGCCGATATGGGCTTGTCGTTTTTCGTCAGCAGCTCGTATTCCAAAAACATGTCTTTATACGGCGAACGCGTCGGCATTCTGGCCGCCGTCTGCCCCAACGCCGAACAGGCGGAGCGGGTGTTGGGCCAGCTGAAATTCGGCGTGCGGCGCATTTATTCCAGCCCGCCCTTCCACGGTGCGGACATTGCCGCGCGCGTGCTGAACGAAAGCAGCCTGCACCGCCAATGGCAAAACGAAGTCTATGCCATGCGCGACCGCATCAAACACATGCGCCGCCAACTGCACGACGCATTGTCGCAACGGTTGCCGCAACACGATTTCAGCCATTATGTTACCCAGCGCGGCATGTTCGGCTACACCGGCCTGAACGAACGTCAAGTGCAGCGCCTGCAAGACGAATTCGCCGTGTACCTGCTCAAATCCGGCCGCCTGTGCATGGCCGGTCTGAACAGCCGCAACATCGAATACGTCGCCCACGCCATCGCCACCGTTATGCAAGAAAGCGAAACACCATCATGAACGCCAAAAAGCAGCCTGCATTCACCCCCACCTTCCCTTGGCTCTGGCAAAGCCCCGTGCGCCTGCTCGGTTTCGGCTTCGGCACAGGGCTCGCGCCCAAAGCGCCCGGCACCTTCGGCACGCTGCCGGCCGTATTCATTGCCGGGCTGCTGCTCGGTTCGGGCATGAGCCGGCTCGCGCTTGCGCTTTGGTGCATCCCGCTGTTTTTCATCGGCATTTGGATTTGCAACCGGACCGAACGCGATTTGGGCGTGCACGATTACGGCGGCATCGTGTGGGACGAAATCGTTGCCATGCTGTTCGTTTTGGCGTGCGTGCCGCAAGGTTTGGGTTCGTGGGCACTCGCCTTCGCCCTGTTCCGCCTGTTCGATGCCGTGAAACCGCCGCCCATCCGCTGGTTCGACCGCCAAGTGAGCGGCGGATTCGGCGTGATGCTGGACGACGCCATCGCCGCCGCGTTCAGCATTGCCGCGTATTACCTGCTGACTTGGATATTCTGAACGCAAAAGCAGCCTGCACTTCCCAAAACAAAGTGCAGGCTGCTTTTTAAACGTCTGCCGCGCGGCAAAACAAAAGGAGCTTAACCGAAAGATTAAGCTCCTGAAATCTGGTGGGTCGTGAGCGATTCGAACGCTCGACCAACGGATTAAAAGTCCGCTGCTCTACCGACTGAGCTAACGACCCGAAAGACTGGCATTATACGCGAAACAGAAAGTCTGTCAAACCCCCGTTCTCAAATTTTTCGGAAAAATTTTCATCGGATTGTTTTCAATGGCAATTAAATTTTGCAAAACGCGCACGGTTGTGCCAGAATAGCCGCTTGTTTTAGTCGGGGTGCTGCTGAAATAGCGGCTGAGATAATACCCGTGAACCTGTTGCAGATAATACTGGCGTAGGAAACTAGGGCGATTTGGTGCAAACGCACCCTCAAACCGATTTTCTGTGCCGATTGGCGGCTGGGAATCGGTTTTTTTATTAGGAAAATATTGGAAATGCGTTTGAAAACGGTATTGGCCGGCGTGCTGGCCGTTTGGGTGCAGGCTGCTTTGGCGGCCACGGAAGTGCGTTTGGCGGTGCATGATTCGTATGATTTGCCGAAAGAGACGATTACGGCATTCGAATCGGCCAACGATGCCAAAGTGGTCATTTTAAAAATGGGCGACGGCAACGCCATGCTGAACCGCCTGATTCTGACGCGCAACGAAGGCGGCGTGGCCGACGCGGTGTACGGCTTGGACAACAACACGGTGGCCAAAGCGCATTCGGCGGGCATTCTGGCGGCCAGGCAGCCTGCATCGGCACGCACGGCGGTGCAACTGCCGCACGCGCTGGCGGTGGATTACGGCTTCGTTACCCTCAATTACGACAAAAAATGGTTTGCCGAGAAAAAACTGCCGTTGCCCAAAACGCTGGCTGACTTGGCACAACCGGCCTACCGCAACCTGCTGGTGATGCCGAATCCCGCCACCTCCACGCCCGGCTTGGCATTTTTGCTGGCGAACATCCGCGGCTTGGGCGAAGAAGGCGCGTTTGCCTGGTGGGCGAAAATGCGTCAAAACGGCGTGAAGGTAACGCAAGGCTGGTCGGACGCGTATTACAAAGAATTCACGCTCAACGGTGGCGCGCGGCCGCTGATGGTGGGCTATGCCAGCAGCCCGGCGGCGGAAGTGTTCTACAGCGAAGGCAAGCTGACGCAGCCGAACATGGGGCTGCTATTCCTGCCCGGCGGCAGCTATCTGCAAATTGAAGGCGCGGCGGTGCTGAACCACGCCAAGCAGCCTGCACTGGCCGCCAAACTGGTGCAACACCTGCAAAGCGCCGTGGTGCAAAAGGCCATCTTCCGCGCCATGTGGGTATATCCTGCGGTGCAAGGCACGCCGTCCGACCCGATGATGCGCCACTCCACCGTGCCGCAACGCCCCGCCCTGCTGCCGCCCGCACAAGTGGCACAGAAACAAAAAGACTGGGTGGCACGTTGGACGCGGACGGTGTTGAAATAACGCGGTCATTGCCATTATAGTGGATTAAAATAAAAATGAGACAAGGCGGCGAGCCGCAAGGCGTACA
>ERZ773008.1456-NODE-1456-length-16700-cov-5.100150_pt1 | contig 16700 bp, 17 predicted proteins | sample MGYA00580664_ERZ773008 | MGnify/ENA primary metagenome ERZ773008 (study PRJEB29015, sample SAMEA2738016) | human oral metagenome | biome: human oral; feature: human-associated habitat; material: dental | place: China | collected 2048 ... | reverse complement strand
TAATGTAGCCGCGCGCGCCTTGCCAAGCGTCATCGGCGCGGGACAGCACGGGCGTATAACGCGCATTGGGCAGCAGATACAGCAGCTCGCGCAGGGCGGCTTCGTCATACAAGCCAGCGGTATCGCGCGCGCCGTGGTAGATGTGTACGCTGCGGCTGGGTTGGGTGTCGCGCAGGTGGTGCAGCAGCGATTTAATCGGCGCAAAGCCTGTGCCCGTGGCGATAAAAATCAAAGGTTTATCGCTGTTTTCGTTAAGCGTAAACGAGCCCAGCGGCGCACGCACGCGCAGCACGTCGCCCACTTTCAGGCTGCCTGAAAACAGCGCGGGCGAGAACACGCCGCCTTCGCGCAGGCGCACATGAAACTCCATCACGCCGTTGTCGCTGGGCGCGTTGGCAAGCGAATAGCTGCGCACCGTGCCTTTATACAAAATGTCGGCATACTGCCCCGCGTAGAATTTAAACGGCGGCGATTTGGGCAACGCCAGCCGCAGCAGCGCCATTTTGCCGCGCACATCAATATGCGCCACCCGCGCGGGCATGGTGCGCGGGGCGATGGCTTTCGCGCCCTCGTAGGCGGGCAAATCCAGCACCACATCGCTTTGCGCGTGGCAGGCGCACAGCAGCACCATGCCCGCCGCCGCGTCTTCATCGGTGAGCGCGCAGTCGTCATACTCGCCCATTTGCACCTCGCCCGACACCACTTGGGCAACGCACGTTCCACACATACCGCTTTGGCAGGCGTTGGGCAGGTTGTAACCTTGGCGCAACGCGGCTTCTAGGATGGTTTCATCGGCTTGGGTTTCAAATTGGGTTTGGCTGGGGGTGAGGGTGATTTGGGACATGGCGGGCAACAATGGGGCGGTTAATGGGGTGAATAAAAAGGCGCGATTTTACCATGCAACAAGGGGTTAGGCAGCCTGAAACGCCAAATCGTGGGGTGGGCAACTGGTTTGCCCACCAAAATGTGGTGCGCGAACCATGGCGGGCAAACGAGTTGCCCACCCTACGCCTAAACGCGGGCGCAATGGTTAGGTAGCCTGAAACGCTTGCCCCGCGCCCTTACGGCTTGCTGGCAAGCCGTGCGCTGGCTAAAAATACGCAGTGTAAACCGCCGCCGCCTTTTGCATCAAATGACACCACCTTTTACAAGCTAACTTTATTTCCGCGTCAAAACCTTTTACATTTATCAGCCTGCAAGCATATCACTTGCAGGCTATTATTTTGGCTTAACCTATGCTTAAAAAGCCAGCTTAGCCAAACGTCCAAAGCATATTGTCTTCATATGCAGTCTGATAATTCAGCCGCGCCTTAACCGCCACCCTTCGGCAACCTTCCCACGCCTGCCAGTTGCCCGTCTTAGTGCTGCAAACGTAATCCACATAAGCGGACAGCTCGCTTTTGGTGCTGCTAAAAAACACAAACGGCGGTTTAATCTTATCTGCCAGTTTCAGAAATTGCACCATGCCGAAATACTGCTCGTTGGCGTATGCGCCTTGGGCAGTGGAAACATAGGGCGGGTCAAGCAGCAGTAGCGTGTTGGTCTGCCCTGCAAATTCAGGCAGCAGCTCGGTAAAACATTGCTGGCGGATTTCCAAGCCATTCAGATAGTCCGCAGCTTCGGCATAGGGCGATTGGGCAATGCCGTTCCACCAGATTTTGCTTTTTAAATCTGCCCAGTCTTTGGCTTGTTTGCCGCTAAATAAAAACCAGCTCGCTAGCGTTTGCACGTCCATAAAGCCGTTAAAGGCTTCAATCTCGGCGATGAGGCGGGCTTTGGTGTCATCGCTTAGCTTCCTGTTTTTGCCCGCTGTGCCCACAATAGCAAGGCATTGTTGGCGCAGTTTTTCCGTATCGGCGATATGGTGCAGGCGTTTTGCATAGCCATCAAAGTCGTTGTAAATCACGCGGGCTTGGGGCAAGGTGCGTTTGGCGGTGTGTGCCAGCAAGCCGCTGCCGCCGAATACGTCCACAATCGTCCAGCCTGCTCCATCATCGGGGATATTTTGTTGTAGAACAGGGATAAAGTGTTTTAGGAAATTGCGCTTTTGCCCGATAAAGGGTAAGGGTGCTTTTTTGTAGTTTTTCATGTGTGTGCCTTTGAGTATGTGTTTGGCTATCGGTACTCAAAGGCACTCTGTGTTTAATGGATTATCAATGGGTGATTAAATGGGGTTTAACCGCTTTCAGGCTGCCTGAAAGCATTTATCCAAAACCGCTTAAAACGTCTTAATCAACTTCTCCGCAATCCACCGCGCGACTGGCGGACAGACGGCGTTTCCCGCAGCCCGAGCTTCCGCAGCGTTGGTCTCATCCAGTCCGAGGCAAAGCCCATTATTTGCAGCCGCTCGCGCCCGCTCAACCATCTCACCCCGTCCGTTTCGCACAACGATAATGTCCGAACCCGCGCGGTCAATCCCTGCGGCGTAGATGCCTGCCAACAGAGTAACATGGGGTTCTTGTTGCGTTGGGTCGCACGTTTGCGCCAGCATTCCAACTGGTGCGGTGTCAGCCATAAACTCGGCGGGGGGCAGCTCTCCCAATCCAGCGACCATGAATACGCGACGGCGTTTTGTGGGGACTCCGAAATATGCAGCATTAAGCACGCGCCACGCCCCCAGATACCCGCATTGGGCAAGGGACTGGATAACTGTTTGAAAGTCTTGGCCAGCGTTTGAATTGAGCAACCCCGTAACGTTTTCCAACACAACCCATCGGGGTTTAAGGCTATCCACGATGTGGAGCGCATCAAAGAACAAGCCTGTGCGTTTGCCTGCCAATCCGCGCCGTTTACCTGCGATGGAAACGTCTTGACAGGGGAAGCCGCCGATAATGACATTAACGGGCGATAAGTCTGGCAGGCAGGTTCGCACATCAATAAACTGCTGGGCGTGCGGGAAGTGGTCAGCGAGCACGGCGCGGCAGGTGTCGTTGATTTCCACTTGCCAGCGAGTGGTAAAGCCTGCTTGTTCAAAGCCAAGGTCAAATCCGCCGATGCCTGCGAACAGACTGCCGACTGTGGGTTGTCGGGTGGATTTGGGTTGGATGGATTGAGATTGAGCATCCATAGTGTCCTTTCAAAATAGACGCTCGCGGGCGTTCGGCTAAAAGGCATGCTATGGATGCTCAAAAAAGTTTAGATTTTGATGTTTCAGGCAGCCTGAAAGTGATTAAATTGCTTGCAGCGCGGGCATTTCACCGCAAGGCGATACTTGCCTGTAATTTCCCCCAGTTTTCGGCGGCATGACTGGCAGCGCAGCTCGGTTTATGGGTTTTCTGTTTTCTCTTTTGTGTTCATTGTGCAGATTCCTGTGTTTTCGTTTACAATCCGCCCGCCCTCGAGGGCTACGGCGGCTAATGCAGGCTCTATCTGCTTTGGCAAGGGGGCGTGGGTGTGTTCACAGCGCACCCGCGTTCCTGCCGTACTTTTTCAGCATTCCCCGTTGTTTAACGGGGTTTTCTATTTTCAGCGCATTATGTGGAGCAGCTTTCAGGCTGCCTAAACCAATCCGCCAACGCCTGCGGGCTATATCGGTCGGGATACTGCAACCCCAACGCCGCCGCGCACCACTCACTGCAAAACCACTTTTTCAGGCTGCCTTTGATGCCCAGCACCACGCCGCACGCGCCGATAAAATCGTAACCCTCGCCTTGTGTGCGCCCAAAATAATTCAGCGTATCGGCATAGGCATTGGTTTGGCGGATGGGGATTAAATCCCACTTATCCGCAGGCAGCGGCATGGTTTTCAGGCGCACGCCGCCATCGCGCAGGCTGGCGGAATAGCAGTCGTATTGCTCGCCGCCTTTGTACACGGCGATTTCGCAATGGCTGTAAGGGCTGCGCGTGAATGTGCGTATCAACCAATCGCCCAGTCGGGCTTGCAACACGCTGGGGCTGTACCATTTGCCGCTGCGATTGCCTTTGTATAGGGCGAGGGCGATGCGTGGATTATCCATTGCTTGCCTCCTTCATTAACTCGGCTGCGCTCCAACCGTCTGAATAATCGTAGTCCAGCGGGTTTGTCGCTTTTAACATGGCTACCTTGTGTCGCTCGGCATTTTGGAAATCGTCCTGCTCATCAGCAATCAGCTTTAAGCTCAACTCGTCCAGCAGCTCACGGGTCATCGGCACAAAGCTGTTATCCACCGTTTTCCACATCAAGTTTTCAGGCAGCTTGTCCAGCGTGCGCAAAAAGGTGTACTGCATACGGCTATCGGCATCGCTATGCATCCATTTTTTGATTGAGTTGATATAGATGCCCGCATGGCGCGATTGGGCGCGTTTGGCTTTGATGCGCTCCCACATTTCGGCTTGCTGTTCGGCTTTAACGGCTGCGGCGGCTTCTTTGCTTAACGCCCATGCTTTGCCGTTCCATTGATGCAGTTCGCTGGGCGGGGCGGTTAGGGTTAAATGCGCGGGCAACTCTCCTACGGTTTCCACCGTTTCAGGCTGCCCATTGTCGGTGCGATAAGCGGTTTTGCCGCGATGGTCGGGCAAATATTGCCACGCCTGTTTTTCAGGCTGCCATTTCGCCGCCTGCTCGGGTTTGACTTCGGGCGGTTCGGTTTCCACGCAGCCCGCGGGGATTAACCAGTTTTCAGGCTGCATCGGGTCGGCATCGGCAACGGTTTGGCAAACATAAAAGCCCGCCGCGTCCAGTTGGCATACGGGTTTGGTTTGGATTGAAGATGAGTTCATGTTGATTACCTTTCAGGTTAGATTTTGATGCACGCCAACAACGCGACGTTTCGTGGGCGCGTTTCAGAGGCAGTCCGTGCTGCATTATTTACAGCAGGTCCGATATGCGCATGCGATGTTGCCCAGCTGCTGCCTTCGAGCGCCGTACCTCTGTCATGTTCCGATTCCAGCATAAAAGCACCTTCGCGTTTTTCCACCCCGTGCACCTGCGCGCGCTGGTAAGTAAACACCGCTTCCCATTTTTGCACCGCATCGCTCTGGAACGAGCCCAACGCCCGTCCAATATCAATGCCACGTCCATCATCCCAAAAGCGCGCAAATTCCCCGCGCAAATCAGGCAGGTTAAACGTGCTATACCCATCGCCCGCGCCGTAGCGTGTACCAATCGCGGCAAACAATTTGGCATAGGCAGTGCGCGACACCGCCGCGCCGTTGGCTTTAAGCCAGCCTGCGGGGGCGTAGTCAGCGGAAAAGGTCATCACCATGCCGCTGGGGCAGAAATCATTGCCACGCCCGTTTAGGATGTTGTGCGCTATCGTGTTAATCGCTTGCGCCAGTTGATTGTTTGTTGCCTTGTTGGGCGTAATATTCGCCGCCGCCAACACCGCCAGCAGCTCATCTTGCACTTGGTTCAGCCACCATGCAGGCAAAATCGTGCCCAGCTCGGTTGTGCCATTGCCATCGTGAAACTGCTTATCCTGCGTTTCAATTGCTAACATATATTTAATCCTTATAAGTAAACCGCACCGCCGTATGCGCGGGCTTCAAGTCTTCAAACACCGTTTCAATCACGCTGTCGCCATATACGCTCAACCGCTCACCCGCGCAGCTTGCTCCCGCGCGAAAGCGCCACACCGTTTGCGTGTTCGCCGCCACATTAACCACCCACACCCACATAATCTCTTCGGGCGCGAGCCTATCGCCTGCGCGGTTAATGCCCACGCGAAACGGCTGCGGCTCGTCAATGGTGATGGTGTAGCCCGCGCTTTGCGCCAGCTGGATAAAATAGGGAATGCTTAACCCGCCCACCGCGTTGATTTTGAGCAACACCGCCGCCAGCCGCGTCGCATAAGGCTTGCCCACATTCGCCGCTTCCAAGCCCAACACCCGCTCCCAATCCGCCAGCAATGCGCCCGATGTGTCGGGCAAACACGCCCCCGCCGCCGCTTCCGCGCTGCGCGCCACGCCATCCAACACCCGCGCATCAATCTGCGCCTGCTGCCGTATCCGCTGCGCGCCGCGTGCATAAGATACTGGCGGCAGCAAGCCCAGCAACACTTCCTGATAGCTCATGCCATCCGCTCCATATTCAGGCTGCCCAGCTTAAACCACTCAATCTTGCTCACCGTATCCGCGTGCAAATTCTCGCGCGGCGCAAGCAACACCCTATCCACCACGCCCGCCACATTGCTAATCACCGCTTCTAGCTGCGATACCACCACGCCATCGGCAGGAATCAGCGCATCAAAATAAGCTGTTACGGCAGCCTGAATATCGCGTTGCGCTGCCGCCCAATCCGCGCCGCTCAATTTGATTTGCACGTGCACATCCACCTGCGTGATGTCCGGCGCGAGCACGCGCACATTTTTGGCGGTAACAGGGCGCACCGCATCAATATAGTTTTGCACCGCCGCCAAGGTTTCCGCGCTGGGCAATTGATTGGCGGAAGTAATCGCTACATCCACCGTGCCCAAGCCGCGCCGCAGCGGGTAAACATAGGCGCTGGATACACCATCCACACTTAACGCCCAGTTTTTATAATCGTGCCGATTGCCGCCCGCAGGCGGGCGGCGGATGCGTTCCAATAGGCGCGACAGCAGCGAAGCATCGTTTTCCGCATCCGTGCCGCCTGTCGCCGATAGCATCACATCGCTGCTGATGCCTGCGCTGGCTGCCATCAATTGCCCTGCGGTGGTGTCGCAATTGCCCTGCTCGCCCGCTTCGCTTGCCACAATCGGCACGCGAGCGCTTAAACTGCCGTCAATCACCGCATCGGCGCGGGTAGTATAAAAACGGTTGCCCAGCTTAATCTGCGCCCCTGCCGCCAGCCTTGCCCCTGCTGTGCCCGCCAGTGTTGCCGTGCCGCCTGCGCGGGTTGCCGCACGGCGCGTAATCCCGCGCAATGCCGCGTGCCGCTCCAAATAAGCCGTATCCGCCGTGTCGGGGAAGATTTGCCGCGTTATCCACGTTTGATGCGCGTATTGCCCTGCGGCGCAGGATGCCAAGCGCGAAGCGTGCACATAATGGTCGCTATCGGCGCTGATGTCGGCATCGGGTATCAGCGATTGCGTGTCGCGCAAAATCGCCGCGCGTATGGTGTCAAAGTCAGGGGGTGTAAACATGGGTTTAAAATCTTTTTAAAAGCGGTTAAACAGGCGTTTTCAGGCTGCCCTACACAATCGGCACGCGGTGGTCATAATCAAAGCCGCCCTGCGCTGTTTCCACGCGGATGCGCAGCAGCAGCCAGCCATTGTGCGGCTGCGTGGCGGTTACGCTGATTTGCCGCGCTCGCCCATCGTCCACCATCGGCTGCAAGGCTTCCATCGCATACTGCTCTGCCAGCAAGCCCACCCGCGCCACATCTTTTTCGCGCTGCAACAAATGCAGCAGCGAGCCAATGCTTTTATCCGCCCACCATGTGCCCAGTGGCGTGCGCAAGCGGATATACACCGCGTTTTGCAGGTTTTTAACGGCGCGCCCTGTGTAATCGCCGGTTAAAGGGTTCAATTCTTTATCCATGCTGGCATCATACGGCGCAGCAAAGCAGGGCAGGCAGGCGCATGGCTTCGCCCCAAAAAAAAGGCAGCCAAAACGAATAAACCGTTTCAGGCTGCCTCTGCTTGTTTCCATCCATGCGTTATTGCGCCGCCCCCGTTGTCCCCCCGCTGTCGCCCGGATGCGTGTGTTGTTGCGTGGAAATATTGCCCGCCACCACATCGCCCGTGGTTTTCAGGCTGCCGTTGATGCGTGCCGCTGTTCCGCCTTCTCCGCCCGAAATGGCTAAACCGTTTTGCCCTGTGATTTGCCCCTTTGCCAACACCTGCGCACTCGCCTCCACCAGCGGGCTATCAATCGCCACCTTTTGGCTGGCACGAATCACCAAATTATCACAATCCATCTCAATCAGCCGCCCCTGCTTCAACACAATGCTGCTGCCCGATTGGTCATACACCGCCACTTCGCCGCCTTGCAAATTTTTCACCCGAAAACTGCCATGCTCGCTGGCAATCACAATGCCATGCGTGGTATCGCCGCCCAAAGGCAACACAATCATCTCGCTGCCCGCGGGCGCATGGCTGGTAAAACCAAATTGCTGCAATTGCTCCACATCTTGCAGCGTTTCCTCTGCCAACCCCTGCACCTGCACCCGCTGAATCGGCTCGCCCGATTGCGTTGCCGCCACCTTGCCGCGAAATGCCTGCCGAATCCCATCTTGCACGCCCCGCGCCACCTGCGCGGTTCGCTTTGCCAATTTTGCCAAACTCATTTGCTTTTCAACTCCTCGCCCTTATCCTTGCCCCGCGCCGTTTTGCGCTTGCCCTTGCGTTTGCGCGCCCGCTCCGCTTTTTGCGCATAGGCATCGGGTGTCCACACCCCATCTTCTTTTAGCCGCAGCTCCGTTTGCGTGCCACCCATGCGGCTCAACATCAAACGCCGCCCCATCACAAAGAAAATCGCATCAATGCCTTCTTCCTCGTCAATCAAATGCACGCGCTGCCCCGCCGCCCACAACACGCCCGCCACCGTTTTGTGGTCGCCCACGGTAACGGTAATGGTTAAACCTTCCAGCTTCCAATCGGAAAGCTGCTTTTTCGCCTGCCGTTTCAACGCTTCCAAATTATCCGCGTCCGCCACCACCACCGTTTTCGGCTTGTGTAAAGGCATAGACGGGTCTTGCCACACCCACTTTAAATCATGCTTCGCCGCATTGCCGCTTCTGCCGTGCGATTGCGCCAAAAAGGTTACTTCCGAAAAGCGATTGTCCACATCGCGCTCAATATTGATGCGCTCCACATTGCGGCGGTTATCGTTCCTGCTCCAACACAGCGTCGCCACAGGCTCTTGCGAATAATCCGCCCCACCCACCGCCAGCGTGCCATCCGCTTCCAGCCACACATGCAAGCCCACCGAGTTCGCCACATGGCTTAACGCCCGCCACGCGCTTTCGCTCGGTTCAATATCCACCTTATCCAGCGTGGGGTTGTGTTCCGCTTTCAATATCACGCGGGGCAGATATTGTCTCCACGGCGCAACCAGCTTTTGCACCGCCGCCAGCACCGTCATGCCCTTCACATTCACTTGCGGCGCAGAACAATCCACCAGCAAACAAGCCAAATCGCGCCCCGTTAAGCGCAGGCTGCGGCTGCCCTTATCTTTCTCATCGCGCTGATTGCCGATAATGCCTGTGAGCACCGTTTCGCCGTTAATCACCACTTCGCAGCGCTGCCCTGTTAAATCGGGGATTTGCCCTTGCGTTGCCGCCACGCCCAGCTCAAAATCAAAGCCATCGGCAGGAATCAAAAAATCGCTGTCAATATCGTAGCTTTGCCATGTGCGATGCTCCATGCCGCCAATGCGCAGCACAATTGAGTTGTCATACAAATTATTGGGCGTAGCCATTCATGATTTCTCCTGTTTGGATAAAGCAAGGATGGCGCAGCTGCGGATTAAGCCGTATCAATTCATCCGCGCGATTAATCTCGCCATACCAAGCAAACGCCAATTGATGCACCGTACCGCTTAACGGCGCAGGGCGGGCAATCAAGGGCGGTTTTTGGTTCAACGCCGCCACCGCCAGCAGGTTTAAATGCGCCGTCGCATCGCGCAGCGTTTCCACCACGGCATACACCGCATCATAAGCCTGCGCCTTGTCGCTCATCGCCGCCAGCGTGGCGCGCAAGCGGGCAATTTCCGCCACCGTGCGCTGCCGCACCGCGCGGTTGATGTGCCACACATCAGGCGCGGTCATGCTGTCGCCCTCGTGTTCCAGCAACAAGCAGGCAGCCTGAAACATCGTGCCCAACGCCATCAAGCGCAACACTTGCCCCACCTGCGCCCGCTCTGCCCAATCGCTGCCACGGCGTGTGTTGCTGTTTGCAGCCACTGCCATGCGCTGCTCCACCGTCGCCACCGCATCCGCCGCGCGCAGCAGCGCATCAAAACGGCTTTTCGCGCTGCGCACATCCGCCGCGTGCACTTCGCCATCCGCGCCAATCGCGGCAGCCTGAAACAATCCCGCCTGTACCATGCTGTACATCTCGCGCCACAGCCTTTTACTGCCTGCGCCATCGCCCGCGCCGCCGCCCTCGTGCCCGCCTAATCCCAAACTCCCCACATCAAACAAATCGCGCAACGCTGCCCATGCGCCCCTTGCCGCGCTGGCAAAGCCAAACGCGCTGCCAATCAACGCGCCGACGCTTTGTTTTGCCATGGTGAGCGCATCAATCCAGCCCTCCAATGCCGCGCGATAAGTGTCAATCCGCGCGATTAGGCGTTCAATCGCCATCAAAAACGCATTTTCAAACACAAAAATCTTTTGCGGCTCGCCGCTTTCGCGAAAGGTGATGCTCAGCGTGGCATAGTCCACATTGTCTGCGTCGTGGTGAAAGTGCCAGCTCGCGGCCATCATGTTTTGCAGCCGCCCCCACACAGGATGCACCAACACCCCCGCGCCGCGCTCCATCAACGCTTCCACCAGCGCATTCAAGCGGCTGTGGTAGCCCTTGCCCCAAAACACCGCTTCCACTTGCACCTGCCGCCCCGTGCTGCCCATGTCTTCCAGCCACACGCCATCGGTAAACGGGCGCGCGTGTTCCACCAACGCCTTGCCGTCTTGCTCATCCAGCGCCACCACATCAAAGCGCACATCGCGAAACGACGCATCTTGCAATACCGTGTGCCACATACTCATTGTCCCGCTCCTCGGTTAAACATATTCACTTGATGGCGCGACACGTTTTCCGCAATCAACCGCCCATCCAGCTGCACATGCACGTTGTTTTGAATGGTTTGGTTCAACCCGCCCAGCGTGCCGTTAATCGCATCCAGCTTGCCGCCCACCGCCGCCGTATCCGCCGCTAAGGCAGCCTGAAAGCTGGCAGTTTGCGCTTGCGTGGCGGTTTGGTACGCCGCCGTCTGCTGGCTAATCACCGGCGCGAGCTTTTCCGCAGGGGCAGCAGGCGCAGCAGATGCCGCGTTGTTCGGTTGCCCGAAGCGGATGATGTTGGGCTGCCGTCCCCGCTGCGCCTGCGCCCTTGCCAACAATTCGCTCTCGCCCGCATTCAGGCTGCCCGAATGCAACAGCAAGCCCGCCGCGCCCCATTTGCCCAGCGCGGTCGGATTGCTTGCCACCGCACCCAGCGCATTCCTGCCCATTCCGCCCAGCCATCCGCCCGCCGCGCGTACCGCGCCGCCGATTGCCTGTCCTGCTCTGCCTGCCGCCGATGCCGCCTGCGCCCCGCGTGTCGCAAACCAGCCACCTACGCCCCGCGTCGCGCCACCTATTGCCCGCCCCGCGCTGCCCACCGCGCTCGCCGCCTGCGCGCCCCGCGCCGCAAACCAACCGCCCACGCTTGCCGCCGCCCCGCGTAGCCAGCCGCCCATGCGTCCCATCGCCCCACCTGCGCCGCCGCCCCCACCGCGCCCCAGCATCGCCATCGCCCCCTGCGCCAAAGCTGCCGCGCTCGCCGCTGCCGCCAACGCCTTTAACGCCTCAGTAGCCACAGGAAACTGCGCCGTCAATTGCGCCAGCTTGGTTTCGCCCTCGGCAACCGTGGCAAAAAACTGCGAGCTTTGCAGGCTCAATTCTTTTTCCGCCTGCGCTTTTTCCTGCTTCGCCGCCTCGCCCAACGCCATAAATTGATTTTTGCCGCCAATCACATCGGTTTTATTGCCCATCAAGCCGTCAAAATACTGGCGCATCTGCTCGGCATCCATCATCGCATTCAAGCCCGCCCGCGCCTGCATATCCGGCATCAGCTTACTCACCATAAACGCCTGCATGGTCGCCATTTGTTGCTGCGCCAGCTCGTCGCCCTTATCCGCACGCGCTTTGACAGCCTGAAAGCCCTTGTCCTTGCTCAACAGCGTTTGGGCAAAATCCGCCAACACCTGCACCGCGTTTTTGCCCTGCTTTTGCCCTTCCAACACCATCTTTTGCCAATCCGCCTTGCTGCCCGACGTTTTCAGCAACTTGTCCATGCGTTTGGTGGTGTCGGCGGATAAGGCTTTTTGCAACACGTTTTTAACATTGTTCGCCGCCTCGTCGGGGCTGCCCGCCTTGTTGGATGCGGATTGCAGGGCGGAGAGCAGATACGCCAAGCCCGCTTCGCCGCCAAAACCCGCCGCCTTGGCATCGGGCAGCAGCGCGGGCAAATCGCGCACCATGTTGGCAATCTCAAACGTGCCCTGCATGCCCGATTGCGCCGCCATTTGCGATGCCTTCGCCACATCCAGCCCGTTATCAGCAAAGGTTTTCGCCAGCTTGGCGGCGGCTGCGCCATCGTATTGCCCGTTTTCGCCTGCCGCGCGTGCCATCGCGTGCGTTGCCGCTGCGTTTTTTTGCACATCCGCCCAGCTCATGCCGTTAGCCAGCATCCCCGATAGCGTATCCAATGCCAAATCGCTGCTGCCACCGTTTTGCTGCACCAATGCCAGCGCAAGGGCTTTGGTTTGCGCCATGCCCTCGCGTTGCAGCCAAGCCGTATCCGCGCCGCGCGTTTCGCCATGCGCCGCCCAAGTAACCTCGCGCAAGCGCATATCCAAAGCCTTATAGCGTTCTACTTCGGGGCGCACCGCCGCATAAGCTGCCGCGCTGCCCGCCGCCACCGTTGCCGCCCCGCGCCCAAGTGCGCCCATTCGGCTGCGCCAGCCGCCCGCGCCCTGCCGCAGCTCATCGTTCAGCTCGCGGATGCGGTTGCGCGTAGCCGTTGCCGCGCGGGCTAAATCGTTGTGCGAAGCGCGCCCTCTGCGGGCAAGGCGGTTATAGGCGGCTTGGGTTTGGGCGATTTCACGGCGAATCTCGCGCTCGGCGCGCACGCCTGCGATTTCATAAGGGCGATTGGCGCGATTGCGGGCAGCTTGCGCCCTGTTAAGCCGCGCCAATTCCTCTTGTGTTTGTTGCAATAAGCGTCTTGCCCCGCCATCGCGCGCCGATAGGGTCAACGACAAATTCATATTGCCATTTGCCATAAAAAATAGCCTTTAAACTTAAATTAACTCATGGTTAATTATCGTTTAAAGGCTAGATAGGGATAGATGGTAAAGGCTTCGCCCCGTGCGCCCAAAGGCTTACGCGCTAGGTTTCGGCAGCCGCCGCGACACAATCACTTCGCCGCCTGTGGGGCTGTGAATGCCCATGCTGGCAAGCAAGTCTTGCAGCCATGCCGTCAGCTCGGCATGGCACATGGCGCGCACGTCCGCCGCGCCCAGCCCCGCGCGTGCCAGCATAATCACCGCTTGGCGGTATTGCTGATGGGCGGTTTGGCTGCTGCGCGGGGTGTTCAGGCCGCCGCTGCGGGGGGCGCGGGGGCTTCCGTAGCGGCGGTGGATTTTGAGCGCAGGGTTTCCATTTCGTCCACCAATTGGCTGTAATCCGCGCCACTTAAATGGTTCAGCAGATAATCGGCAGTGATGATGTCTTGTGGGATGCCGTCAATAGATAATTGTTGCGCCCAATAAATCAGCGTTTCTTGCACCGCGCGGCGCGATTGCTGCGCTTCGCTGGCGTGTTCGGTCAGTGCGGGCAGGCTGTCTATGGCATCCATGGCGTTCAGTTCGCCGCCAATGGTCAGCGGCTTTAAAGCAGCCTGAAAATGGGTTTTGCCGTTGTATTCCAAGCCGTATTGCAGGGTAAAACTGTGTTTCATGGATTATCCTTACTCTACAATTTTATGTAGCGCAATCAATTCAATATCAATGCGCGCTTCGTTATCGGCTTCGTATTGCTCGCTGATTTCGGTGCTAAAACAATCCAAATACGACACGCGCTTGTCTTCTTGGTTGATGGGGTAAATGGTGATTTTGGCGCGGGTGATGTTGCCCCAATCAATCTCGGTGCCGTCAATCGGGATGGCGGCGGTGGCGCTCAATTTATGCTCGGTGATGCCGTCGGCATAGCCCATCACGCGCCCTTGGCGGTTCATGGTTTTCACGGGCTTGCGCCCTGTGGTGGTTTGCGGTTTCAGGCTGATGATTTCCACATCGCGCCCGTTCACTTCCATAATAATCGCGCCGGCATAGGTGGCATCGCTCATGGTGTTGTCCTTGTATTGGGTGTTGATGATGGGGCGCGTTGGTCTTGCCGCGCCCTGTTTGGGTATATCAAGCGGTTTTCAGGCTGCCTTATAGGATTAAATCAATCCGCCCCGCGAATACATGCAAGCCATTCACCACATCGGCAGGGATGGCAGCATTCACGCGGTTGGCATCTTGCAAGCTGCGGCTCACCACTAGCTTGCCCTTATTGGCTTCGGCGTTTTCAATAATCTCTGCCTGTTCCAGTTTCAGCAACACATCCAAGATCTCGCTTTTAACCTTGGGCAGCAAGCGGTCGCTGAGCTTATCGCGCGGAAAGCGCAAAGCAATGCGCTCTTTAATCGCGCGGCGCGTGTAATCCAGCGTGCGGATGGTGGTGATGTCCAACAGCGCAGGGTCGTCCACATTTGCCGCCGATTTGGTGTAGGTGGACACCGCGCGCATAATCTGAACCTTGCCTGCCACCACCGTCAGCGGTGTTAAGCCGTTATACAGCGCGTTGTTGCACTCATTAAACAGCGGCCATTGCGCATCGGGCGTAATGTTCAGCCCTTTGATTTCCAGCGTGTTCAAGGGGCGGGCGGGGTCTTCCTCAAACGCCAGCACCGCCGCATAGCCCGCTGCAATGATGCCGCACGCCTCCGCTGCGCCCTTATACCAAGCGCAAGTGATGCGCCCGTCGTTTAGCTGGGCGGTCAGGCTTGCGCCCTGCGGCATGGTGCCGCGCTGGGCAATCACGCCGATGCAGCCGCGCTGCTCAATGGCGTTGGATACTTGGGTAATGTGTTGGCTCAACGCCTTGGCGTTCGCCGCATCGCTAAATGGCGACACGATAATGTGGTAATGCTTGCCCGCCACCTTATCCAGCGCGGCGGCAATATCGGCATTTTGTGCGCCATTTGTCATAGCCGTAATGCTGCCTGAAAAGCCACTTGTGCCCATATCGCAGGCAAGGCTGATTTCGTTGCCGATTGCGCCTTTGCTGCGCGCGGTCAATTTCAGGCTGCCTTGCTCGGCAGTTGCCGATACAGGCAGGGCAGCAGCATTCACCGCCGCCGCCAGTTTTTCCACCGCCTCTGCCGCGCTTTGGTTGGCAGACACCGCCACCGCAACCGCCACGCCGCCGATGGTGATGCTGATGCTGGCGGCAGTTTGCGCCGTGCCGTCTATTTTCAGGCTGCCTGTGGCGGCTACGCCCGCGCTGTGGTCGGGCAAGCCGATCACGGTTAAATCCAAATAAGCGTTGTTTTTAAACGCTTGGCGCACCATCAATTGCGCCCACGAGCCGCGCCCAAACAAATCGCCCGCCTGCGCATCGCTAAACAATTGCACAGGGGTTAAAGGCTCGTGCGTGCCGCTTGCCAACATCGGCGCCAGCAGCAGCACCGATTGCGGGTTTTGCGGCAAACCTTGCACCGCATTGCGCGTGTTAAATTCAATGTACTGCCCAGGCACGCGAATGCTGCCGGGGATGGTGTCAAAGCTAATGTGTTCTGCCATGGTTATTTGCCTTTCTTCGCGTTTTGGCTTTCGCCCAAACCTGCAAGCCCGTTTTCAGGCTGCTGATTGGACTGCTCGGCAGCGCTCGGCGCATCGTTGCTCAAAATCAGCAAATCGCCATCGGCAATGGCGCGGCGGTAATACACATCGTCGCCATCCACTTCCACAGGCGTTTGCCCAATATATTCATGCGGGTTATGCGCCAGCGGCACACGCAAGCCCACTTCTGCTACTACCATGATTTTATTCATGCGGATTCCTTCAAGGTAAACGGTCAGTCTTGCCAAAATTGCGCCGTCAGCGGGATTTTGGCGTTTTCGGCTTGGGGGTCAAAAATCAAGCCATCCAAATATTCAAACGGCGGATAAGGCGCGGAAGTCTCGCCCTGATAGCGGGTAAACACATAATCAGGATGCGTGCTGTCGCTTTGCGGCTCGGGGAAACGGTCGTTTTCCAAAGCGCAGCGGTTCAAGCGCAGGGTATATTCCAGCGCATACACGCTCACCGCCGCCTGCTGCACCAGCGTGTGATTGGCAATCGCGCGGATGGCTTTGGGGGTCAGCCCTCGGCTATCGGCAGCGGGCAGCCCCAGCCGTTGCCCATCCAGCAGGCGGCGCACCGCATCAATCAAATCGTTGCTGCCAATCTCTTGCAGCACCACGCCGCCTTGCCGCTGCGCCGCTTCATTGCGCAGGCTGCGCGTGGCGCACATCACGGCAAAGGTGGCGGTGTCTTGATAGCGATTGCCGCCGCTGATGGTTTCCACGCGGCTGCCGCCATAGGTAACCCACACCGCAGGCAGGGTTTTGATTTGCGCAGCAAGGTCGTCCGCCTCGCCGTTGTAGCTTTTCACCGTGCGCACCATGCGCCCCAAGCCGCGTTGCAGCCGCAGGCAAATGGCTTGCTCAATCTGGGTGGTTATCATGTGGTATCCCTTGCAAAGATGCGGTTTTTACCGTTGGCAAACACCACGCCGTTATCCGATGTCGCCACTTGCGCCCCACCGCTGTCCATCCCCAGTTGCACATCGCCGCGCGATAAGGCTTTAAGCAGCTCCAACACGTCAATTTTGTAGCGATTGCGGATTTCATCGGTAATCAACACGCCCGATGTGGCGGTTAAACGATAGCGGGCGATGTCGCACGCCAAGCGGCGCAAAATCGGCGGCGTCTCGGCAAACGGCTGTTTAAACCGCCCCAAATACGCATCAATTTCCGCGCTGGCATCAGCAAGGGCAACCGCCACCA
>ERZ773008.1455-NODE-1455-length-16709-cov-16.289780_pt1 | contig 16709 bp, 14 predicted proteins | sample MGYA00580664_ERZ773008 | MGnify/ENA primary metagenome ERZ773008 (study PRJEB29015, sample SAMEA2738016) | human oral metagenome | biome: human oral; feature: human-associated habitat; material: dental | place: China | collected 2048 ... | reverse complement strand
AGGTCATCGCCAAACCCTTATTCAGATCCCCCCTGCACACAGTGCCAGGGGGGATTAATATAGAAAGCTTGAAAATAATGAAGTAATACTGTACACTGTGAAGATATTCTAATTGAAAATTTTTAAGGAGTTATTATGTTGAAAAAAGTATTATTTTCTTTGTTTTCTATCGGTTATGCAGCATTAAGTTTTGCGGCTGTGAATGTTAATACAGCAACTGTGGATGAGTTGGATAAACAATTAACAGGCATTGGTCCTGCAAAGGCACGTGCGATTGTTGAGTATCGTGAGAAAAATGGCCCGTTCAAATCTGTAGATGATTTGGCTAAAGTACCGGGAATTAAAGAGGCAACGATTAACAAATTCCGTGCACAGGCGACAGTAGGAAATGGTGCAGCAGCACCCAAACCGGCAACGCCTGCAAAACCGCAGCCTGCAACGAAATAATCTTGTTATTTTGTTGAAAATTAATTATAATAAAAAAGCTTTCTATGTTTAGGAAGCTTTTTTTAATTTACACTGCTCGCATTTTACTCAAGGGTGCTTATTTTTAATAAGTTTTGGTCAAAATGTTATGCTTTTAACCCTTAAAGGAAAAAATATGTCTCAAATTACTATGCGCCAAATGATCGAAGCCGGCGTGCATTTCGGTCACCAAACTCGTTACTGGAACCCAAAAATGGCTCAATACATTTTTGGCGTGCGTAATAAAATTCACATTATTAACTTGGAAAAGACTGTTCCATTGTTCCAAGAGGCGCAAGAAGTAGTTCGCCGTTTGGTGGCGAATAAAGGCACTGTTTTGTTTGTTGGTACCAAGCGTCAAGCACGCGACATCATCAAAGAAGAGGCGCAACGTGCAGGTATGCCTTATGTTGATCATCGTTGGTTGGGCGGTATGCTGACAAACTATAAAACAGTTAAGCAGTCTATCAAACGCTTGGAAGAAAAAGCAGCTGTTTTGGCTAATGCGGAAACCAGCGGCTACAACAAAAAAGAATTGTTGGATATGACTCGCGAAGTGGAAAAACTGGAACGTTCTTTGGGCGGTATCAAAGACATGAAAGGTTTGCCTGATGCGATTTTTGTGATTGACACAGGCTACCAACACGGTACTTTGGTAGAAGCTGCAAAATTGGGTATCCCAGTGATTGCCGTTGTTGACTCTAACAACAGCCCTGATTTGGTAAAACACATTATTCCTGGCAATGACGACTCTGCAAAAGCAATTCGTTTGTACTGCCGTGGTATTGCCGATGCTGTATTGGAGGGTAAAAACCAAGCAGTAGCGGAAACTGTGGCAGCGACAAAAGCGGCTGAATAATGGTTTGAAATGTGCAGGCTGCCCGAAATATTTCCGGCAGCTTGTTTTAAATGATTGAATTTATTGGAGAACAATATGGCAGAAATTACTGCAAAAATGGTTGCTGATTTGCGTGCGGCAACAGGCTTGGGCATGATGGAATGCAAAAAAGCTTTGGTGGAAGCTGAAGGTAATTTTGAAAAAGCTGAAGAAATCTTGCGCATTAAATCAGGTGCGAAAGCCGGTAAATTGGCAGGCCGTACGGCTGCCGAAGGTGTATTGGCATTTGCGATTGAAGGCAAAACCGGTGCATTGGTGGAAGTGAACTGTGAAACTGACTTCGTAGCAAAAGACGTTGGTTTTGTGGCATTTGCGAATTCTGTAGCGAAAACTGTAGTGGCTAAAAAACCTGCAACCGTGGAAGAACTGAACGCGTTGGTTGAGGAAGAGCGTAAAGCAGTGATTGCCAAATTGGGCGAAAACATGTCTGTACGCCGGTTCCAAATTATCGAAGCTTCCGGCAACAGCAACTTGGTGGCATACATCCACGGCGCTTTGGCAAATGAAGGCGTATTGGTTGAATATACCGGCTCGGAAGATGTGGCCCGTAAAATCGGCATGCACATTGTTGCGGCGAAACCGCAATGTGTCCGCGAAGACCAAGTGGATGCAGAGTTGGTGGAAAAAGAACGCCACATTTACACCGAACAAGCTGTTGCTTCCGGCAAACCTGCTGAAATTGCTGCCAAAATGGTAGAAGGCCGCATCAAAAAATTCTTGGCAGAAGTGTCTTTGAACGGTCAGTCATTCGTGATGAACCCGGATCAAACCGTGGCACAATTTGCTAAAGAAAACGGCACTGAAATCTTGAGCTTTGTCCGCTATAAAGTGGGCGACGGCATTGAGAAAAAAGTGGTGGATTACGCTGCCGAAGTGGCTGCCGCCGCTAAAGTGTAATTTCCTTATATTTAAAACAGCCATCTTTCCTAGGTGGCTGTTTTTGTTATGTGCAGGCTGCTTTTGGTGGGATAAAAAGCCGCCTGCACTTTTCAGTTGTGAAAATAATCATAAATCTTTTCGGCCAATGCGCGGCTAATCCCTTCAACTTGCGCCAAATCTTCCACAGAAGCAGCCTGCACCCCACGCAAACCGCCAAAACGCATCAGCAGCGCGGCTTTCCGTTTCGCGCCCACGCCGGCAATATCGTTCAATGAAGAAGTTATCCGAGCTTTATCGCGCTTGGCACGCATGCCGGTAATGGCAAAGCGGTGGCTTTCATCGCGGATGGTTTGCAGCAGGTGCAGCGCGGGCGTGTTGGGAGGAACTCTGAAACGTTCGTTTTTAAACGGTAGAATCAGTTCTTCCAACCCCGCTTTGCGCTCCACGCCTTTGGCAATACCGACCAGCGGAATCGTCCAGCCAAGTTCTTCCCACACACTCACCGCCACGCCGATTTGCCCCATGCCGCCGTCAATCAGCACCGCATCGGGCAGGCGCACAGGTTCGCCATTGGCTGCTGCGCGCGCCATTTTGCCGTAACGCCGAGTCAGCACTTCGCGCATGGCGGCATAATCATCGCCCGCCTTTGCCGTGCTGATATTGTATCGGCGGTACTGGTTCGGCTGCATGGCAAAATCATCGTACACCACGCAGGACGCAATGGTCGCCTCGCCCTGCGTGTGGCTGATATCGAAACATTCCAAGCGGCGCAATTCGTTGGTGGGCAAACCGATGAGTTCCGCCAGCTGTTCCACGCGCTCGGTTTGCCGGCTGTTTTGCAGTTGGTGCTGAGCCAGCGCGTGCTCCGCATTCTTCACCGCCATGTTCAACCACACTTTTCGCTCGCCCTTTTCGGCTTTTGGAAACTGCATGGCGCGTGGATGTTCGCTGTTCAAAGCAGCCTGCAATGCTTCGGGCAACACGAAATTGCTCAGCAAAATATCCGGTTTGGGTTTGCCCAGATAATGTTGTGCCACAAAGGCTTCCGCATAATCCTGCGCGTTCGGCTCCGGGTCGTAGCGCGTGTCGGGGAAGAAACTTTTGTCGCCCACGTGGCGGCCGCCGCGAATGCTCACCCAATGCAGGCACACGCTGCCGCCCGCTTCAGCCACCGCCACAATGTCGATATCCTGCGGCTGGTTCAGGTTTTTGCTGTCGATGAACTGTTTGGACTGCATGGTGCCCAGCGCCTGAATCTGGTTGCGCCATTTGGCGGCCGCTTCAAAATCCAATGTTTCGGCAGCCTGCAACATTTTTTGTTCCAAATCCTTCATCAAATGCGCGGTTTTGCCGTTCAAAAATGCCACCGCATGGCGGACTTGTTCGCCGTATTCTTCGGGCGACACCGCACCCATGCACGGCGCGGAGCAGCGGTTGATTTGCGCGAGCAGGCACGGGCGGTCGCGGTGGGCGAACACGCTGTCTTCGCAGGTGCGCAGCCGAAACACTTTTTGCAGGATTTCAATGCTGTCACGCACCGCATAGCCGTTGGGATAGGGGCCGAAATATTGGTTCGGCTTTTTGGGCGTGCCGCGAAAATAGGCCAGCTGCGGAAATTCGTGCCCGCTCATCATCAAATACGGATAAGACTTGTCGTCCCGAAACAGGATATTGTATTTGGGCGACAAAGACTTAATCAGGTTGTTTTCCAGAATCAGCGCTTCGGCTTCGTTGCGCGTCAGCGTGATTTCCACTCGCGCAATCTGTTTAATCATCAGCTTGATGCGCGGCGAATGGTCGGTTTTTTGGAAATAGCTGGAGACACGGCGTTTCAGGTTCACCGCCTTGCCGACATATAAAACGCTGTCGTCCGCGGCAATCATGCGGTATACGCCGGCGGCATTGGGCAGCGATTTGAGGAAGATTTCCAGGTTGAATTCGGGGTTGGTGTCGGGCATGGGGCTATCCGTGGGTGATTTTTTCAAGCAGGTTCCAAATGCCGTTCAGCCACCAGCCGACCAGCCCCAGCCAAAACACCGCCAGCACCAAAACGGCCGAAATAAAATGTGCAGGCTGCTTTTGCCACGAATAATGCAGCAGGGCGATGCGGACGGTGCGCGTTTTGGCGGCGCGCGCCAATGCAACGGTGAGCGTGTACACCAAGGCCAGCCACAGCAGCGTGCCGGCAAGATAAAGCAGGATTCTCATGATGTGTAGCCGTAACGTGGGCGGATTCGGGCGAGGTGTTCGGTCAGCGCGGCGCAGTCTTTTTCGGCAAATCCGGTGGACGCATCGCAGAAATAAACATTATCGCATTCGGGTTCGAAAAATGGCGGCATGTCGTCCAGCGCAATCCATGCTTCGTGCAGGCTGCCGTGTTGTTGCCGCCATGCTTGGATTTCGCGTTCGCGGCTGCCTTCCCAAGCAATACCGTCCAATTTCGGCGTGCAGCCGATGATGCGGTCGCGGAAATCTGGGTTGAACCAGCGGCGCAGTTCGTCCAAAGGATAATGGTTGCGCCATGTGGAACTGATGACGAAGCGCGCATCGGCCTGTGCAGGCTGCCTGAAAAAGCCTTCCAGCAGGTCGCGTTGGCAGAAATGCAGCGCATAATGGCAGGGGAACGGGTACAGCACGCCGTCGAAGTCTAAAAATACGAGCACGGGATTTCCTTTGCATTGGACGTGGCGGCGGAAAAAGCAGCCTGCACGTGGAAAACAGAAGTGCAGGCTGCTTTCGGCAGGGCGTTTATGCGGCGGGACGGCAGGCCAGCAGATAGTTCACATCCACTTTGTCGCCCAGAAAATAATTCCGTGTCAACGGGTTGTATCCCATGCCCTGCGTGTCGGCAATATCTAGGCCGGCATGCCGTGCCATGCGCGCCAATTCGGCCGGCGTGATGAATTTCTGCCAGGTGTGCGTGCCTTTGGGAACGAGGTTCAGAATGTATTCCGCACCCAAAATGGCGTGGAGGTAGGACGTGGCGTTGCGGTTAATGGTGGAGAAAAACACCCAGCCGTCGGGCTTGGCGAGCTTGGCGCAGGCGCGGATGACGGACGCAGGGTCGGGAACGTGTTCCAGCATTTCCATGCAGCTCACAATATCGAACGAATGCGGCATTTCAGCGGCCAAATCTTCCACGCTGATGCAGCGGTACTGCACATTGCCCACGCCGTGCGTTTGCGCGTGTGCGGCAGCCGTTTGCAGCGACAATTCCGCCATATCCACGCCCAGCACGCTTTCGGCACCGCGCAATGCCATGCTTTCGCTCAGGATACCGCCGCCGCAGCCCACATCGACCACGGTTTTGCCTGCTAATTGGGCGTTGCGGTCGATATAGTCCAAACGCAGGGGGTTGATATCGTGCAGCGGTTTGAATTCGCCGTATTTGTCCCACCATTTGGCGGCCAGGCGGCTGAATTTTTCAATTTCGTCCGCATCGACATTAACGGTGTTTTGCATGAGTGTCTCCTTGTTTTAAAAAGTGCAGGCTGCTTTTATCGGTTGGCGCGGCTTTTCCACCACACGCCCCATGTGATGAGCAGCGCGGCGGCAAAGAACAACGCGCCCCAAACCGGCAGCGGCACGCCGAAAAAATAATACACCTCGCCGCACGCGCCCGAGCCGCGGATAAACCATTCGTACCAGTCGAACAGCGGTGCATCACGCAGGCGGAAAGTCCACGGCGCGCCGCAGGAAGGCTGTTCCGCCAGCGGCAGCGACTGCAAATGGATTTGCTTGGCGGCAATATACAAACCGAAAGCGGACGGCGCGGAAACCAGCACGGCGGCCAATGTGCGCGCCCAAGGTTTTTTCGTGGGCAGCAGCAACGACAGCAACGCCACTGCAAAAATCCCCGCCAACGCCATGCGCTGTTGGATGCACATCACGCAGGGGTTCATGTCCAGCACATATTGCGAAAATAACGAAGCGCACACGCCGGCCGCGCCCAGAACCGCCATGGCCAGCGGTATGGTTTTGTGGTGTAACCGCATAGTAATCTTCTTCAAATCAAAAGGGGAAGTATAACGCGATAAAAAGCAGCCTGCACTTTTTGTTTTCGGGTCAGGCTGCTTTTGGCGTGTAAATATGGTATGATGTGCGCCCCCCAAGTAGTCAGGCAACGCAATTTATGGAAAAAACCATCCGCATACAGAATTTTTTGGACGACAACCGCATTTCCCCGTTTCAATGGCTGATTTTTCTGGCCTGCTTCCTAGTGGCCTTTTTTGACGGCATGGACACCGCCGCCATCGGCTATATCGCCCCCAGCCTGTCGGACGACTGGGGCATCGGCAAACAAGACCTTGCGCCCGTGTTGAGTGCGGCATTGTTCGGCTTAGCCGCGGGGGCGGTAACTTCGGGCCCATTGGCCGACAAATTCGGGCGAAAACCCGTGCTGACCGTGTCTGTGCTGGTATTTTCCGGATTCTGCACTGCATCGGCCTTTGCGGGAAACTTGTGGGAAATGGGCGTTTTGCGCTTTGTTACCGGCTTGGGTTTGGGCGCGGCCATGCCCAATGCGGTAACGCTGTTGAGCGAATATTGCCCCACCCGCAAGCGCGCCATGATCGTGAACACCATGTATTGCGGCTTTCCGCTGGGTGCGGCGGTGGGCGGATTTTTCGCCGCGTGGATCATTCCCGAACACGGCTGGCGCACGGCGTTGTTGTGGTGCGGTTTGGTGCCGCTGGCTTTGGGCGTGCTGATGGTGTTCTTGATGCCGCGTTCGGCGGTGTATCTGGCTGCCAAGCAGAAACCTGCCGCGCAAATCCGCCGTTTGCTGCTGCGCATTAACCCGAATGCGGATTTGGACAACGCACGGTTTTTGGCGGAAGTACCACAGACTTCTGCTACGGGGCAGGGCAGCCCGATAGCGATGGTGCTGGGCGCGCATTTCCGCGCTGGTTCGGTTTTGTTGTGGCTGTCGTATTTTTTCGGGCTGATTATTTTTTATGCGCTGATCAACTGGCTGCCCATTTTGTTCAAAGAAGCGAACATGTCGGCCGAACTGGGCGCGCGCGTTTCCGGATTGTTTGCGCTCGGCGGCTTGGGCGCGGTGGCCAGCGGTTATCTGATGGACAAATTCAACGGCAACAAACTGGTCGCGCTGCTGGCGCTGCTTTCCGCTGCTTCCGTGGCCTTGATTGGCTGGGCGATGGTGCAGGGCGTAGCAGCATTGGCCGGCGTGATATTGTTCGCCGGCGTGGTTTATAACACCATGCAGGCATCCCTGCCCGCGCTCGCCGCCCAGTTTTATCCCGTGGAATGCCGCTCGACCGGCGTGTCGTGGATGCTGGGCATCGGCCGCTTCGGCGCGATTGCCGGCACATTCCTGACGGGGCAGCTGCTGGCATGGAAACTGGACTATACGGTGATTTTCATGATTCTGGCGCTGCCCGCGCTGGTGGTGGCCGCGTGCCTGCTGATAAAGCAGAAGCGGTATGGGTAACGCAAAAGCAGCCTGCACATTCAGTTTCCCAAAGTGCAGGCTGCTTTTTTGTTGCCATATTTCACAGCGCAGCAGAAATTCGTGCTGTTCTGTTTGTGTGTTGATGCCCGCGCCGAATCCTCGATGGGTTTGGAATGGTTGCATGGTTCAAAAATATTAGGGGCTATCCTAGATAACTAGGGCGGCTCTTATTTTTATATAGTTATTCATTATTAGTTGTTTCAATAAGAAACTACTTTAAGTAGTAACAAATTAATCGGTTTTAAAAAACAACCTTGGTAAACACAGTTTTACTGTTCCAGACCACGTAGAAACCCATTATTCACAATATATTGCAAATTATTGACGGAAATTATTTGAGTACTTATGCTCCACAATACATTTGGTTATGGTATTTCACTAAAACGCAAGAGAGAGCTAGATTGAAGTGGGAACTTACTGCTTTGGGTGTTAATTTCAGGTAATATAGTATGGGTAAACCGTAGAAGTGGATACTTGCACCCATGTGTTTTCAATATTCGTTGTTATCCTGCATTCAGGCTGCCTGAAGCCGTTTTTATTTAAATTGGTCATTTGAATTTTGAATTGACGATTTGATTATGGAAATATCAGCAAGTGCGTGGGTGTAAACATCCACACCACCAATAGGTTACCCACACTACACTTGGAACAAGATAGATGAAAGATTATCTATTAATTTCATTGATTATATTTTTCTCATCGCTGTGGGGATATTCTCATATTTGGAACTTTAGCATATGGGATGAACCTACTTTTATAAAAATAAAACATATCCAAATTGTAGAAAGAATCAATGTAACGGTTCAGCATGAAAAATATGGAAATTATCTAGTTTTAGATATTCGAGATAGAAAAGCAAAAGCAGAATGCAATGGAATTAGTTTCCAATCTCCTGAATATGATGAGATTTGTAAACTTTAAGTTGGTACCAAAATACAGGCTGCTAATGTTCAATTCTTGGACTTTAATAGTCCAAGATTGGATGGTATGTTACTTGGAGGAGAGTTTATTTTCAGCAACAAAGTCATGAATTTTGATATATCAAAAAAGCAAGAGGCAATTACTTACTTTCTATGGTATAGGAGTATGCAGATATGGTTAATTCATATGATTATGATTGCATCCTTTTGTTTTTCAATTTATTTTTTTATTTCTATGTTAAGGAGTTATAAAAATAGCTAAAGTATCAGCATCAGATTTAGTAAATAGCGGGTGGTTGCAGTAAGTGCTAATGTTGCTAGTGATCCAGTTCAAAAGACTGTATTTGCAACAGAAGTTGCGTCAGGACTTACTGGCGCAGTTAAAGACGCAAAATCTGCCGCAATGGCAAAGGGAGTAAATGCAGCATTTTCTCCATCATTTCTTAATTTTAGTAAAATTAATCCAAACATTAAAAAGCAGCCTGCACTTTGCAAAATTAAAGTGCAGGCTGCTTTGGTAAGCACGGATTACTTTTCCACAATATTATCGGTGGCAGAATCTTCTTCTCTGTTTTCCGGCGGCGGCAGGAAGAGCGAGCGCGGGTTTTGTTTCACCTGCAGCCATGCGTGGCGGATGATTTGCCACCAGCCGTCGATTTTGGTTTCGCGTGAACGCAGCGCCACCCACAGTGTAATCGAGAAGCTGACCACAAGGTTCACCATGCCGATGAGCAGTACGAAGAACACGCTTTGCAGGAAAACCAGAATGCCGATACTGCCCGAAACGGCGGCATAGCCCACGTTGGCGGACGAAAATGCGACGTGGCGGATGTCGAACGGCAAATCCAGCGCGTGGCCGATGAAGCCGGTCATGCCCAACAGCATGCCGAAGCACAGGTTGCCCATCAGCGTGCCGTAGTTGTTGTGCCAATAGTCGGCCAGCTTGCCGCGCAGGGTTTGCGGCAGCAGCATTTTCAAAACGGGGTGGTGGCGCAGGCGCATCCGCAGGTTCAGATAGTTGCAGCGGTTGTCGAAATAGCCCGAAATAATCCCCGAGCAGAACAGCCACACGCCGGCAATGGCGGCATACCACAAGGTGGCTTTCAGGGGATTGACGGCATCAAGCTGCGCCCCGACTTCGGTTTTGTTGAGCAGGGGGAAAGCGTGGGTGGCGTCATAGACCAGCGCCACCACCATGGCCACGCTGATGGCCACCAACACGTTACCTGCCACGGCGGCAATCTGCGAGCGCAACACGTCCACTAGCAGCTGCGCGAGTTTCTGCTGCACCACTGGGCCTTTGTCGGTTTCTTCCACGGCGGCGGCAAAGCGCGAAGCGGTCATTGCAGGCTGCTTGGTTGCCACGGTGAAGCCGAGCATGAAAATCAGCATGAAGCCCAGGCCGTAATTCAGGCCGGAAATCAGGCTGTATAAGAAATAATTTTCGATTTGTTTGCCCAGGTAAAGTTTGAACAGCGACATCAGCGCAATCAGCACGCCGCCGCCTGCCGCACTGTACAAAATTCCCCAATATTCTTTGCGCGAACGGGCGATGTAGTGTTCGCCGTGGTCGCTGGTGTTTTGGGTGATACTGCGCGAAAGCATCCGCACGCTGCGTTTCCAAAGCCGTCTCACGCTGTGCTGTTCGGCGGCGGAATAGGCCAGCACACCGGCCAGTTTCAGCATGCAGCTGGGCGGTATCTGGGCGGGGGCGAACACGTTCAGCAGCAGGGTAATGCGGTCAAGCGTTTGTTGCAGGCGTTCGAGCAGGTGCGCCACGCGCAAAGAAGAACCTGCGCCCGCCGCGCCGCCTTTTTTGCGCAAGGTGTCCACTTGTGAACGGCATTGCGCCAACATCACATGCAGGTGGCTGTCGTCAAACGGCGTTTGGTGGAAATGGGCGGAAATCCACGAAGCCACTTCGCGTTGCAGCGCCACAAATGGCGAGTCGCGGTTGAGCAGGTTCGGGTCGAGTCGCACCAAATCAGGTTCGAGGGCTTCGGCCGCCACCCAAATCGACAGCATTTCAATGGCATGGAAACCTTCGTGGCGCAAATGGTTGTGCACGGTTTGGCGTTCTTGTTCGGGCGTGTGGCGGCGCAGCAGGGCAAACAGGGTCAGCCAGTCCGAATCGGGGATGGTCTGCATCCACACGCTGTCGCTGTCTTTGCTGAACAGGCGGAAAAACACGTCACGCAAATTGTTGCTGTCTTTATAGGCAGGGTTGATGTGTTCGTAAATGCGCTCGTTCAATTCGCGCACAAAGCCTTGCCGCGCGAAAATGCCCACGCTGATGAACAGCGGATACAGGCGCAGGCTGCACAGCCATTGGCACAGCAAGGAAGCGGTTCTGCCGCACAAATCGGGGTTTTCGCGGCAGATTCGCACCAGTTCCGCCATCCGGCCGGCCGCTTTCTTTTTGCCGCCGGCGCGCAGCCAAGAGGTCAGTCCCAGCAACAGGATAAAGGCTTGCCGCTCTTCCACTTGTTGCTGGATGAAGGGCAATAAAGAATTCTGGTTCAAACGGATTCGCATATTTCTTCCTTGGGTGTTTTGCAGCGGCGAACCAATGTGCAGGCTGCTTTTTCAGTCTCCAAAAGCAGCCTGCACCCCATCAATCGGCTTCGGCCGCCGCATCGTCTTCCGTGTCGGATGCCGCAATGGTATTGGGGACGACCGACACATATTTCAACGCCACCGACTGTTGTTCCGGGTCGATGTCGGACACCGCCAGCTTCACGACCGACTTCGGCGCGACTTCAAACGGAATGCCCGTGGCGCGGGCGGTGAGCGGCAACCCGTTCAGGCGCACCAAGTCGTCTTTCAGCACCACCGCCGTGATTTCGCGCACGTTTTCCTGTTGCAGCCAAACGCGCGCCCAGTAATGCTCCATCGTGTCCTGAAATTCGCGGTAGGCCGTATATGCGCTTTCAAACTGCCCCAGCGCCGCAAACAGGCCACTGTCCTTGTTACCAAATCGCGGCGCAACGCCTTCTTGCAGCAGGCTTTGCAGTTGCTTTTGGTTGATGTAGTCGCAGGCGCGGCGCAGCGGCGAAGTGAACCAGCCGTAATGCGCCACATTCATGCCGATGTGCGGTTCGGAGTGTGTGGACATCCGCACGCGCCCGCTCGGCTGCACGCGGAAAATCCCCGCCAGGCCGTGGTTGTGCAGCATTTCCGCCCACGCGGTATTGGCCAGAATCATCATTTCGCTCACCAGCGTGTCGATGGGCGAACCGCGTTCGCGGCGCACAATCACGACTTTGCCGTCCGCGTCGAAGTCGACGCTGTAATCGTATTTTTTCGGGGTGGCCGGGTCGTCCAACCGGTCGCGCTTTTTTTGCTGCTCGTAGGCCAGTTGCAGCAGGTACAGGCATTCGGCGTGATATGGGAACTGCGGATGGTCTGCGCTGCCCGTGCCGGTTTCGCTGTTGAAAAACGGTTCGATGTGCTGGATGCGCAGATTGGCGGCAATCGGCACCATTTCAATCCGGCTCACCGGTTCGGACAGCCGCCATTCCGCATCCACGTCGAAATAAATACTGAACGCGGGCACGGTTTTGCCTTCGTCCAGGCTATACGCGCCAATCCAGTTGTCAGGCAACATGGTGATTTTTCCTGCGGGGAAATAGACCGTGCTCCAGCGTTCGAAAACCAGTTGCTCGATGCTGCTGTCGGGTTCGATGGCCAAAGAAGGCGCGGCAATGTGGATGCCGACGCGCTTCACGCCGTTGCCCAAATCCTGCACCGACAATGCGTCGTCCACTTCGGTGGTGGTTATGTCGTCAATCGAAAACGCCTGCACATCGGCTGTCGGTAAATCTGCAGGCTGCTTTTGCAGTGCGATTTCGGGGGCTTGCGTGCCGTTCGGGAAGTGTTTGACGCAGAAGCGCTGCAACAGGTATTCGGGCAGCGAAGACACGCCGCCGGTGTGCTTGGCCAATTCGTATGCCGACATTTTCAGGCGGTCCGCCGCTTTTTGGAAGGCTTTGTAGGGCAAGGATTGCTTGTCGGGCTGGTGCAGGATGTGCGGCAGGTCGGCGGCCACCGCGTCGGGCAGCCTGCCTGCGGCCAGCTCGTCCGCCCACGCTTCAATTTGCGCTTCTTGCTGCGCTTTGCGCTCAATGGCGGCCAATGCTTGTTGCAGGATTTCGGCGGGCGCGGCTTTGAACACGCCTTTACTTTTTTTGTGGAAATACATGGGTGCGGCATAAAGCGCCATCAGCGTGGCGGCCAACTGCACGGCTTTGGGTTCGCTGCCGAAATATTCCTGCGCGGCTTCGCGGAACGTGAATTCTTCGGTGCCGACGCATTCCCACAGCAATTCGGTATCGATGGCGGCGGCTTCGTCCTGCGCGTTTTGCATGAACGCGTCCATGTTGCCGTCAAATTCCAGAAATACGTTGCCGGCTTTGATTTTCACGCGTTTGCCGTGTTGCGTGTCCGCCTGATAGGTGCTGTCGTTTTTTTGGACGATGCAGGCTGCTTTGAAGTGTCCGCTTTCTTCGTAAAAAATATTCATAAATGCGATGCTGTTGTGTTGCGTTGAAATGTGTTGGGAGGATTATAGCCTGAAATACAAAAGCAGCCTGCACTTTGAAGCATTGGCCAATGTGCAGGCTGCTTTTTGCCGTCCGGCTTACGACGCCATCCGTGCGAACACCGGTCGGGCGGCATCGATGGCCTGTTCAATCAATTCCGGCGTGTGGGCAGCGGAGACGAATCCTGCTTCGTATGCCGACGGGCCGAATGCCACGCCGTTATCCAACATGCCGTGGAAGAAGGCTTTGAAGCCGTCGGTGTTGGAAGCGGCCATGTCGGCGTAGGTTTGCGGGTATTGGCGCGCGAAATACAGGCCGAACATGCCGCCCTCGCTGTCGGCGCAGAAGGTGAGCCCTGCCTGTTCTGCCACTTGGCTCAGGCCTTGCGCCAGTTGTGTCGTGCGTGCGGACAATTGTTCGTAGAAACCGGGGCGCTGGATGATTTCCAGCGTTTTCAAACCGGCCGCCACGGCCACGGGGTTGCCCGACAGCGTGCCCGCCTGATACACGCCGCCCAAAGGCGAAATGCAGTCCATGATTTCTTTTTTGCCGCCCACGGCCGCCACGGGCATCCCGCCGCCGATGACTTTGCCCATCGTGGTCATGTCGGGCGTGATGCCGTGCAGCGATTGCGCGCCGCCCAACGCCACACGGAAGCCTGTCATCACCTCGTCGTAAATCAGCACTGCGCCATCTTGCGCGGTGGTTTGGCGCAGGGCTTGGACGAATTCCGCACTGGCGCGCACCAAGTTCATATTGCCCGCGATGGGTTCCAGAATCACGCCGGCAATTTGGCCGGGAAATTCGTCAAAGGCTTGTTTCAACGCAGCAACGTCGTTATACGGCAGGACGATGGTGTGTTGCGTCAAATCGGCGGGAACGCCTGCGGAGCTGGGATTGCCGAAGGTGAGCAGGCCGGAACCTGCTTTGACCAGCAGGCTGTCGGAGTGGCCGTGATAGCAGCCTTCGAATTTGATGATTTTGTCGCGCCCCGTGTAGCCGCGCGCCAGACGGATGGCGGTCATGGTGGCTTCCGTGCCGGACGACACCAGGCGCAAGCGCTTGACGCTGGGCACGATTTTGGCAATTTCTTCGGCAATGAGGATTTCGGCTTCCGTGGGCGCGCCGAACGACAAGCCGTCCATCGCGGCCTCGCGCACGGCTTCCACCACTTCGGGGTGTGCGTGTCCGACAATGCCCGTGCCCCATGAGCCGACAAAGTCGATATACTGCATGCCGTTTTCGTCCCACACAAACGGTCCTTGCGCGCGACGGATAAAGCGCGGCGTGCCACCCACGCTGCCGAAGGCGCGGACAGGCGAATTGACACCGGCGGGAATGATTTTTTTGGCGCGTTCAAATAAGGTTTCGTTGCGGTTCATGATGTATGGCTTCCTAATGGCTGATGGAAAAGGTCAATTTTAATGGTTTTGCGGTGCGGAAAAAAGCAGCCTGCACCAAAAAGGGAAGTGTAGGCTGCTTTTTGCAAAGATTTAGCGCGGAGCTTAATTGCAGTATTTGCTGATGTCTGTCTGATAGCGCGGAATCAACTGGTCTTTGTTGCGGGCATTGGATTTTTGCACCGTATCCAAGTTCATGCGCGCCGCGTTACAGTTTTGCGTTTTGGCTTCCTGCTCGCGTTTTGCATTTTCTTCTTCAATCTTACGGTTTTGCTCAGCAATGCGCTGATTTGCAATAGCCTGTTGCTCTGTTGGCGACATGTTTTCCATCGGAGTAGCTTTCGGCGTAGGCGGAATCACGGTGCCTGTGCGGATGTTGATTACGTTGGAGCGGCCCATCTGCATTTGGTTCGGAGTGTCCGAATACACATTATGACCGCTGCGCGAACGCCAGTTGAATACTTCAGTTTCCGCCGCAAAGGCTGTGCCAGCCAATAATGTCAATACGCCGGCTGCGATTACTTTTTTCATACGGTTTCCCTCATAGTATTGATGCGAAGATAAGTCATTATAATGTGTTCCTTTTTATATGTCATGAAAAAAGCGTTCGGCTAATGCCTTAATCCGACAATTATGCTACAATCGCGTGCATTTTAACGAAACCCAGCAAAGGTGTCTCCAAAATGCGTATTATCGAAAAAGGCTATACGTTCGACGACGTTCTGCTCGTCCCTGCCCATTCCCAAGTTCTCCCCCGCGATGTCTCGCTCAAAACTCCGCTCACCAAGAAAATCACATTGAACCTGCCACTGTTGTCTGCCGCCATGGACACAGTTACCGAAGCGCGCCTGGCGATTTCCATGGCGCAGGAAGGCGGCATCGGCATCATCCACAAAAATATGACGCCCGAACAGCAGGCTTTGGCCGTGCGCAAGGTGAAACGCCACGAAAGCGGCATTGTGAAAGACCCCGTAACCGTGTCGCCAGACAAACTCATCGGCGAACTGTTGGCGGAGCGTTCGCAGCGCAAACGCAAAATGTCGGGGCTGCCCGTGGTACAGGACGGCAAGGTTGTCGGCATCGTGACCAACCGCGATTTGCGTTTTGAAACGCGTTTGGATTTGCCCGTGTCCGCGATTATGACGCCGCGCGAAAAACTGATTTCCGTTCCGGTCGGTACTGGTATTGAGGAAGCGCGCGAAGTGATGCACGAACACAAAATCGAGCGCGTGCTGGTGTTGAACGAGAAAGACGAGCTCAAAGGCCTGATTACGGTAAAAGACATTATCAAGAACACTGAATTCCCGAATGCAAACAAAGATGAAGAAGGCCGTTTGCGCGTGGGTGCGGCGGTTGGCACGGGTGCGGACACAGAAGAGCGCGTGAAGGCTTTGGTGGAAGCCGGTGTGGACGTGATTGTGGTCGATACGGCGCACGGCCACAGCCAAGGTGTGATTGACCGCGTGAAATGGGTGAAACAGAATTTCCCCGAAGTGCAGGTTATCGGCGGCAACATTGCCACAGCGGCAGCGGCGTGTGATTTGGCGGCGGCGGGTGCAGACGCGGTGAAAGTGGGCATCGGCCCGGGTTCGATTTGTACGACGCGTATTATCGCCGGCGTGGGCGTGCCGCAACTGACGGCCGTGCACAACGTGTCCGAAGCCTTGAAAGGCAGCGGCGTTTCCGTGATTGCCGACGGCGGCATCCGCTTTTCGGGCGATATTGCCAAAGCTTTGGCGGCGGGCGCGGACTGCGTGATGTTGGGCGGCATGTTTGCGGGCACGGACGAAGCACCCGGCGAAATCGAGCTGTATCAAGGCCGCGCCTACAAATCCTATCGCGGCATGGGTTCGCTTGGCGCGATGAGCCAAGGTTCGTCCGACCGTTATTTCCAAGAAAAAACGGACAACACGGAAAAATACGTTCCCGAAGGCATTGAAGGCCGCGTGCCGCACAAAGGCCCGATTATCAACATCATCCACCAGTTGGTGGGCGGCCTGCGTTCCAGCATGGGCTATCTGGGTTGCGCCACGATTGCGGATATGCACGAGAAGGCGGAATTTGTGGAAATCACGTCTGCCGGCATGAGCGAATCGCACGTGCACGATGTGCAGATTACCAAAGAAGCGCCGA
>ERZ773008.1454-NODE-1454-length-16710-cov-8.141519_pt1 | contig 16710 bp, 20 predicted proteins | sample MGYA00580664_ERZ773008 | MGnify/ENA primary metagenome ERZ773008 (study PRJEB29015, sample SAMEA2738016) | human oral metagenome | biome: human oral; feature: human-associated habitat; material: dental | place: China | collected 2048 ... | reverse complement strand
CATTTGTACGGAGCAGGGCTTCAATCAGTGTCAGGATAAAATAGGTTTTACCGCCACCTGTACCGCCTGCAATCAGCATGTGTGGGAGCTTGTCATATTCCCACCAGATATTTTTCATCAGGCGGAGCCTTCCATTTTTTGCCTGTACTTCATCAATGGATATGCGGTTGGCAATCATGTCATAAAGCAGGGTATATTCCACATAGGAATCTTTCAGCTCTTTTTCGGTCAGCTCACAATATAAGCCGCTTTCTAACTTTTTCTCCAAATGCAGGAGCTGTTCCTGATACTTGCCCAGTGTGATTTCTACACGTATTCGTATCAGACCGTTTTTCATGTGGTAATAGATTTTCGGGAAGTAGCTTATCTTTTCCTTTGTCCGACCGGAAGAATCTTCAAAAATTCCCTCTGATTTTACCTGTTTTGCTTCATACCATTTATTTTCCAGTATCATTCTGGCTAATTTCTGACGATGGTAGAGCTGTTTTATCCAGTCATAACGATAGCGTTTAATCACAAAAATCAGCGACAGACAAACAATACCGGAAATGATACAGCTTAAAGCAAGGTAGGAAGTATTGATTTCACTTGCCTTTGGTAAATGAAAATCCTTCCGGTTTATCTCTAAGATAGTTTTGGCATGAAACAGGGCGACTACAAAAATAAACACCGGCAGGAGTATAGATATGGCTGTATGAAATACCAAATCTTTATCACTTGGGCGAATCCGTTTACCGGAAAAAAGCCACCGTTTCATGTGCGTATTTCTCCTTTCGATTTTTTCTCTTTATCTTATTTTTCATCTTATTTTTCAATAACAGGCTCTTTTTTAGGAGCTTCTTTTTTAAAATTTCCCGTATCCTTTGCCGGTACAATATCATCTGCCTTGATATACCAGTCCACCTCTGCTCCCTGAAAAGTTGCGGTTGCTACTGTATCGGCAACCGGATTGACAAGCTCTACATGTGCGTTATAGTCAAATTCTTTCAGCGGAACGCTTGCAGGAATGCTCACCTGAATCATTCGTCCCTGTCCTTTGGATTTGAGGTCATAGGTACGCTCCTTAATTTCTTCCGAAAGCGTGCCATCTTCCTTTTGAATGCGTACCTCACGGCGAAGTGCGGAGAATTTCAACTCTCCAAATGTTGCTTCCTTTTCTAAGACGATACCGTTTGCTAATCTCATTTCTTTTCCTCGCTTTCTATGCCTTTATCATGTCGTCGGCTTCCAGAATGTAATTGGTAAATCCTCGTGTGCCGATTTTATATCCCTCTGCTCTGATACGGGGATGGATGAGTTTTACTTTTTCCTCAAAGGCAAAGTTCTTTTCGCCTGCTTCTGCCGGAAGTATCACGATAATATCGTCTGCTCTCTGCACATCGGAATAGAGGTTGTAGCTTCTTGATAAGACCGTAAGCTGTCCGTTGATTCTTCTTTGTATGACTTTATCCTCACCGGCAAATTCTAAGTTTCCAAAAGTCTTTTCCATGTTGGGAATAACAAATTTTAGTTCCATATTTTTTCGTCCTTTCTGTGATCTATTGATTTTTATGTTTTCAGCGTATCTTTCGTAGGAGAACGACATTTCCTTTCCAAAGTTTTTCTTTCCATCATTATCACGACCTTTCAAATTAAATACAAAAATAGACACCTCATTGTTGAAGTGTCTACCTTTATGAATATTCAATTTGTGCTGGAGGTATCTATTAAATCTTCACCTTTCAAGGAAAATCGTCGTACCAAAGCTCATTCATACGTAGTAAATCAGTAGTAATTTAATTGGTTTTATCCTTGATAAGGTGCAGTGTCTCCAGTGTTTATGCAGATAATTTGGATTTTATGATGTTTTTATCCTTAAAAAAGAGTGAATTCGCAACTAAGTGCTCAATCCACTCCCGTTTTATTTCTGTCTGACATAGTTCATCATGTCGTATGGTAATGTATTGGCGGTTTCTTTGAGAGAATAATTTTCTAAATTATTGACATTTTGACGGAGAAATTTTGCATAACTAGCTGAAATCAGCTTTTCGTGTTCATATTCAAAAATAATCTTCCGCTCCAAATAATAGCCTCGTAGCATTTCCTTGATATTATTCGGTTTGATACGCGTGATAACCCGTTCAATAAAAGCACTGCTTTCAATAATTGCTGTCTCACGAATGCGCGAATCTTGCAAGAAATTGATAAGCGCAGTATTATAAACACCCTTCAGATTTTCTAAACTCCCGATAATTACTTCTGTATTGGCTAGATACAGTTCGGCAATCTCTTCTCTTTCAGCCTTACTAGGCTTTGCTCTATCTTGATTGAGCCAATTACGGAAAGTAGAGCCAAATGTAACAATCTCATGCAGCAATAAGCGAGTCATTCTGAAAAAGCTGATCAAAAAATAAGTGAAGTGCGAAGCAAGGTTGCGGTTGATTCTTTGCTCCATATTCCATAAATAACGTTGATAAATGGAATAGGCACGGTTGCTTATTTTTCTTTCTTCGTAGGCTTGTTCCAAGCCGTCACTTTCAATACTCAGCATCAGCAATTGCAAATCTGTCAAATCTTTTTGAACAGATTTTCCTTCCTGCTCTAGGATAAGATGCTCGATTCGTCCATGATAATTATCAATAGCCGCGTAAAGCGGAGCCTTAACTTTGGTATGTTTCAAATCTTCTTCCAATTCTTGGACAACATCATTTAAAATAGCAATATGCATGAGGTAGTCGGATGATTCTTCTTTGTTTTCTGATAAACGAGGTAATATTACAAGCCCTGTCAAAAAACTAAGCAACGTAACCCCAGCCACCAAGAAAAGCAAGAGAGGATACTTTTGTTCTAACGCTGTTGGAATCAAGAGAATGGTCGCAATAGACACCGTTCCTTTCACGCCTGAAAAAGTTAACAGAGCAATGTCTCTCCAATATTTCGACATTCTCTTTTTCAAACGCAGACTTCTCCAGAAATAAAAGCCATAAATCATGACAAAACGAATGGCAAATAGCACAATCGTCAGTAAAAGAATTGTCAGAAGGAGTCGAAGATTATCATAAACCGGACTTTTCAAAATGGGTTCAGCTATCGTTTCTAACTCTATTCCTAAAATGACAAAGACCGATCCATTCAGCATAAATGTGACAGTTTGCCAAATCGTATCTGTCACGGTATCAACTTGAGCTTCTAATAAAGTAATCCTTTTAAAACGACTAGCCTTAAAAATCCCTGCCACGACCACTGCAATAATTCCTGATACATGGAGTTCTTCGGCTAAAAAGAACGTCAGCAACGGTAAACTTAATTCTAACAACAATTCTCCTGCTGTGTCTGAGGCTCGCACCGTATACAGTAGCTTTTGCAACTGACGATTTAAAAAAGCAGTTAGACCACCCACAATAAAACCACCAATGATCGAAAGGATAAGTGAGATGCTGGCTTCTTGAGCCGAAAATTTCCCTGTCGTCCAAGCCGTCAGGGCAAATTGAAAGGCAACTAAACCACTCGCATCATTTAGTAAGCCCTCCCCTTTCAAAATATTTTCTACACGTTTTGGAAAGGTAAAGCGCTCAGATAAGGACGCAAAAGCCACCAAATCAGTCGGACCCAAGGCGGCTCCAACCGCGATACAAGCTGCAAGAGGAAGGTACACCCATAGCCAATGCGATAAAAAACCAAGACTCAAAGTTGATAGAAAAATAACTGGAAAAATCAGATAAATAACAATCTTCCAATGCTTAAGAATACTGGTAATATCGCTTTCTTCTGCTTCTCGAAACAGTAGCGGTCCAATGATTAAAGCTAGAAACAGCTCTGTCTCTAAATGAAACGTCCCAACTGGAATGAAAAATCCCAAGCCAATCCCTAATAAAATTTGTATGAGTGGCGTCGGCAAGCTTGGAAATAGCTTGTTGGTGGCATTTGAAACAATCAGAACAGATAAAAAGATAATAATATAAAGGAGTAAGTCCACATTTTCCTCCTTTATTTTTGTTTACAGCATTTTTCAAAAAGCATCTTCTGCTCGGAGATTTTTTGATCTATTTTCGATAAATCGCGATGCTCAATCATTTTTTGACAGCGCTCCATTTCAAGATTGACTAATTTTTTCTTAATCCGAAGCATTTTTTTGCTCATCTGCGCATCGTTTACTTGCTTTGCTAAGATTTCTCCATTGGTTGAATCTAGATATTGACTACGCAAGCAGTTCAATTTTTCATGTAGATATTGCTTATCCATTTTTCTCCCCACTTAGGTCATTTTTAATTTCTCAATCATCACTAAAAAGGGGGGCTGATTGATTTGGTTGATTGTTTTATAAAGGGCGACAGTAAATTCCTGCTGCGGCAATTGACTGACAAAATCTAAAACTGCATCTCGCTCCACATCGCCACCTGTATGTCCATAATAAATCATGATTGCAATCCGACCGCCAGTTACTAAGCGCTGACATAATTTTTCCAAAGCCTGAATAGTTGTATGTGGCTGCGTAATCACTGTTTTATCTGCCGACGGAAGATAGCCTAGATTAAAAATAGCTGCTTTAATACTTACAACATATTGATCCACATTTTCGTGACCTGTTAGAAGCAATTCAACATTGTCCAATTTAGCTTCTGCCAAGCGCTTGGTAGTTTGCTCAACGGCTTGCTCTTGAATATCAAAAGCATACACTTTTTTAGCCAATCGTGCCAAGAAAAGCGTGTCGTGCCCATTGCCCATAGTGGCATCAACGACGATGTCTTCATCAGTCACTACTTCCTCTAAAAAAGCATGTGCCATTTGTAATGGTCTTAACATATAAATCGTTGCTCCTTTGCTTTACACCCTTGAACGCTGCCGCGACGGTTCATTTCCTGTTCAATCGCATTGAGAACTTCCCATTTATTGAGGCTCCACATAGGGCCAATTAACATATCTCGTGGCGCATCGCCTGTAATCCGATGAATGACGATATGCTTAGGGATTATTTCTAATTGGTCACAAACAATTGAAACATACTCATCTTGGCTAAGCAGCTGCAAGCGTCCTTCATGATAATCTCGTTGCATGCGTGTGTTGGTCATTAAATGCAAAAGATGTAATTTAATCCCCTGAATATCATTGTCTGTCACACAGCGGCGAACATTTTCTATCATCATCTCATGGCTTTCACCAGGCAAACCATTGATTAAGTGAGAAACTATCTCGATTTTTGGAAATTTCCGCAGCCGTTGAACCGTTTCAACATATAATTCATAGGAATGTGCGCGGTTAATCAATTGCGAAGTAGCTTCATAAGTCGTCTGCAAGCCCAGCTCTACCGTCACATGCATGCGTTCAGATAATTCTGCTAGATAAGCAATCGTTTCATCAGGTAGACAGTCTGGCCTAGTTCCGATATTGATACCGACAACCCCTGGCTCATTGATGGCCTGTTCATAGCGTTCGCGAATGACTTCCACCTTATCATGGGTATTAGTGAAATTTTGAAAATAAACTAGATATTTCTTGACTTCAGGCCACTTGCGATGCATAAAGTCAATTTCCTTGTAAAATTGTTCACGAATCGGTGCTTCTGGTGCTACAATGGCATCACCTGACCCAGATACCGTACAAAAAGTACAGCCACCATGAGCTACCGTTCCGTCTCGATTAGGGCAATCAAAGCCCGCATCAATCGGAACTTTAAAGGTCTTCTCTCCAAATAGTTTTCGATAATAAGCATTTAACGAATTATATGGTTTCATAACTTCCATTGTACCACAAAATAAAATAGAACTCGCGTTCGGAGTTCTATTTACACTTTACTAATATCCGTTGGTTTCCATTGGTGTTTTTTCAAATCCACACAGCCATTCGTTTTAAAAGTCACTCCTTCAGCCCAGAGGAGATGTCGCTGATCTTCCCATGCTGGTGCTAAGCGTCCCATAGCATTCACCACACGATGACAAGGATATTTCCCATAAAGTTCTGCTTGAGACAGCACGCGCCCCACTAAACGAGCATTTCTTTCGCGCCCTATCAACTGCGCAATTTGTCCATAGGTAGCCACTTTTCCTACAGGAATGCAGGCTACAACTGATAAAATTTGATTTATTAATTTTTCATTCAATACTTTATTCATCAGCATTTTCCTTGTGACAACCTAATTTTGTTTTCTTCTAAAACGCCATTGGAAGCGCAACTTATCATAATAAGGAAATTCAATATGCAACATCCCTAAACCTAAGAAAAGACTTCCTAAAACATCTGTTGGATAATGAACTCCTAGATAAATGCGAGATGTCATGATTGTAAGAATGAATACCATGAGTAACACTTGCAGCAAATGTCTGAGATGACGATTTTTCACGCGCTGGCTCACAATAATCACTAACGCCCCAACAACTAACGTCGAAGCCAAGGCATGTCCACTCGGAAAAGAAAATCCACCTTCTTCTACTAAATGTTGGATCGTAGGACGAGGACGTTGATAGACATTTTTCAAAAGAGCCACTAAAATTCCCGTCAAAGCAAGATTTCCAGCCAAAAGAATCGCCTCACTCCACCATTTTTTATAAAGGAAAAGACCAACTAAAACTACAACCCAAGTTATAATAACGGGTATGTTGATTAGACTTGTCACGTTAGAAAAGAAAAATGTCAAAGAATCTGGTAAATCCCCACGCAACATTGTCTGAATTGGCCAATCAAAGCCTTTTAAATAATTAGGATGAAACTTGACAACATATCCTAAAATCACAAAAAGTAAAAGGGCAATAGAGCCCTTGGTTAAAAACGTTTGTTTATTTTTCATACTTGATTAAAATTGGTTTCAAAAGCAGATAAATCAGCCAGAAGGCAACTGCAAAAACCACACCTTCTAATAGATTAAATGGAATGACCATTGCAAATAGATAGTTTGCCACGCCCAGAATCTTTGAAATATCAAAATTAGCAAATGTTGCATAGAGTGGAATAGCATAGGCATAGTTGAGAATCAGCATTGCCAAGGTCAATCCGAGCGTCCCCACCACAGAAGCGATTAGAAAACGAACGGTTGTCTGCTCTTTTTTCCAAATCAAAGCAAAAGCAATTACGAAAACAGCAACCGCAATGATATTCATCGGCAAGCCAATATAAGTATTGACGCCTTGATTATTCAGCAGCAGTTTGAGCGCCGAACGAACCAATAAAATGCTCAAAGCACCACCTAAATCCAGCACCACTAATCCCAGTAAGATTGGTAAAATACTGAAATCTAGCTTTAAAAAGCTAGCCCCCGGTAAAATCGGGAAATCAAAGAACATCAGCAAAAATGAAATTGCTGAAAGAATGGCAACAACAGCCATTTTGCGTGTATGTGTCATAACAGGTTCCTCCAATTTATAAAAATTAGAGAAGCTGGAAGGCTTGCTGAAGAACGATTTCTCTAAATCAACGGAACCTTTGAAATAGTATAAGAAAATTTCCTTAAATAAAATTTAAAAGCTGTAATTTTAGGCCTTCTTCATCGCCTTTCGTCTTCTCCCATCCAGACTGTACTGTCGGTTGTGGAATTGCACCACATCAGCTTACGCTCGCGGACTTAAAGCAGCTATCCAGTTGGCAAAGATTTTGTTTTTAAATGAAGTGGCGTTTCAAGGGTACACAAAGAAACTACAACGCTATATAAAAACAAAAGATTGTCAACGGCTACAAATTACCGCCGGTCGGGAATTTCACCCTGCCCTGAAGACCCTTTAATCATAACAAAAAAAGCCTGCTAGAGCAAGCATTTTATCCGATGTCGTCCATTCTTTTAAGAAATCCTATTTTAATTTGTCATGTGCATAGTGATGTACTAGCTCCAAACCTGCAAAATTCTGTTGCCGCAGGGCTTCATACACCAGCATACAGACTGTATTTGACAAATTCAGACTTCTGACATGTTCATCATTCATCGGAATCCGCAAGGCTTTTTCAGAATGAGCACGCATAAAATCTTCTGGCAATCCCTTATCCTCACGCCCAAACATGAAATAGTGATTTCCAGCAGTTGCAAAATTTTCTTCCGCATAAACCTTCTCCGCAAACTTAGAAATCAAATACAATTGTCCGTCCATTTTACTCATGAATTCTTCTAAATTGTCATAATAAGTAATGTCCAGCTTATCCCAATAATCCAAGCCAGCTCGTTTCATCTTACGGTCATCAATCGGAAATCCCATTGGTAAAATGATATGAAGAGGCGAATTAGTCGCCGCACAAGTCCGTGCGATATTTCCTGTATTTTGAGGAATTTGTGGTTCAAAAAGAACAATGTGATTTTGAAATGTTGTCATATGTTATAGCCTTCTCATCTATCTTAGTGAGCTGTGATTGCTATCAAGCAAAAAAATAGCCACACTGCCCGGAGTCAAGCTCAGCAGACAGCGTGGTTTAAGGCTCATTAACTTACATCACAACAGGTTTGAGGTAAATCAATGAGGGTACTTTCTTAGTATATCACTTTCTTAGCACATGTCAACAAAAAAAGCTTTATTTTTTCATATTTTCTAGATTTTTATGATGAATTTTCAAGTTTTATCTTTTTATTTTCAATTACTGGACTCTTCTGAATAAAATATCTCTTTTTCTTTCTTCAAAATAATGAAATTTTTGCAAAAAAAGGTATGATAGGATAGGATACTTGGGAGGTATAAGATGAAAATTATTGTCGTTGGTGGCGGTAAAGTCGGATCTGCACTCTGCCGTTCACTTGTGGCGGAAAATCATGATGTGATTCTAATCGAACAAAATGAATCTGTCCTCAATAGGGTTACAAAACGTTATGATATTATGGGCATTGTGGGTAACGGTGCCAATTTTAAAATTTTAGAACAGGCTGATGTCGGACATTGTGACATTTTTATTGCCATGACGGAGCAAGATGAAGTCAATATGATTTCAGCTGTATTAGCTAAAAAAATGGGAGCAAAAGAAACGATTGTCCGCGCTCGCAATCCAGAATATTCAAATTCTTATTTTAAAGAAAAAAATATCCTTGGTTTTTCACTTATTGTCAATCCTGAGCTACTAGCAGCCCGTTACATTGCTAATATCATCGAATTTCCTAACGCACTTTCTGTGGAACATTTTTCAAATGGACGTGTCAGTTTAATGGCATTTAAAGTCAAACAAAATAGTAATCTGTGTCAGATGACTTTATCTCAATTTCGGAAGAAATTTGGAAATGTCTTGATTTGTGCTATTGAACGTGATAATCAATTGCTCATTCCAGATGGTGAAATTACCATTTTGCAGAATGATATAATCTATGTCACTGGAAATCGGGTGGATGTTATTCTTTTCCATAATTTCGTTCGACCAAAAGTTATAAAAAGTTTGATGCTCATTGGAGCAGGGAAGATTGCTTATTACCTACTCAATATTCTAAAAAATAGCAAAATCAAACTGAAAGTGATTGAAATTAATTCAAAACATGCTGAATGGTTTAGTCAAGAATTTCCGCATTTACATATTGTTCAAGGTGATGGTACTGCAAAAGACATTTTACTAGAAGAAAGTGCTCAACACTATGATGCAGTTGCTACCCTGACTGGTGTAGACGAAGAAAATATCATTTCTTCTATGTTCCTTGAAAGCATGGGGGTTCAAAAAAATATCACGAAAGTCAATCGGACTAGTTTACTTGAAATCATTGACAGTCAGGAATTTTCAAGTATTGTGACGCCTAAGAGAATTGCAGTGGATACAATTATGCACTTTGTCCGCGGACGTGTGAATGCTCAGTATTCTGATTTACAAGCTATGCACCACTTAGCTAATGGACAACTTGAAACCTTGCAATTTCAAATCAAGGAAGAAAATAAAATGACTGGAAGACCACTTTCTAGTTTGAAACTAAAGAAAGGTGTCTTAATTGCAGCCATTATCCGAAATGGAAAACCTATTTTCCCGACGGGTGAGGATTACATTCAAATAGGTGACCAAATCATTGTCACAACGCTCATTCAAAGTATCACACAAATATATGATTTGTTAGAGAGGTAAGCCATGAATAGAAATATGATTCGTTTCCTCATCTCCAAGTTGTTAATCATTGAAGCTGGACTACTTCTAGTTCCACTCATTGTGGCTTTCATCTATCGCGAGCCTCATCAAAATTTACTTTCCATTAGCATCACAATTGGAATCCTCTTGGTGGTCGGACTTTTAGGCAGTTCTTTTAAGCCCAAAAATCATCATATTTATGCCAAAGAAGGGGTTTTAATTGTCGCCTTATGCTGGATACTTTGGTCCTTCTTTGGGGCACTTCCTTTTGTTTTTTCAGGACAAATTCCTCACCTCATAGATGCTTTCTTTGAGATCAGTTCAGGCTTTACAACAACAGGTGCCTCTATCTTACCAGATGTCTCTGTCTTATCACATTCTCTACTCTTTTGGCGTAGTTTCACCCACTTAATTGGAGGTATGGGAGTCCTCGTCTTTGCCCTTGCTATCATGGAAAATAATAAAAATAGCCATTTGGAAGTGATGCGAGCAGAAGTTCCTGGTCCTGTCTTTGGTAAAGTTGTCTCTAAATTAAAAGACACGGCACAAATTCTCTATTTACTCTATTTGGCACTTTTTGCTATTTTTGTAGTAATCTATTACCTTGCAGGAATGCCTTTATTTGATAGCTTTATCATCGCCATGGGAACAGCTGGTACAGGAGGCTTTGCAGTTTACAATGATGGTATTGCTCACTATAACAGCTCTCTCATTACGTATCTAGTCAGTTTTGGAGTACTTATCTTTGGAGTAAATTTCAACCTCTACTACTTTTTACTATTGAGAAAATTTAAAGCATTCTTTGGAGATGAAGAATTGCGGACCTATCTCATTATTGTAACATCAACTACTCTTCTCATCTGTTTGAATGTCTTTCATATTTATCAAAATATAGCTAAGACTTTAGAAATTTCTCTTTTCCAAGTAGCGAATATCATCACCACCACTGGTTTTGGTCTTGGTGACATTACCTCTTGGCCACTCTTTTCTCAATTTATTCTCCTCATTCTCATGTGTATAGGAGGTTCTGCCGGATCAACTGCAGGAGGTTTAAAAATTGTTCGTGGCTTAATCTTAGTCCGCATTGCTAAAAATCAAGTTTTATCCACTCTCTCACCAAAACGTGTACTGACCCTGCATGTCAACCATAGCGTGATTGACAAAGATACACAGCATAAAATCTTAAAATACCTTGTGCTTTATACGATGATTATCATCAGTCTTATTTTCATTGTCAGTCTAGATAATAATAATTTGATGACCGTCGTGAGTGCTGTTCTTAGCTGTTTCAACAACATTGGACCAATGCTTGGTACAACAGATAGCTTTGCAATCTTTGGTCCAATTTCCAAATTCCTGCTCTCTCTTGCTATGATTGCTGGACGTTTAGAAATTTACCCAATGATTCTGCTCTTTATGCCACAAACTTGGTCCAAACGATAACTAGATCCAATAAAAACTCGCCAGTCAATAGACTAGTGAGTTTCTTTATTTTCTGAGTGATTGCGTCTCAAGCTAAAATCATCCGGTACAGGATCATCTCCTCCGTTCGCCCATGGATGGCAACGCAAAATACGTGCAATCCCCATCAACAAACCCTTGATGCCATGTTTTTCTATCGCTTGAATCATGTAGTTTGAGCAAGTTGGCTGATAACGACAGGAAGGTGGAAAAGCCGGTGAGATAAATTTTTGATAAAAACGGATTAGCGCGATAAGAACTTTTTTCATTATTTTTTCTTTGTAACAGCTAGATTATGTAACTGACTGACCTCTTTTTTATTGAGACGGCGAGCTTCACCTGGACGAAGACCAGTTAAATTTAGATGGCCAAATTGCGTGCGGGAAAGTTTATCTACTTGCAAACCAACAGCCTCAAACATCTTTTTTACTTGATGATTTCGCCCTTCATGGATCGTCAACTGGATAATCGAACGATTCTTAACCGGATCTACTTTCAGAATTTCATAAACAGCTGGTTTGGTTTTCTTACCATCAATTTTTACACCTTTTGTCAACGGTCGAAGGATCTCTTTATCAGCTACCCCCTTGACACGAGCGACATAGACCTTATCAATCTCATTTCGAGGATGAATCATTTCATCTGTAAAATCTCCATCATTTGTCAAAATTAAGGCACCTGACGTATCCCAATCAAGCCTCCCTACTGGATAAATCCGTTCTGTGACATTTGGTAACAAATCAACTACTGTTGGACGACCTTTGTCATCTGTCACGCTAGAAATAACACCACGTGGCTTATTTAAGAGGTAGTACACTTTTTCTTCATTGTAAATTGGCTGACCATTTACCTCCACGCGATCTCCAGACTTGATCGTCGTTGCCAATTCACGAATAACTTGTCCGTTTACAGTGACCAGCCCTTGCTTTATCAATTCTTCTGCTTTTCTACGACTAGCAATCCCAGCATGGGCAATATATTTATTGATTCTCATCCTCTATCCTTTCAACAAATAGTTGACTTTCCTCTGTTATTAACTCTGTTTCTTCCACTACTGGCAATTCTTCTATACTATTGATGCCCATATAATCCAAAAAATAATCAGTCGTCACATAAAGATTTGGGCGACCAAGCACTTCTTTTTTCCCATTTTCGCGAATCAAATCAAAAATCTGTAATTTAGAGATTGCACCACTAGAATTGACACCACGAATCTCATCCACTTCAATTCTTGTAATGGGCTGCTTGTAAGCAATAATCGACAAGGTTTCAAGTGCAGCTCTTGATAAACTTTGATTGATCGGAGCTCTTGAATATTCCCGCAAAAGGTCAGCGAAATCTTGTTTGGTAACAATTTTATAAGCATTCGATGTCTCTAATAGAGCAAGACTTGAATCTTCGTCTTTTCGATATTTTTCTGCTAATTTCTCCAAACTCTGTATCACACCCGTAGGCGGTATAGAGAGGAGATCTGCTAGTTGACGGACACGCAAGCCGTCCTCACCTGCTACAAAGAGCAAGGCTTCAATCTCTGCTAATTTACTCATTTCTTTTTCCCATTAGATAAATATTCCCAAAATTTTCTTCCTGCACCACTTGAATTTCTTGCACTTTTACCAATTCCAATGTTGCTAAAAATAGAGTAATGACTTCATTTATATCTTTTGTTTCTGAGAAGATCGCTTGAAGAGCAATTTTTTCTTGTAGATGGCAACGATTGCGTATTACATTCATCATGTCTTCAATTTTATATTCGTCTTTGACAATGGTTGTGTGGTTTTGAGCAAATTCTTCTCTTTTTTGTGTCATCAACTTTGAAAAGGCCAGAAACAAATCAATCGTTGTTTTGTCATGACGTAACTCAGCATTTCCATATACCAATTCGATTTTAGGCTTGGAGTAATAAAGAGCCCGTTCTTCATGCTGCTCTGCCATTTTCTCACCTAACAATTTGAATTTCCGATATTCTTCGATTTGAGCAAGTAAATCTTGCTCCAGATTCTCTTCAGTTTCTACGGTATCCGCCACTTTTGGCAAGAGCTTCCGACTTTTAATCAACATGAGCTGACTTGCCATGACCATATATTCACCCGTCACTTCTAACTTCATAGCTTGAAGGGTCGCTACATAAGCTAAGTACTGCTCAATAACCTCTGTAATCGGCACGTCATAGATATCCATTTGGTATCTTGACACCAAATGAAGTAATAAATCCAATGGGCCTTCAAAATCTTTAATTTTTATGTCCATTATCTATATTTTTCCAACGTCATCATTGTTTTCAAACCTAAATTGCGCGCAATTTCATATATTTCTACGCCTTTCTCTCGCTGACGTAAAATATATTGCTCTCGCAAACTCTGAGCAGATAAGGTAGCTTGATTTTTTTCAATCAAAAAAGCCTCTAATTGACGAAAGCCCCATTGCCGTGAATAGGTTTTCCCATTTTTTTCTAACAAATAAGTCCCTTCCAGAGTTGTTCCCAGTTCTCCAATCAATTGATCTGGAATAGGAACAATACGCTTTTGACCTGCTTTCTCAATGCGAATAATCTGAAAATCTAGATTTACATCTGCTACTTTTAACTGCAAAATTTCACTTGGCAACAGCCCCATTTCCAAAATGAGAAGTGCAATCAAACGACCGTTGTATTGATTTGTATCGGCATAAAAATTAGATAAGTCCAAAATCTCCGCATCGTGTTCTTTCGGAATTCCAACTTTTGGCAACTCTAGGCGATAAAAATTTGAAATGAAGCGTTTGTTGTATAAATAATACAAAAATTGATTGACAGCAGATAGCTTTCGCTTTTGAACAGAAGGTTTGAAGTCAGCAATAGAAGCCCGATAAATTCGAAGATTAGTATCTGTAATTTTTGCATGAATCACATCTACAAACTGCTCCAAATCATAAAAATAAGCTGTTTTTGAATTATCAGATAAATTTTTTCCTTCTAAAAAGGTGATTATTTCTTCTTTCATTTTGGATGGATCTCGTATTCATTCGCAAAGCTGTGTAAAAGAGCATTGACTGCTTTTAAGATAGATTTACGCGTAATAATTCCTTGAAACGTATTTTCCTGATCAACAACTGGCAAGAAGGACTCATCTACTAATTTATGTAGTACTTCTGTCAATGTAAAATCTGGGCCGACAGTTAGGTCATCTTTTTTTGCCATATGTACAATATCAGTTGTCATAAACTCCTCATCAGGGATTTCGTGCTGCATTTGATAAGACAAGATATCTGTTAGCGAAATCGTACCCACAAACTTTTTCTGATCTGTCACTACCGGTACTCGTGAGTATGTCATTTGACTCAGTAATAAAATAGCATGGTCTGCATTATGGGTATCAATCAAGACAGCCAAGTTTTCTGCCGGTGTTAAAAAAGTGTCTTCTTGCTGTAAAAGAAAATTTTCAAATTCTTTGGCAATCATCGAGAAAACTCCTTTGAGAGGCGAGAGTATAGCTCGTGCTGACGTGTATAGTAATCTACATGGAATGCATCATCAGTAATCTCTACCTTGGCATAAAGTCGCTCATTAATAACACCTCGTGGTTGACTGATCGACCCCGGATTTAAAAAGAGCGTTTTTCCTTCCATCCACGCATCTGGAATATGCAAATGCCCATATAAACAAATATCCGCATCTACCTCTTGTGCCCATAAATCCAATTTTTGAAAACCAAAGTTGATATGCTGAAGGTGACCATGAGTTTGTGCAATAACGGTACCATTTAAATCCGTCACCAAACGATCTGGATAGCCACCATAGAAATCCATGTTCCCTGCTACAACATAAATTCCTTGCCACACTTCGTCATCACTTGGCAGCTCAGAATCACCATTATGAAAAATAGCATCTACTTTTCCGAGATAATAGGTCTTTATCTCTTCTACAATAGCACGATCTCCATGAGAATCACTCATTACGATGATGGTTTGTTTTGCCATGTTGGAAATACCTCCACTAATTTTTGGACTGCTTGAGCTCGATGTGATTGAGCATTCTTTTCTTCCATTGTTAATTCTGCAGATGTTTTGCCTGTTTCACCTACTAAAAATAACGGATCATAGCCAAATCCATTCTCCCCTTTTGGCTCAAAATTAATATAGCCTGCCCAGTCAGCCTCCACGACTAGACTTTCTTTAGTAGGACTTGCTACCACAAGAGTTGTATGAAACTGCGCTGAGCGATCTTTCAACTCGAAAACCATTGCCAATTCATGTAGTAGTTTTGCATTATTTTCTAAGTCTGTCGCATCATTTCCAGCAAAGCGAGCAGACCAAACTCCAGGCAGACCACCTAACGCATCTACTTTTAAGCCTGAATCATCTGCCAATACCATTTTGCCAGTCAGCTTAGAGATAGTCTCTGCTTTTAAACGAGCATTTTCTTCAAAAGTCATCCCAGTTTCTGCGACCTCTGGTAAATCAGGATAGTCATTCAAATTTTCAATCTGATAGCCTAATTTTTCAAAGATTCTGCGGAATTCAGCGGTCTTTCCCTCATTACGAGTAGCAATTAAAATCGTATCTCCTACTGTCAAACCTGACAATTCTTGTTGAGAAAAGAAAACATTTAATTTGACACCTTTTTCAGGTAAGTGCACTAAAACTAATTGTCCCTTTTCCGTGATTAAAATAGCATCCTTATGAAATCGTGCCTGAAACTGTGATCCTTGATTTTCATTGATTAGTTGCAAGACGAATTGAACAAAAGACATGATTGAGTTATATTGAATCACTGCAACAGAAAAAGACTGTCCTTCAACTACTAATTGACGGAGCTCTTCCTCCATTCGACTAAGTTCTTCTGAAATGACATCTTTAAAATAGAATCCGCCGCCATAGGAAGACCATTCTCCAACATACCAATCTTGAGTATCTTTATACTCATAAATTTTATTGCTCATAATGTTACATGCTCCACATTTATTTTTTTGTTTAACCACGTTTCTGCAATTTCAGCAAACCTTTTCGCATTAGCTGTTGTAAAAAAGCAGTGTTGCGGGAGTTTTCCTTCTCTGCTATGATTGATTTCAAAATAGTTTAGTAAGACAGAAATGTCTCGTACACATTCTGCTCCACTATCAATCAATTTCACAGTTGGTCCCATCACATTTTGAATGATTGGTTTTAGTAAAGGATAATGAGTACAGCCTAGTACTAAAGTGTCCACCTTGCCTTTTAAAGGCATTAAGCTTTCATACACCACTTTTTTCGTAATACTAGACGACAGTTCATTAGATTCTACTAGCGGTACAA
>ERZ773008.1450-NODE-1450-length-16739-cov-17.684548_pt1 | contig 16739 bp, 12 predicted proteins | sample MGYA00580664_ERZ773008 | MGnify/ENA primary metagenome ERZ773008 (study PRJEB29015, sample SAMEA2738016) | human oral metagenome | biome: human oral; feature: human-associated habitat; material: dental | place: China | collected 2048 ... | reverse complement strand
GCGATGATGATCTCGAGGAAAACGCCGTGCATCTTCTCAGCAGTCGCAGCATCCACCTCACGGTTAAGAACGACAATCCCACCAAAGATAGATACAGGATCAGACTCATAAGCATAGTCCCAAGCGGTTTCGATGTCATCTGCCTGACCGATACCGCACGGATTCATATGTTTGAGTGCTACTACTGTCGGACGGTCTTTGAAATCTCGGATGATACGAATAGCTGCATCGGCATCGCGAATGTTATTGAAGGACAATTCCTTACCATTGAGCTGTTTTGCAGATGCAATAGAGTAGTCAGTCGGCAAAGCTTTTTGGTAAAAATCGGCATCCTGCTGAGGATTTTCCCCATAGCGCATGGCTTGTTTGAGGTCATAAGTCAAAGTGAGCTTTTCAGGTTTGCTTTCGCCCACTTGAGCTGTGAAGTATTCTGCAATCAAGGCATCATAAGCCGCTGTGTGACGGAAAACCTTGGCGGCTAAGCGCTGCCGCATTTCGTAGGTCGTTTGGCCATTTGCTGCCAACTCTTCCAGAATAAGAGCATAATCAGCCGGATCTACGACAACTGTAACGCTAGCATGATTTTTAGCTGCTGAACGAAGCATAGATGGCCCGCCGATATCGATGTTCTCTACAGCATCAGCGTAAATCACGTCTGGTTTGAGAATCGTTTCCTTGAAAGGATAGAGATTGACCACCACAAGGTCAATGAGCTCAATCTGATTATCCTTGGCCGCTTGCAGGTGGCTATCCAAGTCCCGACGAGCCAAAAGACCGCCGTGAATGTTTGGGTGGAGGGTCTTGACACGGCCATCCATCATCTCTGGGAAACCCGTCACATCATCGATAGCAATTGTGTCCACTCCAGCACTATCAAGAGCAATCTTCGTCCCACCTGTCGATATAATATCCCAACCAAGTTTTTTGAGTTCTTGGGCAAATTCGATAATGCCCGCTTTGTCTGAGACGCTAATTAAGGCGCGTTTAGTCATATTCTTTCCTTTCATTTTATCAAGAAATGCTTTCAAATTATCTATACTAAAGAATGACGATTATAATCTGTAATCTGATTTCCAAGTTCTTTTAACAGTTTTCTGATCTCAAGCTTACTAGTTTCACTTTCGTATACACTTCGCAATTCTGCATCTGTTGCACCAATCAGGGTTACAAATTCTACTTTTTCATGCGGAGTATCTAGGGGCTTAGCTAGATTATCACGAGCAGTCAGAAAACCTGTCAACTTAGACTTTTGCTGGGCATCAATTCCTACCGTTTGCTTGGTATAAATGTATTCTTCTTGCAAAACCACTTTACCTGTTTGAAAAATATACCTTGCCACATACTGCAACAAACCACAACCATTTTTAATTTCTTCTTCGTCATTACTTGATTTCTTTAACTTAAAATCCCATAACCACTGTATTCAGAGGCAGTGCTTTCTTCTTATTTTCTCTCCACTCCCAAGCTATTCAGAACCTCTGGATACAACTCGTACTCTGCTTCATGAATGCGGACTTCAAAGCTTTCCAGGTTGTCTTCGGCTAAACGCGGCACGCGCACTTGCTGAATAATCTTACCAGTGTCAACGCCCGAGTCCACCCAATGAATGGTCACGCCAGACTGCTCAACGCCAGCATTCCAAGCATCCTCAATCCCATGAGCTCCAGGAAATTCTGGCAGGTAGGCTGGATGAATGTTGATGATTCGACCTTCATAAGCACTAAGCAAGGTTGGGCCAACGATTTTCATGTAGCCAGCGAGGCAAACCAAGTCAATCTGGTGCTCTTCTAGTAGGTCTACAATGGCTTGCTCGTAAGCCGCCTTGTTCTCAAACTCCTTGAGTTCAAAAGCATAAGATAGGACATCGAGCTTGTCTGCACGCTCCAGTACGTAGGCATCACGATGGTCTGAAAAAACAAACTCCACTGGAAATTGTTCGGCAATCACTTGAAAATTTGAGCCATTACCAGAGGCAAAAACCGCTATTTTTTTCATTTGATGATGACACTTTCATTTTCTTTTTTGACAATCCGGCCAACTTCATAAACAGGCTCATCAAGAAGCTCTTTAACACGATCCACATTTTCAGGTGCTACGGCCAAAATCATCCCTAGCCCCATATTGAAGATTTCAAACATTTCTTGGTGCTTGATTTGACCATATTTCTCAAGTGCTTTGAAAATTGGTAGCACCGGAATCTTATCTTCCTCAATCACTGCAGCTAAATCACCCGAGAACATACGTGGGACATTTTCAATAAAGCCTCCACCTGTGATGTGGGCAATTCCATGAACTAGCTGTTCTATAATCAAAGGCAACAAAGCTTTGACATAAATTCGAGTTGGCTCAAGAAGAACTTCCTTAAGTTTCTTTCCTTCCAATTCGGGCAAGACTTCCTCACCTGTATAGTCGGCAAAAACACGACGAACGAGAGAGTAACCATTTGAGTGGATCCCACTGGAAGCAAGTCCAAGGAGGATATCCCCTTCGGCTACTTTTGAGCCATCAATGATTTGGCTTTTTTCAGCCACACCTACCGCAAAACCAGCCAAGTCATAGTCATCTTCTCCATACATACCAGGCATTTCAGCAGTTTCCCCACCAATGAGAGCTGCACCTGCCTGCACACAACCTTCAGCCACACCAGCGACAACTTGTTCCAACTTTGCTGGCTCATTTTTTCCAGTAGCAATATAGTCTAAAAAATAAAGAGGTTCCGCTCCTGCTGCGATGATGTCATTAACACACATAGCTACACAGTCCTGCCCAATTGTATCATGCTTGTCATATTGAATGGCCAGCATGAGCTTGGTTCCGACCCCATCCGTACCAGAAATCAATACTGGCTCCTTGACCCCAGTCTGAGACAGGTCGAACATGCCGCCAAAGCCACCCAGCGCCCCCATGACACCAGCCCGCTCTGTACGTGCCACATGTTTTTTGATTCGCTCAACAACTTCATAACCTGCTTCAACATCCACACCGGATTGTGCATATGCATTTTTATTTGTCATATTTTCTTCTCTTCCTTTCCTTTAATGGAGAGCCTTCATCCGCCTATTTATAAAAACTGGTCTTTTCTTCCAAACTTCTTCGATATTCTTCTTCATAGTCATAGAGAGGGGTTGGATAGTTTCCATCAAAGTAAGCCACGCAAAGTCCACCATTGGGAGCGTCTGTCTCAATACCAATGGAATCTACTAACCCCTCAATAGAGAGATAGGTCAGACTGTCCGCACCAATGATTTGACGGGTTTCTTCAACTGTGTGATTCGCTGCGATCAACTCCTGACGAGTCTGGATGTCAATCCCGTAAAAACATGGATAAGCTAGTGCTGGACTACCAATAGCAACGTGAACCTCAGAAGCTCCCGCTTCTTTCAAGAGCTGAACGATCCGACGAGATGTCGTTCCACGAACAATCGAATCATCAATCATAACGACTCGTTTTCCTTTAACAACACCTGATACCGCAGAGAGTTTCATACGAACTCCTTGCTCACGTAGTTCCTGAGTTGGTTGGATAAAAGTGCGTTGTGTATATTGGTTTTTGATTAAGCCCATTTCATTGGGTAAGCCTGATTCTTCCGCAAATCCCATAGCTGCACTGAGCGACGAATTAGGCACACCAACCACTATATCCGCTTCATGCTTAAACTCACGCGCTAACTGAGCACCCATTCGCTTACGAGCTGTATGTACATTAACACCATGGATATTGGAGTCTGGACGGGCAAAGTAGATATATTCCATAGAGCAAATTGCAAGCTGTGTATCTGTCGTATAGTGATCATACTGGATGCCCTGATCGTCAATGATGACCACCTCTCCAGGCTTCACATCTCTAAGCCACTCTGCTCCAATGACCTCAAAAGCACAGGTTTCAGAGGATACCACAATTGCACCATTCGCCATGCTCCCGATAGATAAAGGACGAAAACCATTTGGATCCAGCGCCACAATAAGCTTGTCTTCAAACATCAAGAGATAGGCAAAGCCTCCCTTAACTGTACTGAGTGCTTCTTTGACTTTTCCTATCAATGTAGGCTTATGGCTACGACGAATCAAATGCGCTAAAATTTCAGAATCTGAAGTCGAGCTGAAAATGGCTCCATTCTTTTCCAGTTCTTTTTTTAATGACGCTGCATTCGTCAAATTCCCATTATGGGCAAGACCAAATTGCATGTCATGAAATTTAAACATAAAAGGCTGGATATTATCTACAGAAGCCTCGCCAGCAGTCGCATAGCGAACGTGCCCAATCGCACCTGTTCCTGTTAATTTATCCAAATTAGCAGGATTTTTAAAGACTTCTGATAAAAGCCCCATATTACGATGGCGCTTCAATTGCCCAGCATCGTTAGAAAGGATTCCTGCCCCCTCCTGGCCACGATGCTGAAGGCTATGAAGACCAAAATACGTTAGTTTTGCTGCATCAGGATGCCCCCAGATACCGAAAACACCACATTCTTCATTAAGTGACTTTACTTCGTACGTCATTGGTTTACCTAAATTCTTTTATCTTGCAAAATGGAGAAAGCTAGCCGATCAGGCTAAACAAACTCCATATTCTTTCTTATAGTTCAGTTTCACTGCTTTCATACTGTCATCTGATACATTATTATTTTAGAAACTCATCTATATCTAGGACTATTTATTTTTGTCTGAAATAGCGAACAGCACTTTCAAATAGTTTCTGGTCTTTCTGACCTGGAATATTCTGGAAAAGACCTTCCTCCCAACGCTCTGAATGACCCATTTTCCCGATAATTTGACCATTCTTGCTAGTGATTCCTTCGATAGCGTAATGAGATCCGTTAGGATTGTACTTACTATCCATGCTTGGCTGACCATCGAAATCTACGTATTGACTCCAAATCTGACCATTGTCACGAAGTCTTGCAAACTCCTCTGCTGTTACGACAAACTTCCCTTCACCATGCGATACTGGGATCGCATGAATATCTCCAACTGTAACACCAGCAAGCCACGGTGAGTTAGTATTGACAATACGCGTTTCCACCATTCTAGCCACATGCTGATTAGCGTCATTATAAAAGAGAGTTGGACTTGTACTACTTGCATCTTCAAAGTTACCATATGGTAAAAGTCCTGATTTTACGAGAGCTTGAAATCCATTACAAATACCGATTACCAAGCCACCTCTCTCAATAAAGCTGTCAATAGCAGCACGAACCTTTTCATTAAGCAATATGTTAACAATGAATTTTGCTGAGCCGTCTGGTTCGTCTGCAGCTGAGAAACCTCCTGCAAAGAAGATAATGTCAGAATTGACAATATTGTCAACCATTTTGTCAACCGACTTGACAATGGCCTCTTCATCAATTGTTACGAAAGGCACTAAGTTTACTTGTGCTCCTTCTTTTTCAAAAGCTTTAGCTGAATCATATTCAGAGTTAGTCCCTGGGAATACTGGGATGTAAACCACAGGTTTTTCAATTGGTTTTTTGGCTTCGATGACTGTGCTAGACATAACAGCTGGAATTTCTGCCAATTCCGTTTCTTGTCTAAACTCAGTTGGGTAAACTTCTTCCAGTTTACCTTGGAAGGAACTGTCAAGTTTGTATCCATCTAACTTCACACTGTTGACAGTTAGTGTAAAGTCTGCACTAGTTTGACCGATTTTCTCTACCCCAACAATTTCTTCAGGTGAAGTGAAGATAAATCCACCCAATTGTGCTGTCAAGCTACTCTCAAGATGAGTCAATGATACATTTGCACCAATGTGATTCCCTAATACTGCAAGTGAGAGGCTTTCAACAACACCGCCATATTTAACCGCGGATGCTGCAGTTACCTCATGTACCGCCTGAATCTCTGAAAATTTAGCAAAGTTTGACTTAATCAATTCAAAGTCAATATCTTGAGAAAGTTCTTGACCCGGAATGTAGTAAATATGTTCACCAGCAGTCTTAAATTCAGGTGAGAGCACCTTGCGACTATCTGCCGTTGTCACACCAAAAGCAACCAAAGTTGGTGGTACTGTCAATTCTTCAAAAGTACCAGACATAGAGTCTTTACCTCCGATAGATGGTAAACCAAGTTGAATTTGTGCTTCGATAGAACCAAGAAGTGCTGATACCGGTTGTCCAAAACGCTCAGCTTGTTTGTCCATCCGCTCAAAATATTCTTGATAAGAAAAGCGAGCCTTGGACCAGTTGGCACCTACTGCCACCAGACGAGCTGTAGCTTCAATAACAGCATATGCTGCACCATGATAAGGCGACCATTCAGCCAAATAAGGATGGTAACCTTGAGCTATTACTGATGCAGTATGAGTCACACCATGCTGTACAGGTAATTTCTGAACAGACGTTTCTGTTGGCGTGATTTGGTATCGTCCACCTAGTGGTTGATTGACAGTTGAGCGGCCAACTGAGCTATCAAAGATTGTTTGCAACCCCTTTTGACTCGTATGATTCAAATCCGATAGAACTGCAAAAACATCTGCTTCAAGTGTATCTATAGATGTTGATCGTTTTTCAGGTAGATTGACATCCTTGTCAACTACTTTGGCATCTACAACAACACGAACCCCGTTAGTGTCAAGAAAACGACGCTCCAAATCCACGATCATTTCACCATTCCAGTGCATCACCAGATTTGGTTTTTCAGTGACAACTGCGACCACAACTGCATGAATATTTTCTTTATAGCATTCCGCAACAAAGGCTTCCACGTCCTTCGGACGAACAACGACCGCCATCCGCTCTTGCGATTCAGAGATAGCAATTTCTGTACCATTCAAACCTTGGTATTTAAGAGGTACTTTGTTCAGATCAATTTCAAGACCATCTGCCAATTCTCCGATAGCCACACATACGCCACCTGCTCCAAAATCATTTGATTTCTTGATGAGACGAGTGACCTCACCATTACGGAATAGACGTTGAATCTTGCGTTCTTCAATGGCATTTCCTTTTTGAACTTCTGCACCAGCAGTCTCTACAGACTCAACGGTTTGAACCTTAGAAGAGCCTGTCGCACCACCAATACCATCACGACCTGTTTTACCACCGAGGAGGATAATCACATCACCCGCTTCAGGTTTCTCACGGACTACATTTTCCTTTGGAGCTGCGCCAACAACTGCACCAAGCTCCATACGTTTAGCTACAAATCCTGGGTGGAAGTACTCGCGAACATATGTCGTCGCAAGACCAATTTGGTTACCATAAGAAGAGTAACCATGAGCTGCTGTCCTAGAAATGACTTGTTGTGGCAATTTACCAGCACGTGTTTCAGAAATTGGTGCCGTAATATCACCTGCCCCCGAAATACGCATAGCTTGATAAACATAAGAACGTCCAGACAATGGGTCACGAATAGCCCCACCGATACATGTCGCAGCTCCACCAAATGGTTCGATTTCCGTTGGGTGGTTATGGGTTTCATTTTTGAACATGAGAAGCCAAGATTCCTTGACACCATCAACATCCACTTCGATTTCAACCGAGCAAGCATTAATCTCGTCAGACACTTCCATATCATCCAAACGACCATTAGCACGTTCGTAACGACCAAAAATAGTCGCCATATCCATTAAGGTTTGTGGTTTTTCAGAACGACCTAATTCCTCACGCATAGCTAGATACTTTTCATATGTTTCCTGTAATTGCTTTTGGAATTTCGACGCTGAGAAGTCAATAGTCTTCAACTCAGTCTCAAAAGTCGTGTGACGGCAGTGATCAGACCAGTAAGTATCCAAAACTTTGAGCTCTGTTTCTGTTGGCACACGTCCGATTGACTTGAAATATTCTTGGATAAAGAGCAAATCATCCACTTCCATAGCCAGTCCTTGTTCTGCCTTATAGTGCGCAAAGTCTTCTGCTGTATAGCTTTCAAAGAAAGTCAATTTGGGAATCGTTTTATCCGATTCAGAAAATTTCTCCAATTGAATTGGTTGGTTAATATCCTTAAAGCGTGAATCCACTGGATTCAGCAAGTATTTTTTAACGGACTCCAACTCAGCTTCATCAATATCTTTATTGACTAAGTAAAGTTGCGCTGTTTTTACTGTCACATTACTTGAGCTACCAAGTAATAACAAAGCTTCTTGAGATGAAGCTGCCCGTTGGTCAAACTGACCTGGCAAGCTTTCAATGGCGAAAAATGCATAGTTAGCGAGATTAGCCTGCACAGTTTCTTCTGACAAAACAGTATCGGTCACCTGCTCCGAAAAAATATACCTCTCCGCGCGTGCGAACAAACCCTCTGCCAAATCAAACACATCATAAACTTGCACGATGCGAATGACTTTTAAAGTTGCCAAGCTGAGATTATGCTGAAGCTCCTTGACTAAACTATCTGATTTCACCCGAAAATCTGCTTTTTTCTCAACAAAAATACGTTTATCCATTTCAATACCTTATTTCAATACCTGTAATTTCTCCCAGACAGTTTCATAAACATCTGTCAGCTTCCCTAAACCTCTTCGGAAAACATCTTTATCCATATGATGACCATTCGCATCCCATAGACGACAATTATCCGGTGAAAATTCATCTGCTAGAATAATTTTCCCATCTTTGTCAAAACCAAATTCTACCTTAAAATCAATCAACTTCAATCCGATTTGACGGAACCAATCTGATAAAAGTTCATTAATCCGACGAGTCTCTTCTTTTAAAAATGCTATTTCTTCATCAGTGGCAATCTGCAAAAATTTCACATGCTCATCATTGATAAAAGGATCATCTAAATCATCATTTTTATAATAGAATTCAACGATTGGAGTCTCAAGTTTTATTCCCTCCTCTACGCCAAAGCGCTTAGAGAAAGAACCTGCTGTATAATTCCTCAATACGACTTCTAAAGGAATAATATTCACTTTTTTATTGAGCTGATCTGTGTCCGAAATCTTTTCAATAAAATGCGTCTCTACACCAGCAGCATTAAGCTTTTCAAAAATAAAAGATGAGATTTGATTATTGAGTATCCCCTTGCCCTCAATTTGCTCCTTTTTCACACCATTAAAAGCTGTTGCTTGGTCCTTATAATGAGCTATAATCACATCTTCATCTTTTGTTGAAAAAATATCTTTTGCTTTTCCCGAATATAATAAATTAATGGACATTTTAATATTCGCCTTTCATGTTTTTATTATCTTAATACTACCACATGAAATTTGTTTTTACAAGTAAAATCCGCACAATGAAATGAATGCCATTGTTTTTTATTTAGTATTCGCTACCTATAGGACTACTTAATAAATTTTCCTGAATAAAAACATTGAAAAAAGCAGGCTAAACACCTACTTTACTTTCTTCTCTACATATGAGACAACATCTGAAACATTTTTCAGTTGGTCAATGTCTTCATCAGAAATATCAATTCCAAATTCATCTTCTAAAGTTAAAATAAATTCCATCAAATCTACAGAATCTGCTCCTAAATTATCTTTAAGACCCAATTTAGGAGTTACGACAAAATCCGTTCCTTGACGTTCTTGGATAATGGCAACAACTTTTTGATAAATCTCTTCTTGTGTCATTTTATTCTGCCTCCTTTGAAAATTCAGCAACTGACTTGCCTACTACATTTGTATCCAACATCGTACGGATTTGACGAATCGTACTGCAAACAGTCTTAGCATCACTTGAACCATGTGTTTTGACTACTGGAGCCTTAAGTCCAAATAATACTGCTCCACCAGCTTCAGAATAATCCAAGCTAGACTTCAGCTCTCTTAAACTATCTTTTAACAGTAAGGCTCCTATTTTTGCTTTTAGACCGCCACCTAGGATGCTCTTTTTCAGTTGTCCCATGATGCTAAGAGCAGTTCCTTCAATAGACTTCAAAACAGCGTTTCCCGTGAAACCATCTGTCACTACAACGTCTGCTACATCATTCATTAATTCACGCGCTTCAACATTTCCAATGAAATGAATCGTAGAATCTGCAGCAAGCAACTCGTATGTCTCCTTGCGCAAAGGATCCCCTTTACTACTTTCTGTACCATTATTTAAGAGGCCTACACGAGGTCGTTTGATTCCTCTTACACTTTCTGCATAGAAAGAGCCAAGCTTTGCGTATTGATACAAATGATGAGCTGTATTTTCTGCATTAGCACCTAGGTCCAGCATATCAAATCCTTTACCATTAACAGTTGGAAGAGTTGATAATAAACCGGGACGGTCAATATTTTTTATTCGCCCTACAATAAAGAAGCCTGCAGCTAAAAGAGCACCTGTATTGCCAGCGGAAAGGACTGCATCTGCCTCTCCCGCCTTTACAGCTTTGGCCGCTAAAATCATGCTTGCGTTCTTTTTTTGCCTGATAGCTTTCGTTGGCTCATCATCCGATTCAATTTTTTCGTCCGTATGTACAATAGTGACACGTTCAGTAGCTGTCAAATATTGTTTGATTTTTGCTTCATCTCCATATAAAATCAATTCAATATCTGAGAATTCCCTTAAAGCTTGATTCGCTCCTTCAACCAAAGCTTGAGGTGCAAAATCCCCACCCATCGCATCAATAGCTATTTTCTTCATGTAGACTCCTTATCCTGATTATCTTGTAAAATATTTCCCCAGTCGCCCAGAGAGTCAATAAATTTTTTTGATTTTAGATGAATCCCAACATACTCATCATATAATTGATCTATAATGTGCCGTAGTTGCTGTTTGATTTCCTTATTCAATGAAATGGTTTCCAAGGTTTCAAACTCAACAGATTGAAATTGATTTAGTAAAAAAGGGATATTTGGATGGAGATGGCTACGTCTCTCATCTTGATAGTAATGTTCTGGGCACAATAGGCCATTCCACTTAAACGAAAAATCAAAAGGCATGCCTGTTCGATGACAAAATACGCATTCATGAAAGTTTAGAGAAACTCCAAAACGTGATAGAATCTGGATTTCAAAAATGTTCGTCAAAATTTCATAATCTAACCCTTGATTCATTAACTCTAAAGTCTTTTCCAAAAAAGCAAAGAGAGCTGCGTCCGGTTGATTATCATGAATACTAGCATCAGCTAAGGCTGCTACATAAGTCGCATAAGACATGATAAATAAATCATTATTTATTCTATTAAAAGACTGAACATCCTGATAATCTTGAATATAACTAAGACCTTCATCGTTAATTTTCATCAGCAAATTAGCAATTGTCAAAGGCTGAATGACTGGACTTAATTTAGAATTAACAGCATGTTTTACAAAAAACATCCTTTTACCTGCTCGCTCTGTAAAAATTTTAACTAGCTTGTCATCCTCTCTAAAATTACGATTGTAGAGAATCAAGGCCTTACTTGTGATGGACTGCATCATACTCTTCCATATACTCCTTCAGGCGTCTCATCGCCTCCTGAATAACCTCCATGCTAGCTGCATAAGAAAGCCGAATATAGCCTTCCCCATACTGGCCAAAAGCAGCTCCTGGTATAAAAGCTACCGCTTTTTTCTCAGCAAAATCTTTCAGAAATGCAAATGAATCTTGATTGTATCCATCTGGAATCTTCGCAAAAATATAAAATGCGCCATCTGGTTTAATAATTTTAAAACCAAGGCTGGTCATTTTTTCTAGGATGTAATCTCGACGTTTGAGATATTCCTTTTTCATCGGCTCTGCATCATTTTTCCCATCCAATAACGCTTCAGCACCAGCAAACTGGGCCATAGTAGTAGCCGCTGTCACCAAATACTGATGACTCTTAATAATTTGAGCCGTAAATACTGCCGGAGCAAATACAAATCCCAATCTCCAGCCAGTCATCGCATGAGATTTTGAAAGTCCATTGATAACAACCGTCTGATCTCTCAAATATTGCCCCAAAGAAACATGCGTCTCTCCTGTATAGGTCAACTCTGAATAAACTTCATCACAGATCACAAAGACTTCACATTTTTGTAAAACGGCCGCAAGCTCCTGAATTTGCTGACGCGAATAAGTCACACCAGTCGGATTTGCTGGGTAATTCAGAATGACAGCTTTGACTTTTTCGCCTTGTTCTAAAATAGCTTTCTCCAACATTTCTGGTGTTAAAACAAAATCATTTTCTGTCGTATCAATCTCGACAATCTCAGCACCCATGAGATTAACAAGTGGCTCATAACCAGGATAAGCAGGTGCCGGAAGTAGTACAATATCGCCTTCTTCTAAAATGGCTGTTAAGGTCGCTGACAATGCTTCTGTTGCACCGATTGTCACTAAGACCTCTGATTCTGGGTTGTAATCGAGATGATATTTTTCTTTAACAAAACTACTAGCAGCTTGACGAAGCTCTAACAAACCACTCATACCAGTATAGTGGCTTTGATTGGCATCAATTGCAACTTTAGCCGCCTCTTTAATATGATCTGGAGTTGTAAAATCTGGCTCTCCTAAAGTTAAGCGCAAAACTCCCGGAATGTCAGATATGGACTGATCAAACTGGCGAATCATAGATACTGCAATTTTATCTAAATGCTTATTAAATCGTTTCATTAAATCCATCATTCTTTCCCCCACATCTTTTCAAACATTATACTACAAATAAAAATCTGTCGCAAAATCTGACTATTCACCTAAAAGGAAAAAGATTGCGACCAAGCCCAATCTCATTTCCTAGCTTTTAATTCTCTTCTACTTCTTCATCAAAGTAGCGAATCAAATTCTTTTCTGTCAAGATATCTGAATACGTATAAGACTCAACATAAGTTCGAGCAGAATCCTCCTCAGGAACCTTGTCATTGATGTACTCTACGATAAATAAAGAGGGGTAAACTTCAATTAAACGACCTTTTTTATCTTTTTGGCGTTTCCGACCATTTTCCAAAGTCATCTCGACTATCTGTCCCTCATGAGCTTTGATATCTTCCTTTATTTTTTTCATCTTTGCAACATCTGTAAATGCATCACTCATTTTTATACTTCCTCTCTCTTAGAAATACTTGAAAATTTATTGTATTCTTTTTGGAAAATCAACTCTACAGTACCACGCGCACCGCTCCGGTTCTTTTCGATAATAACCTCAACCTTATTATTTGGAATGCCTTCTTCCTCTTCACCAGCTCGATCATAGTAATCATCACGGTATAAAAAGGCCACAATATCCGCATCCTGCTCAATTGATCCAGACTCACGAATATCCGATAATACCGGACGTTTATCTTGTCTTTGCTCTACTCCACGAGAAAGCTGGCTCAGGGCGATCACTGGTACTTTTAACTCTTTTGCTAAAATCTTCAGTTGACGAGAGATTTCTGAAACCTCTTGTTGGCGATTTTCACGCCCCGTCCCTGTAATCAGCTGCAGATAGTCAATCAAAATTAATCCAAGATTCCCCGTCTCTTGGGCCAACTTCCTAGCCCTTGAACGAATCTCTGTAATCCGAACCCCTGGCGTATCATCAATATAAATACTAGCTTGAGCCAAATTGGCTTGTGCAATGGTCACCTTTCGCCATTCCTCATCGCTAAGTTGTCCTGTACGAATCGAGTGAGAATTAATCACTCCTTCAGAGGCCAACATCCGGTCTACCAAGCTTTCTGCTCCCATTTCCAAAGAGAAGATAGCTACAGTCTTATCTAACTTTGTACCAATATTCTGAGCAATATTAAGAGCAAAAGCAGTTTTTCCGACCGCAGGACGAGCAGCCAAAATGATTAACTCTTCCTCATGCAAACCTGTAGTCATCCTATCCAGTTCGGGATAACCAGTTGCAATTCCCGTAATATGTGATGTTTGCTGTGATCTAACCTCTAAATTTTCAAAGTTAATATTCAGAATATCCTTGATATTCTTAAAACCACTACGATTGGCATTTTCGCTGACATCAATCAAAGCTTTCTCAGCACCAGCAATGATTTCATCTGCTGGATTTGCCCCATCATAAGCTTGGTTGATAGAATCTGTCAGACGTGTGATCAAGCGACGCAACATTGCTTTTTCAGCAACAATTTTTGCATAATATTCCGCATTTGCAGAAGTTGGAACCGAGTTAATAACCTCAACTAAATAACTCAGACCACCAATATTTTGCAAATCATCCTGGCTATCTAAAATATTACGAACTGTCGTTGCATCAATAGCATCTCCGCGATCAGCCAAATCAATCATAGCCTTGAAAATCAAGCGATTGGCATACTTAAAGAAGTCTGCTGGCTCGATATACTCGCGAACGAAAACGAGCTTGCTCTCATCAAGAAAAATAGCTCCCAGAACAGACTGCTCTGCTAAAATATCTTGAGGCTGCGCTCGTAATTCATCAATCGCTGCCATAAAGAACTCCTCTCTCCTACTACCTTATCCTTCCTTGACACGCAGATTGATGATACCTGTAATGTCTTGGTAAATTTTGACTTGCACATCAATCAAGCCTATTGAACGAATCGGTGACTCTACCTTGATGTTTCGTTTATCTAACTTAATTCCGAATTGTTTCTCTAACTCTTCTGCAATTTTCTTACTAGTGATAGAGCCAAATGTTCGACCATCTGGACCAACTTTTTCAGTAAATTCGACTACAGTCGTTTCTTCGGCTAACTTAGCCTTAATTGCTTGAGCTTCAGCAACCAATTCTGCATGAGCTTTTTCCTCTGATTTTTGTTTTCCACGCAATTCTCCAACAGCTTGAGCAGTCGCTTCTTTTGCGAGATTCTTCTTAATCAAAAAATTCTGAGCATAACCTGTAGGGACTTCTTTGATTTCTCCTTTTTTCCCTTTACCCTTTACATCTGCTAAAAAAATAACTTTCATTCTATCTTCTCCTCTTCTTTTTTGATTGTTTCATCCAAAATTTCTTGATTCAACTTACGCGTTGCCTCTGCAACCGTTATATCTTTCATTTGTGCAGCTGCCAGATTGAAGTGTCCGCCACCGCCCATTTTTTCCATAATCCGTTGAACATTAATTTTACTTCGACTACGTGCGGAAATAGAAACATATCCTTGCGTATTCTTACTTACCACAAAAGTTGCTTCAATGCCAGACATGGCAAGCATTGTGTCTGCCGCCTTACTGATAACCACTGTTGGATAGCTAGTGTCCTCTGCACCACTTGCTACAATGACATTTGGTAGAATCTTGCTTCCTCTCAGAATTAACTCATTGACAGACCGATACTCGTCAAAATCTGTCGCTGAAATATCTTGAATGGCCACACTATCACTACCACGTGTCCGTAAGTAACTTGCTACATCAAATGTTCTACTCGTAACTCGTGATGTGAAATTCTTCGTATCCAGCATCATGCCCGCCATCAAAACACTAGCTTGCATTTTACCGAGTCTATTTTTCTTAGAATTTTGGAATTGGAGCAACTCAGTAACAAGTTCACTTGCACTACTAGCACCACTCTCAATATAGGTAATCACAGCATTTTCAGGAAAATCATCATCTCGTCGGTGATGGTCAATGACAATCGTTTGATAAAACTGTTCGTAAAATTCTTTCGACAAGGTCAACTCAATCTTTGAATGATCAACCATAATCAATAAAGAATTTCCACTCACCATCGTCATAGCTTCTGCTACCGTAATGAACTGAGTCTGGCCTTCTTCTTGAAGTCTATCTACTGCACGTTCAATATCTGCCGCCATTTGATATGGATCATAGACAACATAACTCTTATCGATTAAATTACTTGCAAAGAGTTGCATACCAACAGCAGAACCTAATGCGTCCATATCTAAGTTTTTATGTCCCATAACAAAAACTTGGTCCACACTTCGAATCTTGTCAGAAATGGCTGTCATCATCGCCCGAGTACGAGTACGAGTGCGCTTAACAGCCGAGGCCGTTCCGCCACCAAAGAAGATTGGATTTTTACTTTCATCATTTTCCTTTACGACAGCCTGGTCACCGCCTCGAACTTCCGCTAAGTTTAGATTTAGCAGAGCTGTTTTACCAATTTGATCATGATCTCCATCTCCATAAGCAAATCCCATACTCAAAGTCAAAGGAATTTCACGATTTTTGGCTTCTAATCGAAATTGGTCAATAACAGAAAACTTATCCTGCATTAACTGATCTAAAACTGTAAAGTCTGTAAAAAGATAAAAACGATCTGTTCCTACACGACGGTAAAACATGTGGTAACGATCAGCAAATTCTGCAACATAATTTGCAACAAAGCTATTAATCTGACTGATGTCTGAGTCTGACACGACATCTTCCAAATCATCATAATTATCAACAGAAATAATTCCTATAACTGGTCTTGTAGTAACCAGTTCAGCAGTTGCCTCATACTCGCTAGAAGCATCAAAAAAGTAAAAAACATTAGATGAGCGATCCAAATAAATAGAGTATTTTTTATCGCCAACTGTCAAATAGCGACCAGCTCCCTCTAGTGAAGCGTCCATCATCCGTTGTAGCACTTCTGTATCAAACTCGCCATCTTCCGTTGTGCAAAGTAATTCTGCATAAGGGTTAAACCATTCAACTTCCCCTGTTTCTTTCTTGATTTTAATAACTCCAACAGGCATTTGATCCAATAAGGAAGTCAGACTATTTTCTGCATGATGATTAACATATTGAATCTGCTCAAACTCATCTGCTTCAAACGTTTTTTGTTGGTAAATCAAGACAAGAGTGAAAAAAGCTACCACAAAAAAGGCTGCAAGCAAGGCAAGTGTTCCCTCACCGAATACCCGCAACAAAATGGCTAAGATTCCAAAAGAAATAACCCCCAGCATGACAAAGTGAACTGGAGCAAAATGAAATTTTTTCATCACAAACCTCTTATCCGCCATTTTACCATAAATTAAGGAAAAAAGCGAGTTTTCCTTTGCT
>ERZ773008.1449-NODE-1449-length-16756-cov-2.872223_pt1 | contig 16756 bp, 15 predicted proteins | sample MGYA00580664_ERZ773008 | MGnify/ENA primary metagenome ERZ773008 (study PRJEB29015, sample SAMEA2738016) | human oral metagenome | biome: human oral; feature: human-associated habitat; material: dental | place: China | collected 2048 ... | reverse complement strand
GATGGAACTCTCGCTCGGCACGATGATCAGCTGGCTCTTTATCGCCGTGCTCGCCGCCGTCGGCAATGCGGGCGTACCGATGGGCTGCTACTTCCTGACGCTCTCCTTGACGTCCTCGCTCGGTGCGCCCCTGGGGCTGATGGGCGTGATCTTGCCGATCTACACGATCATCGACATGATCGAGACGGCGGAGAACATCTGGTCCGATGCCGCCGTCTGTGCCATGACGGATCACGATCTCGAAGGAACGCTCGACGACGAAGAGGTACACCCAGCGGAAATTTGAAGGAAGCACGAAGGCCCCCTCAGCCGTTCTTGACGCGGCGGTAGAAGACGAGTGCGCCGAGCGTATAGCCTGCGAGCATGAGACCCGCCATGGGGATTGCTGTGGCGTCGCCCGCGATGCCGACGAGGGGCATCATGACGCCGCCGAGCGCCATGGAGAAGAAGCCGATGAGAGCCGACGCTGCGCCCGCGTTCCTGCCTTGGCGCGAGAGTGCGAGCGAGAAGCTTGCCGTGCCCATGACGGAGAGCGGCACGATGGTGATGAAGAGCAGGACGATGACGAGCGCGAGCGGCGCGAATCCTGTGAGGAAGGCTGCGAGAAGAAGCGAACTGCCTACGAGCGACACGAGGAGCGAAGCCTTGAGCATCGTGACGTCCTTGACATGTCCGGCAAGGCGTGCAGGCAGTCCGCCCACGAGGAAGAGTCCCGTGCCGATGCCGCCGAAGATCAGGCTGTAGCCCTGCGCCGAGATGCCGTAGATGTTCTGAAAGACGAAGGAAGAGCCGGCGATGTAGGAGAAAAAGGAAGCGAAGACGAAACACTGCACGAGGCAATGCCCGAAGAAGTAGCGGTCGCGAAGCAGCGCAGGGAAGGCGTGAAAGCTCGCCGCCATGTTCTTTTGCCGCTCTTCTTTTGCCAGCGTCTCGCGCGTCTTGAGCGTCCAGACAGCGAGGAGGACGCCGATGACGGCGAGCACGGCGAAGATGATGCGCCACGAGGAGAAGGCAAGAATCTGGCCGCCGGCGACGGGAGCGAGGATCGGCGCGAGTCCGTTCACGAGCATGAGGATGGCCATGAAGCGCGTGAGCTCGACGCCTTCGGCGACGTCGCGTGCGATGGCGCGTGAGATGACGAGGCCGCTCGCGCCCGCGAAGCCTTGCAGGAAGCGCAGCGCGAGAAAAGGCTCGATGGAGCTTGCGTAGAAGCAGCCCGCCGAGACGAGGGAGAAGGCGATCATGCCCGCAAAGAGCGGCCGTTTGCGCCCGTACATGTCGCTCAAAGGCCCGAGGAAGATTTGCCCGACCGCCATGCCGAGCAGCGTCATCGTCAAGGTCAGCTGCGTCGCTGAGGTCGAGGCGGAAAACTCCGCTGAGAGTTCGGGCAGAGCGGGCAGGTACATGTCGGTCGCCAATGGCGCCATGGCGGACATTATGCCTAGAAAGGCAATGAGAATCATGCGGCTGCGTCTCGTCATTTTCATTAAAGGCACTTCCTTCTTGCAAGGTTTCCATTAAAATACAGGAAGAACAAGGGATTGCGAATAAAAAACGCTCAGACTTGAGAAAATGAAAAAACTTTGTAAGTTTCCCTTGACTAAACCATTGTCCTAGAGTATAATTGGAACTAAGAACAGAGGCTCCGTCAAACTTCCGGAGAAAGCGGGATAAGACGGAAGCCCAAGGGACATCCTCCGCCATAGGGGACAACAATCGGGTGGATCCGAGGACTGGAACTGACCCTGCACAGCGTGCGGTACGATTGTACAAATCGATGGCTTTCAGCAGCCCGCGTCTCCCTTGCGGAGATGCACGATGCACACGGCGCGGATCAAGCCGCTCTTGGTACCCGTGGGGAGGGCGTCCCGCCCAAGACCTCATCCCGTCATTCGCGCCGCGCCCTGCGGCGCCTTTTTTGTCTGCGCAAGACCTTGGCAGAAATGAAAGAAGGGGCGGAAAGCCCCTCTCTCTTTGGGATTTGCCGCCCTGTGCGGCATTTTTGCACGGCTTACTTGTCCTTGCGGTAGAGGCGTGCGATTTCGCGCTTGGCGATCTTGCCCGTCGAGGTGCGCGGCATTTCGGGAATCCGGCAGAATTCGCGCGGCACCTTGTAGACGGCGAGGTTCTTTTGCAGGAACTTTTTGAGCGTGCGCATATCGACGTCCTCGTTTTTCCTCACCGTGTAGTAGCAGGCGCCCGCCTGCCCGCGCAAAGGATCGGGGATGGCGATGACGGCGGCGTCCTCGATGCCGGGGAAGGAGTAGACGAGTTCTTCGATCTCACGCGGGTAGACGTTCTCGCCCATGCTGATGATCATGTCCTTGATGCGGTCGACGATGTAGACGAAGCCGTCCTCGTCCATGCGCGCGATGTCGCCCGTGTGCAGCCAGCCGTCTTGGATCGCGCGTGCCGTCGCCTCGTCCTGGTGCCAGTAGCCTTTCATGACGGTCGGTCCCTTGACGAGCAGCTCGCCCGCCATGCCGCGCGCGAGTTCCGTTCCGTCGGTGTTGGCGATGATGACCTCAAGTCCCTTCATGGGCACGCCGATGGAGCCGGGACGATAGTGGCGCGGCGAGTCCATCGTGACGACGGGCGACGCCTCGGAGAGCCCGTAGACCTCGTAGATCGTGAGGCCGAACTTCTCGCGGTAGGCGGCGGCAATCTCCTGCGGCAGAGCCGTGCCGCCGATGCCTGTCAGGCGCAGGCTCTTGAGATCTTCTGCCTCTGCCTGGCGCGTGAGGATGGCGCAGACGGAAGGCACGGCGTACATGATGGTGACCTTCTCTTCGCGGATGGCGCGGATCGTCTCCTTGGGCATGAAGCCGTTGACGATGACGATCGTGCCGCCGGCTGTGAGCGTCGCGAGGACGGAGCACGTCCATGCGAAGCAGTGGTACATGGGCAGGACGCAGAGCACCTTGTCGTTCGGCGTGATGGCGTGATGCTCCATGACCTGATGCGCGTTGACGCATTGGTTCTTGTGACTGAGCACGGCGCCCTTGGGTGCGCCCGTCGTGCCCGATGTGTAGATGATGACGCAGGGGTTTTCGGGCGAGAAGATGCTCGGAAGCTTCGGCGCGGGCATGGCGCTCGCGGGCTTCATGACGTCGAGCAGGGGCAGCTGGCAAAGCTCGCCGCCGTATCCCTGCTGTCCGAGGTGGGATTCGAGCGGCAGCTCCTTTTCCGTCACGAGGCAGCGCACGTCCGCGTCCTTGATGATGTAGGCGACTTCGCGTTCGCTGAGCTGGTAGTTGAGCGGAACGGCGACAGCGCCGAGCGAGTTCACGGCGAGGTAGGCGACGAGCAGTTCGACGCGGTTGTGGGAAAAGAGCGCGACGTGGTCGTGCGCACGGATTCCGGCGGCGTAGAAGCGGTCGCGCGTGGCGCGAAGGGCTTCGCGCAGTTCGTCGTAGGTGATGCGGCGGCCGCGGTCGATGACGGCGACGTCTTCGCCGCGTCCGTTTTGCAAGATTTCGTGCAGTAGCATGGAACACATCCTTCATTTCTAACAAACATTGCTCATAGCTGAATTTTAAGGCCTGAAAGTCCATAAGTCAACTGAAATTATCATAGAGCCGACGCATCCGTGCAAATCCGGGCGCCTTCATTTTATCCGTGATTCCTTGACAAAAACGGTGTTCAATGCTAGATTTAAGATAGTATTAAGCTATGTCTTGGACAGCAGCGATTTATGCTTTTGGAAGCTGACGCCAAGGGGTGCGAAAAGGAGAGAGCGATATGAGGAAAATCTTTGCCTTGCTGCTTGCCGCATTTGTAGCGATTGCGGCGGCGGGGTGTACGACGAGCGGGCAGGACACGAGCAAGGTCGGCAGCGCAGAGCCGGGTTCCGGAAACCGCAAGATCACGATGGGCTACTCGCAGATCGGCGCACAGTCCACATGGCGCGCCGCGCATACGGCGTCGATCAAGCAGGCGGCGGAGGATGCGGGCATCGAGCTGCAGTTCTCCAACGCGGAACTCAAGCAGGAGAACCAGATCCGGGCGATCCGCTCGTTCATCGCGCAGAAGGTTGACATCATCGCCTTCTCGCCCATCGTGGCAACGGGCTGGGACGAGGTGCTGAAGGAAGCGAAGGAGGCGAAGATTCCCGTGATCGTCGTTGACCGCGATCTCCAGACGAACGACGAGGGTCTCTACGTCATGCGCATCGGTACGGACTCCGTGCGCGAAGGCCGCGAGGCGTTCCGCTGGCTCGACGGCTATATGCTGGCAAAAGGAAAGACGCCGCGCGACGGCGGCACGAAGTTCAACATCGCCGAGATCAAGGGCCCAACGGGTTCGTCCGTCGTCGAGCGCCGCGACACGGGCTTCCGCGATGAGATGACGGCGTCACCGAACAAGGACAGCTACGAGATTCTCGTCGCGAAGAACTCGACGTTCCAGAAGGACGGCGGCAGAGAGGTCATGGCGGAGATGCTCGGAAGCTACAAGGACAAGATCGACATTCTTTTCGCGCAGAACGACGACATGGCGCTCGGCGCGATCGAGGCGATCGAGGCGGCGGGCCTGAAGCCCGGGCAGGATATCGTGATCGTCTCGTGCGACGGCACGCGCGCGATCTTCCAGGCGATGATCGACGGCAAGAGCAACTGCACCGTCGAGGGCAACCCGCTGCAGGGGCCGCTCTTGATGGAGATGGCGAAGAAGGTCTTAGCCGGCGAGAAGGTCGAGCGCACGGTCTTCGTCAAGGACAGCGTCTATCCGGCAGAAATCGCCCCGATGGCGATACAGGAAAGAAAATATTGACAGGGGGGGCGCGGCGCTTGATGGCTGCGCCTTTTTCTTGACTTCTCGGGCTTTCATGGTAGAATAGTATAATAAGGAGGAGAGGAGAGACTCTCTGAACTGGAGGAGGTTCACTTTTGCTTACGTTTTTGATGGTGCTTGATGCGCTTGTCGCCATACTCCTGATTGTCGCCGTCTTGGGACAGGAGCCTAAGTCTGCGGGCATGGGCGGCTTCGACGGGGGCGGCGGCGATACCGTGTTCAGCGCGAAGGCGCGCGGCATGGATGCGCTCTTGGCGCGTGTGACGATCGTTCTGGCGGTGCTTTTCGGTGCGATTACGCTCGTGATTGCCAAGATGACGATGTAGGGCGGCCATCGAGCGCAGGGGTTTCCTGCGCTCTCTTGGCAGCTGTTTGCGGCGGACGCTCGGCAAAAGGCCGGGCGTTTCTTTCTATTGGAGGGGCGCGGTTTGCAGGGCTTTTCCCTTCGGCCGTTGAGGGAGGGGTGCGGCGATGATCATCGAGGGAGCGGAGCCGTTCCTTTTGCCGGGCGGCTCGCACGGCGTGCTGCTCCTGCACGGCTTCACGGGCATGCCGCCCGAGATGAGGCTTCTCGCCGAGGCTCTCCATCGTGCGGGTCATACGGTGCTTTGCCCGCGCCTCGCCGGGCACGGCACGAGTCCCGAGGATCTGGCACATACGGATGCCGAGGACTGGTACGATTCGGCTCTCGACGGCTATGCGATTCTTTCAGGGCTCGTGCCGTGCATTTCTGTCGTCGGCCATTCGATGGGGGCTTTGCTGGCGCTTCTTCTTGCGGCGCAAAAGCGTGTCACGGGCGTCGTGACGCTCGCCGCACCGATCTTCATTGACGAGGGGCGCGGCATGAAGCACCTGCCGCCGCGCAGCGCGTGCATCGGCAGGTTTCACCCGAAACTGCGCAAGGCGCTGCGCGACGTGCCGGAGTTCTGCAACGTGACGTATGACAGGATGCCGCTCGTCGCCATCCACGAACTCGTCGGCTTCATCGAGCATGTCAAGGCGCAGTTGGAAAAGGTGCGTGCGCCGCTCCTCCTCGTGCACTCGCTGCACGACCACACGGCGCACAAGAGAAGCCTCCGCTATATCTATGACCATGCAGGATCGGTGCATAAGGAAGTTCTGTGGCTCGTGCGCTCGGGTCATCTCGTGATGCTCGACGCCGAGCGACGGGCGGTCTTTCGGCGCACGGCATCGTTTTTGCGCACGTGCGGCGCACTCTGAAGAAAAGGGAAGGAATCAGGAGAAATGAATGGAACAAAATGAATTGCAGGAGCGCATCGTAAACTACATGCGCACGGCGGCGTACAAGCCGCTGACGGCGGACGATCTCGCCGCCGCCATGAATCTCGCGCAAGAAGAACTCGCGCTCTTCTGGACGGCTTTGGAAGAGCTGGAAAAGACCGCGGCCGTCATCAAGACGCGCCACGAGCGCTTCGGCGTGCCCGAGCGCATGAACCTCGTCGTCGGCAGGCTCTCGATGTCGGCGAAGGGATTCGGCTTCATCATCCCCGAGGTGCGCGAGAAGGAGACGGACAGCGACATCTTCGTGCCGGGCGTGAGTCTTGGCGGCGCGATGAACGGCGACCGCGTCGTCGCGCGCATCTCGCCGTCGGAGATTGCCGGACGCTCGCGCGAAGGCGAGATCATCCGCATCGTCGAGCGTGCCAACGAGCAGATTGTCGGCACGTTCGAGGAGAGCCGTCACTTCGGCTTCGTGACGCCCGATGACAAGAAGATCGGGCAGGACATCTTTATCCCTAAGGGCGCTGTGCATGGTGCAAAGGCGGGCATGAAGGTCGTCGTGCGCATCACGAAGTGGCCGGCGGGCAGGAGGAACGCTGAGGGCGAGGTGGAAGAAATCCTCGGCCGCGCGGGTGAGCCCGGCGTCGACGTGCTCTCCGTCATGAGCCAATACGGGCTTTCGGAGGAGTTTCCCGCCGATGTGGCGGCAGAGGCGGCAGCGATTGAGGACGCCGTCTCGCCAGAAGAATTCAGCGGCAGGCGCGATCGCCGCGGTTTTCGCATCGTGACGATCGACGGCGAGGACGCGAAGGACTTGGACGACGGCGTTTACGCCGAACGGCGTGCGGACGGCAGCTTCTTCCTCGGCGTCTACATCGCTGACGTCAGCTGGTACGTGCGCGAGAATTCACCGCTCGACCGCGAGGCGCGTGCACGCGGCACGAGCGTCTACCTCGTCGACCGCGTGATTCCCATGCTGCCGAAGAAGCTGTCGAACGGTATATGCAGCCTGAACGCGGGCGAAGACCGCCTGGCGATGGCGTGTGAGATGGAGATCGGCGCGGACGGACTCGTCAAGAGCTACGAGATCCTGCCCGTCGTCATTCACGTCTATCGTCGCCTGACCTATACGCTCGTCAACGAGATTTTCGCCGAGGGAGCGGATGCAGTACGCACGGAGAACGCCGACCTCCTGCCGCTTCTCACACCTCTTCGCGAGGTGCACGATGCGATGGAAAAGGCGCGGCATGAGCGCGGTTCCATCGGCTTCGACGTGCCTGAGATCAAGGTGAAGCTCGACGAGAGCGGCAAGCCCGTCGCGCTCATCAAGCGCACGGGGTCGCTCGCGGAGTCGATGATCGAGCAGTGCATGCTCGCGGCGAACGAGACCGTTGCGGAGCACATGGAGAAGAAGGAGCAGCCGTTCCTCTACCGTGTGCACGAGCAGCCGTCGGACGAGAAGATCGAGCGCCTGAACAACCTTCTGGCGACGTTCTCGCTGCCCCTCGTGCCGAACGAGGCGGGCGAGGTAGCCCCGAAGGACGTGCAGCAGGTCTTGGAAAAGGTCAAGGGAAGGCCTGAGGAGCGCATCGTCAGCGCCGTCTCGCTGCGCTCGATGCAGCAGGCGCGTTATGCCGACGCGCCGCTCGGCCACTACGGACTCGCCGCGCGTCATTACACGCACTTCACGTCGCCGATCCGCCGCTATCCCGACCTCATCGTGCATCGCCTGCTGCGCGAGACGTTTGCGACGGGCACGATCGCGGCTGGGCGGCAGGAGCGCCTGAGGAGCCTCTTGCCCGAGATCGCCGAGCACACCTCGGCGCGTGAGCGCATCGCCATCGAGGCGGAGCGCGAGACGCAGGACATGAAGAAGATCGAGTACATGGCGCAGTTTGTCGGCGACGCTTTCGACGCCGTCATCAGCGGCGTCACGGCGTTCGGCATCTTCTGCGAGCTGGAAAACGGCGTCGAAGGACTCGTGCACGTATCGAGCATGGTCAACGACTACTACGAGTACCGCGAAGACCTCTACGCGCTCGTCGGCGGTGCGACGCACGTCTCCTACCGCCTCGGCGAGCCTGTGCGCGTCGTGCTCGTGCGTGCCAATATCGCCGAGCGCAACCTCGACTTCATCTTGGAGGATAACGGCGTCTTTGTCGCCGCGAAGAAGAAGCCCGAGGAAGGCGGCGTAAAGCGCGGCGAATCTTTGAAAGAAAAGGGCGCGAAGAAGGACGCACGCTCGAAAAAGGGCAGAGGTCGGAAGGCGGCGAAAGAAAAGCGTACGGATGAGATCATCGCCGATGTGAAGGGCGACAAGCGTCCGGAGAAGACATCCGCCCCTGTGGAAACGGGCGAACGCAAGCCGCACGGCAAGGGGCATAAGGGTGCGAAGCCGCACGACAAAGGGCGCGGCGCGAAGCGGCCGGAAAGATTCCAGGCGGAAAGGCAGGGCGCTCTCGCCGACGAGTCGAGCAGCAGCCGCCCCAAGGCGTTCTGGATGAAGCCGCCGAAGGACTTGCGCAAGAAGGGCAAGAAGTCTGCGCCCAAGCCGGAAAAGAAGCGCCGCCCGCACAACAAGACGCAGCGAGCGACGGCGAACAGCGATTGATGCAGGGAGGCTGCAGGAAGCGGCGATTGCCGCATAAGGAAGCAGGGGGGAAGCGATGGGACGCAAGAACGACGGCGTGAAGATCGTCGCGGAAAACCGCAAGGCGCGTCACGACTATTTCATACACGAAACCTTTGAGACGGGACTCGTGCTGCAGGGCACGGAGGTCAAATCCCTGCGTGCGGGAAGAGTGAACCTCAAGGACAGCTTCGCCTCGATCAAGAACGGCGAAATCTTCGTGGAGAACATGCACATCAGCCCCTATGAGCAGGGCAACATCTTCAACCACGAGCCGCTACGGAAGCGAAAGCTCCTCATGCACAAGGCGGAGATCGTCAAACTCTTCTCCAAGACGCGCGAGAAAGGCTTCACGCTCGTGCCGCTGAAGCTCTACTTCTCGAAGGGCAGGGCGAAGCTCGAACTCGCACTTGCCAGCGGCAAGCACAATTACGACAAGCGCCGGGATCTGGCGGCAAAGGCCGCCAAGCGCGACATCGAGCGCGCCTTGAAGGATCACGGCAAGGGTCGGTGAATACAACAAAAAGAGATGGCGGACGCCATCTCTTTTTGCTATAATTTCCTTAGCGGAAAGGATCTTGCGACTTGATGTTTTCGGCTTTGGTGAGAAGAGGAATCCATCCATGAAGATACAGTATGCAAAACTTGCGGTAAAGAGCATTGAGACGATGGACAGGCCGACGAAACAGCGCATCAAACAGGCAATTGAAGGTCTGCCGCAAGGCGATGTGAAACGACTCAAGGGGAGTGACGGACTCTATCGGCTGCGCGTTGGAGGTTGGCGAATCGTATTTTCATATCCTGCAAAGGATACGCTCTTGATTGAAAAAATTGCGCCGCGAGGCGATGTCTACAAGGGAGGTTTCCTGCTATGACGGTAAAAGCTCAGATTGTGGAGATGATAGAGTTCATTCCGGACCGCGAATTGCCGATTCTTCTGGAGGTCGTGAGGCGATTCTTGCCGAAAGAGCTGGAGGATTTTGCGTCAGAGGACGACAGGGAGGCGCATCACATCGCTATGCAGGAATATATGCGTGGAAAAACCGTATCGCATGATGATATCGACTGGGAGTAGCCGGTATGTTGACAACTCGATTAAATGCGTTGCTTGCTGGACGGACGGATTTTTCGTATTTGCTGAAATCGCTCGATGAGGGGGAGTTTTTCTTGACATATAAATCTCTATATCGTAATATATAAATATAACGATTTTGGAGTTGATTCTATGGCAGAAGATCGAGAGCTTGCACGCGCGGCCGAGATGCTCAAGGCGCTCTCGCATCCCGTGCGCCTCTGCATCGCGCGCGGGCTTTGGCAGAGCGGCGGCTGCAATGTGGCGCACATGCAGCAGTGCCTCGAAGCGCCGCAATCGACGATTTCGCAGCATCTCGCGAAAATGCGTGCCGTCGGCATCATCGAGGGCGAGCGCAACGGGCTGGAAGTCGTCTATCGCCTCAAGAGCCGGGCAGTGGAGCAACTGCTCGAAGGGCTTTTCTGCAAGGAGAAGAATTATCACGATATGGGCTGATTTCGCTCTTTCGACGAGCGAAGCGCGGCGGCACAGAAGGAGGCATATCCGTATGGAAATGAAAAAGGAACAGGCAAAGCGCTATGTGATCGTCGGCGGCGTGGCGGGCGGGGCGACAGCGGCGGCGCGACTCAGACGCTTGGACAAGGATGCGAAGATCGTGCTCTTTGAGCGTGGCGAGCACATCTCCTTCGCGAACTGCGGCCTGCCCTACTATGTGGGCGATGAGATCAAGGAGAGCGAGAGCCTGCTGCTCATGACGCCCGAGCTGTTTCGCGAGCGCTTCGCCGTTGACGTGCGCACGGGAAGCGAGGTCGTGCGGGTCGATGCGAAGAATCGCCGCGTCCAGGTGCGGACGACGGCGGGCGAGACGTATGAAGAGCCGTACGACGCGCTTCTCCTGTCGCCCGGAGCAAAACCCCTGCGCCCGCCGATTCCGGGCATCGAAAGCCCGCGCATCCTCGCGCTTAGGAGTGTGCCTGATGCCGAGGCTCTGCGCCGTCTGGCGGACCGGTATGCGGCGACGGGGCGCGCCGTCGTCGTGGGCGGCGGCTTCATCGGCGTCGAGATGGCGGAGAATCTTCGCGCGCGCGGGCTTTCCGTCACGCTCGTCGAGGCGGCGCCGCATGTGCTCGCGCCCTTGGATGCGGACATGGCGAAGATCGTGGAAAAAGAGATGAACGAGAACGGCGTCGGACTCGTCCTCGGCGATGGCGTGAAGGAGTTCAAGGAAGAAGCTGAGGGCGTCCTCGTGCGCCTTGCGAGCGGGCGCGAGGTCGCGGCGGACTTCGTCGTGCTCGCCATCGGCGTGAGTCCCGACACGGACTTTTTGCAGGCGAGCGGCATCACGCTCGGCGAGCGCGGCCACATCCTCGTAAACGAGCGCATGGAGACGAGCGTGCCCGAGGTCTACGCCGTGGGCGACGCCGTGCTGACGCTCGACCGCCAGACGAAGAAGGCGGGCGCTCTGCCGCTTGCGGGACCCGCGAACCGGCAGGGGCGTATCGCTGCCGACAATATGGCGGGCAGGCGGCGCGTCTATGACGGATTCGTCGGCACGGCGATCCTCAAGGTGTTCGGCCTCACGGCGGCTTCCGTCGGCAAGAACGAGCGCACCCTTGAGCGCGAGGGGCTATCCTATGGCGAGGATTACCGCGTCGTGACACTTCATCCGCTCGCGCATGTCGGCTATTATCCGGGCGCCCGGACGATGACGATGAAGCTCCTCTATCGCACGAAGGGGGCTGTCGGCAAGATTCTCGGGGCGCAGATCGTCGGTGCGGGCGGCGTGAAGGCGCGGATTGACGTGCTCGCGGCGGTGATCGCCATGGGCGCGGACACGGATTTTCTGACGAGTCTGGAGCTTTCCTATGCGCCGCCATTCGGCGCGGCGAAAGATCCCGTGAACATGGCGGGCTACATGGCGGAAAACGATCTCGCAGGCCTCGTGCGCTTCCTGCCCGCAGATCGCCTCAAGGAAGCGCGGGAAGCGGGCGTGCGCGTGCTCGACGTGCGCACGGCGAGCGAGCTTTCCCATGCGCCCGCCGCATCTGACGCGCAGATTCCGCTCGACGAGCTGCGCGAGCGCTTCTCGGAGCTTGACCGCTCGCAGCGCTGGGCGGTGCTCTGCAAGGTCGGGCAGCGCGCTTATATGGCGGCGCGTTTCCTTCAGCAGGCGGGCTATGACGCAGAGGTCATCGCGGGCGGCTGTACGTCGCTGAAGATGGAGGAATTCGAGGCGTCGCCCGTGGCCGCTGCGCCTGCGAAAGCCCTTTGATGCGACGCTTATATGATGAGGAAGGACAGCCTTGCAGTATCCCGAGGATGGTGCAGGGTTGTCCTTTTTTCGCTATACGAGATCTTTCCCCTTCTTTCCCGTCAGATGCTCGATCTTCAGCTCGACCATGTTGAAGGCTGGCCAATGCTTTTTGATTTCTTCATCACAGGCCTCGGGATGGCCGGGATAGTAGGCTTCGCCGAGAAATTCCGCCGCTTCTCGCTTTTCCTCGTCGCTCTTGAGGACGCGCAGCCTGCCGAAGGCGATGACGCTGCGGTATTGCGTCAGAAAGCGGTGCGGCACGACCTTGTCCTCGGCGATGATGCAGAACGACGCCTTGTCGCATCGCTCAATCGCCGTCATCTTGTGACCAACGCGTGCCGTGTGAAAGAGCAAGCGGTCCTTTTCTTCGTCGTAGGCGAAGCTCATGGGCACGGCGTAGGGATAGCCGTTTTCGCCCGCGAGCGCGAGCACGCCCGAGGTCGCTGCCGCGAGGATGTCGCGGGCTTCTTCATCGCTCATCTGTTGATTTTTGCGGCGCATTTCTCTGAACATGGCAATCGTCTCCTTTTCTTGTTTGCTGTATATGGGATTCGGCATGGAAGAGAATTTTGTGAAGGTCAGCTAGGATTCGCCGTTGCGATGCGAATGGCGATGCGCGTGATGTAATCGGCTTCATTGGCGGCAGAAATCTCGTCGATGAGGCTTTCCTCGTAGGAGAAGCCGCGAGGGGTCAGGTCGTGATCCTCGATGTAGGAACGCAGACGTGCGTAGGCGGACGCCGTGTTCATGTAGTTGCCCGCGAAGCAGGTTACGAGGTAGCGTCCGGCGGGACGCTCGTGGCGCAGTTCCCGCGGCAGATGGCGAAGCGGCACGTCCGTCGGCGTGAAGTAGTGGCATATGAGGCTTTCCTTTCCCGGCGTCATATAGTCGCCCGTCTCGACCATCGCGCCGAAACTCAGCCCCGCATAGATGTCGTGCGTGAGGACATAGCGCAGGTGCTCGGCAATGACCTTCTCCACGGCGGCGTGATTGCCGTGCTCCTCGAAGCTGCGTGTCGGAGCGGAGAGCAGGAGGGTCGCCTTCGGCCAATCTTCTTCGCGCACTTCGTCGAGCTGCAGAGCGGTCGTTGCTGTGAGTCGCTCCCTTTGCTTGCGCACGATGGTGCGCTTTCGAGTGAGCGTCTTGATCTCTTCGTCGAGCCATATTTCCTGACTCTTCAACAGCGAGCGGAGGTTTTCCGGACTGCGCTCCTCCATGTAGCGTTTGATTTCTCCCAGTTCCAACCCCATGCCGCGCATCGTGCGGATGAGGTGAAAGGGGTAGATTTGTCGGAAGGAATAGCTGCGGTAGCCGTTCTCGGCGATGTAATCGGGGCGGAAGATGCCCTCGCTGTCGTAGTAATGCAGCGTGCGCTTGTTGACGCCCGTGATCTTGGCAAATTCTCCTGTATGAAAGGCTGGTCGACGTGCCATGGGAAAATCCTCTTTCGTCAAGGGTTGACATTACACTTACTGTATAGTCTATCATAAAAGTCCAGGAGGTCAAGCTGTACATAGGTCTGCACCTTTACGTGAAAAAAGGAGAATCTCATGAACGCATTGGCAAAGCATTTCAGTCTCGGTGGACTTTTGCGCTTCGCTGCGCCCGCCATCGGCATGATGCTCGTCATTTCCATCTATACGGTGACGGACGGCATCTTCATCGGACGCTATGCGGGAAGCCTCGCGCTCGCTGCATCGAATATCGTCTATCCTGCGCTGAATCTCGTATTTGGGCTTTCCATCATGCTTTCTTCGGGCGGCTCGGCGCTCGTCGCCAAGACACTGGGCGAGGGCGATGTAGCATTGGCGAGAAGCCGCTTCACGCTGCTCGCCGTTGTCGGTGCAGCGTTCGGCATATTGCTCGCAGGCACGGTGTTCCTTTTCATGGAGCCTATTTTGGCGCTTCTCGGCGCTTCACCCGAGCTTTATGCCGACTGCCGCGCGTATCTCTCGGCGAATATGTTCTTCGCGCCATTTGTCGTTTTGATGATCATATTCAACGCTTTTTATATCGCGGACGGCCGCCCCGTGCAGGGATTTCTCGTATCGTTGACAGCGGGACTTGTTAATGTCGGACTTGACTATGTGTTTCTCGCGCACTTCGGCATGGGTCTCTTCGGTGCGGGTCTGGCGACGGGCATCTCGGATGTCGTCGCGGCGCTCTTGGGTCTCGTTTACTTTTCGCGCTATAGCCGCACGCTCGCGTTCGCGCGGTTTTCCTTCGCCGTGCGTCCGCTTTTCCAGGCGCTTTACAACGGCTCATCCGAGATGGTCACGCAGCTTTCCGTCGGCATCACGACGTATCTCTTTAATCTCGTGACATTCTCCTATGCGGGGGCGGACGGCGTCGCGGCGATCAGTGTCATCCTCTATGCGGAAATGCTTCTGACGGCAATACTCATGGGTTTCGCCAATGGCGTCGCACCTGTATTTTCCTACCAATTCGGCGCGAAAGGATATGCCGAGCTTCTGCGCCTTCTGCGGCTGTCGCTTGGCATTATCTTTCTCTTCGGAATTCTGTCCTTTGCGGCGGCAAATATATTCGCCGTACCGCTGATGACGCTGTTTCTGCCAGATGGAGGACGTGCCTATGCGCTGGCTCTCGGCGGCTTCGGGTTGTTCTCGTGGAGCTTTTTGCTCTGTGGTTTCAACCTTTTCTCCTCGACCTTTTTCACGGCGTTGTCGGACGGCAGGATGTCGGCAATCCTGTCCTTTGTGCGCAATCTCGTCGGCATCGTGGTGTTCCTGCTGCTCTTGCCGCACTTTTTCGGCCTTGACGGCGCATGGCTCGCCGTTCCTGCGGCAGATGCGGCCGCCGTCCTGCTTTCCTTCCGCCAGCTTGGAGGGGCGGCGCGTTCCTTTCGCGAAGAAAAGGCAGCGGGCGCTGTGATTTTGGAGCGTTGAGAGGTATGTGTGCGAAAATGAAAGTTTTGAGAAATATCGGAAAGCATGCTGCGTGCTTTTTGGCTGCGGCCGGCGTGTTTCTCGGCGGGGCGGATTTGACGGCTGCGGAAGCGGGAACGGCTGCCGCGGCGGTGTTGTCCGTGACAGATGCGGCGGCAGTTTCCGTGCGGTCTGCATCGAAGGCGGAGCTGGCGGACGATGTGCGGGCGCAGACGGAAGATGCATCGCCCGACTACGGCGTGGCGCTCGGCGCTCCCTATGATGATATAGACTTTTGGTGCGATGCGGCAGGCGACCGCCTCCTTGGCACGGCAGAGGACGTGGCGCGTCTCAACGAGGAGCTGCACGCGAATCAGCCGAGTCTTGTTTCTCTGGCGGAATTGCCGCGTGCCGTATCGAGGCGGCAGCTCCGACACTGGCTGGAAGAGGCCGCGCCCGAGCGTGGAGATTGGTACGCGCCGACAGAGCCGCTTTCGGATGAGGCGTATCGGGCGACTGTCGAAAACTGCGCGGCGGACAGGCTGCCGCTTCGCAATCCTCTGCGCTATGGCGTGACGGTGCGGCGTGCCGACCTGCGCGGTCTGCCGACCGAGGAGGCCTGGCTCGATGCGCCCGACGATGTGCATTACGACATCTTGCAGGCGACCGCCGTTGATCCCGCCGAGCCGCTTGCCGTTTGGCACGAGAGTGCAGACGGCAAGTTCCTCTTCGTTTCCATGCGCTATTATCGCGGCTGGCTGGCGAGGGATGCGGTTGCCTTGACAACGCGCGAGACGTGGCTCGCCTATGTGCAGCCCGAAGATTTCCTCGTCGTCACGCAAAATCGCTACGAAACGCCCGAGGAGGCAGGCGGACAGGTCTATCAGCTCGGCAGCCGCATTCCGCTCGTGCAGCAGGGCGGAGCGCATCTCGCGCGTCTGCCGCAGCGTGCGGCGGACGGCAGTCTCCAAGAAATACTTGTGCCGCTCCCGTACAGCGAGAGAGCGAGCCTTGCTGTGGAGGACGCTGGCGACATGGAAGCCGCCGCGCTCCATCGCGGCAGCCTGCCCTATACGGCGAACAATCTGCGCCGCGCGGCTTTCGCGTGCCTCGGCGACGTCTATGGCTGGGGCGGGCAGGATGAGAGCGTCGACTGCTCCTCGTTCGTCGCCGACGTCTATCGCACGGTCGGCATCGAGCTGCCGCGCAATGCCGATGAGCAGGAGGAGGCGTTTCTGCGGGCGAGTGCCCATGTGGGCGATGCACGGAATGCGGCGCACGGTGTACGGGGAAAGGCTGCGGCATTCGGGGTGCGTCGGCGCGGCATGGAAGATGCCGCGCCGGGCATCTTTTTCACGCCGCTCGACGATCTTACGCCCGAGGAGCGAACCGAAGCGCTTCTCGCCGCACCGCCTGCGAGCCTTCTCTTTCGCCCCGGCCATGTGATGCTCACGCTCGGCTCGGTCGATGGCAAGACGTATGTCATACATTCCTTGAGCGGCTGCTGGGAAAAGACGCAGGAAGGCCTCAAGCGCTGCCGCATCCGCCGCGTGCTCGTCAGCGACGCCTACTTTTTGACGAGCACGGAAGGCAGGAATCTCGACGACTGTACAGGGGTGGGCAGTTTCTGATAAGGCATGATGTGGTGACAAACCGTTTGACAGCCCTTGATGGTTTGAAGTGGTAAACTAAAACTGGACACAGAGGGGGTACATACCATGTGAGAGCTGATAGAAAAATTCGGTGAGAGAAAATTGGAAGAAGGGCGTCTTGAAGGACGTGTCGAATCGGCTCGTCAGACGGCGATGGCTTTAATTGCTTTGGGGAAACTCACATTTTCCCAGATTGCTGAAGCAACACAG
>ERZ773008.1445-NODE-1445-length-16773-cov-3.801950_pt1 | contig 16773 bp, 12 predicted proteins | sample MGYA00580664_ERZ773008 | MGnify/ENA primary metagenome ERZ773008 (study PRJEB29015, sample SAMEA2738016) | human oral metagenome | biome: human oral; feature: human-associated habitat; material: dental | place: China | collected 2048 ... | reverse complement strand
AGCGGCGCGCGTCGGCCCGCTCCAGCGCCCGCACGGCCAGCGGGCAGGGGCCGCAGGCGTTGGCGTTGGTTGAAAGATCGTGCTCGGGCGCGCCCTGGGCGTCGGGGCCGCCGTGAAGGGGGGTGGGGCCGGGCATGGCGGCAGGTTCGGGTTGCTGCAAAAAAAGTGAGCGGCCCGCGCTGATTCCACGGGGGCTTGGGGCTGGTTTGATGCTGATTGGGCGCCGCTTTGAAAGAAGCGCGGCGGCGCTTCAAGGCAGTTCCGCCCCGGTTTCTTCCTGCGGCGCGGGCGGCGCAATGCGCCCCAGGCGCTGGGCCAGGGACTGGGGCTGGCCGGTGAGCAGGGCGGCGTAATCGACGGTGTTGGAGAGCACGTTTTTGACGTAGGTGCGGGTTTCGTCGAAGGGAATGTTTTCCACCCAGGCCGCGCCTTCCAGCTCGGGGCCTGCGCCGTCATCGGGGGCACGCCACTGGCGGGCGCGGTTGGGGCCGGCGTTGTAGGCGGCGGCGGCCAGGGGCAGGGCGCCGTCAAAGCGCTCCAGCGCCAGCTTCAGGTAGTGGGAGCCGATTTGCAAGTTGGTGTCCAGCTCGTTGATTTGCGCGGGCTTGAAGCCCTTGAGGCCGAGCTGGCGCGCCGTCCAGCGGGCCGTGGCGGGCATGATTTGCATCAGGCCCGATGCGCCCGCGCGCGAGCGGGCGGCGGTGACAAAGCGGCTTTCCTGCCGGATGAGGCCGTAGACGTAGGCCGCTTCCAGCCCGCTGGCGCTGGCGTGGCTGAGCACTTCGGCGCGGTGCGGGGTGGGAAAGCGCAGGGCTTCGTCGCTGAAGGGCAGGCGTTCGCTGGCGCTGATGCAGCGGTCCCACACTTCGTGCTGGCAGGCGTAGGCGGCTGCGGCGTGGCGCTGTCCGTCGCTCATGCCGCCGGGCGTGTGCAGATTGACGGTGTAGTTCCATTCGCGCACGCCTTCGCCGCGCAGGCCCAGCAAGATGGCCAGCAGCGCGCGGTTCAGGCCCGCGTTGTGCCGCACGGCCTGCTGCATGGCGGCGGGCACGGGCGGGGCGGCGGGGGCGCGTTGCAGGCGCAGGCCCAGGCGCTCGGCAGCGAGTTTTTCGTAAAAGCCGCCGCCGCTGGCGCGGGCGATGGATTGGTAAAGCGGCTGCGCCTGCGCGGCCTGCCCCGTGGCGGCCAGTGCGCGCGCCTTCCAGTACACCCATACGGGCTGGCTGGCCTGGGCGGCGGGCATGGCGCTGATGGCGCGCAGCACTTCAGGCCACTGCCCGGCGCGCAAGGCGGCGCGGGCCATCCATTCGCGCGCTTCGGGCAGCAGCCAGGCGGGCTGGCGCACGTGGCTGAAGTAGGCGGGCGCGTCGGCGGAAAGGCGCAGCGCGGCTTTGTGGCCGGCGGCGGCCCAGACCCAGTCGCGGCCTTCTTCGCTCATTTGCCCGGCCCACTGGGGCATCCAGGCGCTGGCTTGCGCGGGGTCGGCGCTGGCAAGCCGGGCCAGCGCCAGGGTGGTGAGTTCGCGGCGCAAGGCGGCATCGGCCACGGCGGCGGGCTGCGCGGCCAGCCAGCGGGCGGGGCTGGCGGCAATGGCTTCAATGTGCGGCAGCGCTTCAGGGTGCAGCAGGGCGACGGCGGCGCGCGCCAGCGGGGTTTTGCTCGCCAGCAAGGCAGCGCGCGCCTTGCGCCAGACGGCGGACGGCGGCACTTGCCCATCGTCCAGCAGGCGTGAGACGGCCCAGAGGCACCCGTCGTCAGCGTCTTTTTGCGCCAGCCACAGGCGGGCGGCTTCTTCGCCCGCGCCCGCCGCCGTTTCCGGATGCGTCAGATGCGCCAGCCCCAGCGCGTAGCAGCGCACTTGCGCGTCATCTCGCATGCGGTAGGGCGGCTCGTAGGCCAGAAAGCGCCCCCAGTCGCGCCGCTGGCCCAGCAGCAGCAGCCAGTCGTTGCGCAGGCGGTCTTCCTGATACGTGCCCGCGTGGCGCTGCAAGAAGGCGTCCACCTCGGCGGGCTGCGCCAGCGGCAGGCGCGCTTTGAGTTCCCAGTAATCGGCCCACGGCTCCAGCGCATGGCCCGCCGCCAGCGGCAGCAGGGCCGCAAGCTGCGCCCGGTCGCTCTTGCGGAAGGCGGCGCGCATTTGCACGATGACGGCGTCGGCGGCGCCAAGGGCCTGCGCGCCGGGCGCGTCGGGCGCATCAGGGTTCAAGCCGGTTTGCGCCCCGGCCAGGGGAGCGGCCAGCGCCAGCAGCAATGACAAAATCTTTCGCATATTGATTGAATTATGAGCACCCGCCCCGACAAAAAAGCCCTGCGCCAGCGCCTGATGGCCCAGCGCCAGAGCCTGCCCGGCCGCACGGCGCGATCGGCCGCCCTGCACGCAGCGCTGCGGGCCTGGCTGGCAAAGCGGCCCGAAACCTGCATAGGCGCTTACTGGCCCATCAAGGGCGAGTTCGACCCCCTGCCCGCCCTGTGCCATTGGCAACAAGAAGGCCAGCAGCAGGAAGGCCAGCAGACGAACCAGCGCCGCCGCATCGGCCTGCCCGTGATGGACAAGGCCAGCAAAACCCTGGCCTTTCACGACTGGCGCCCCGGCTGCCCGATGGAGATGGATGCCTGGGGCATTCCCCAGCCCAAGGGCATGCCAGCCATCGCGCCCGATCTGCTGCTGGTGCCTTGCGTGGGCTATGCGCCCGGCGGCGTGCGCCTGGGCTACGGCGGCGGCTTTTACGACCGCACCCTGGCCGCGCTGCGCCCGCGCCCCTATGCCGTGGGCCTGGCCTTCGCCTGCGCCTTTGTGGCCGACTTGCTGCCCGAGCCGCACGACGCGCCGCTGGACGCCATCCTCACCGACTGCGGCCTGGCCTGGCCCGCCGAGGCCGGATCGCATTGAAAACAGGAGCAAATTCAAGACCCATGAAAACGGCTCTGGCGCAATTTCCACCAAGACCTCATGCTATTTGAAAAGGAGCAAAAAAAAGACCCTTCATCCAGCCCCGCCAGGCGGCTGCCCGGCTTGAAAAAGAACGGGGCAGCCGCAACTGCCCTGTGTCATTGGGAGCGTGCGCGCTGCACGCTCACGAAAGGAGAAAACACTGATGCGAGCCGACAAATTCACCACCAAATTTCAAGACGCGCTGGGCGACGCCCAGTCGCTGGCGCTGGGCAAAGACCACGCCTACATCCAGCCCGAGCACTTGCTGGCCGCCATGCTGCGGCAAGAAGGCGGCCCCAAGTCGCTTTTGCAGCGCGCGGGCGTGAACACGCAGCAGCTGGCGCAGGCGCTGGACGCTGCCGTGCAGCGCCTGCCGCAAGTGCAGGGCCAAGAGCAGGTGCAGCCCAGCCCTGATCTGATGAAGCTGCTGCAAGCCACCGAAAAAGAATCCATCAAGCGCGGCGACCAGTTCATCCCCAGCGAAATGTTTTTGCTGGCGCTCACCGAAGCCAAAGGCGAAGCCGCCCGCATCGCCAAGGAAGCGGGGCTGACGCGCAAGGCGCTGGAAGCGGCCATTGACGCCGTGCGCGGCGGCCAGACGATGGACAACGCCGACGGCGAAAGCCAGCGCGAGGCGCTGAAGAAATACACGCTCGATCTGACCGAGCGCGCACGCCAGGGCAAGCTGGACCCGGTGATTGGCCGCGACGACGAAATCCGCCGCGCCATTCAGGTGCTGCAACGCCGCAGCAAGAACAACCCCGTGCTCATTGGCGAGCCGGGCGTGGGCAAAACGGCCATCGTGGAAGGGCTGGCCCAGCGCATCGTGGCCGGCGAAGTGCCCGACACCCTGCGCGACAAGCGCGTGCTGGTGCTGGACATGGCGGGCCTGCTGGCCGGGGCCAAGTACCGGGGCGAGTTCGAGGAGCGCCTCAAATCCGTGCTCAAGGAAGTGGCGCAGGACGAAGGCCGCATCATCTTGTTCATCGACGAAATCCACACGATGGTGGGCGCGGGCAAGGCCGAAGGCGCAATGGACGCAGGCAACATGCTCAAGCCCGCCTTGTCGCGCGGCGAGCTGCACTGCATTGGCGCCACAACGCTGGACGAATACCGCAAATACATCGAAAAAGACGCCGCGCTGGAGCGGCGCTTCCAGAAAGTGCTGGTCGATGAACCCAGCGTGGAAGACACCATCGCCATCTTGCGCGGCCTGCAGGAAAAGTATGAAGTGCACCACGGCGTGGACATCACCGACCCGGCCATCGTCGCCGCTGCCGAGCTGAGCCAGCGCTACATCACCGACCGCTTCCTGCCCGACAAGGCCATTGACCTCATCGACGAAGCGGCGGCCAAGATCAAGATCGAAATCGACTCCAAGCCCGAAGAAATGGACAAGCTGGAGCGCCGCATGATCCAGCTCAAGATCGAGCGCGAAGCCATGAAGAAGGAAACCGACGAGGCTTCCCGCAAGCGCCTGGCGCTCATTGAAGACGACCTGGCCAAGCTGGAAAAGGAATACGCCGATCTGGACGAAATCTGGAAGGCCGAAAAAGCCAGCGCCCAGGGCAGCGAGCAAATCCGCAAGCAGATTGACCAGATTCGCTTCCAGATTGACGAATTCACCCGCAAGGGCGACTTCAACAAAGTGGCCGAACTGCAATACGGCCAGCTGCCCGCGCTGGAAAAACAGCTCAAGGAAGCGCAGGCCACCGAAGTGGCCGGCGAGCGCGCCGCGCCCAAGCTGCTGCGCACGCAAGTGGGCGCGGAAGAAATCGCTGAAGTCGTCAGCCGCGCCACCGGCATCCCGGTCAGCAAAATGATGCAGGGCGAGCGCGAAAAGCTGCTGCACATGGAAGAGGCCCTGCATCGCCGCGTGGTCGGCCAAAACGAAGCCGTGAATGCCGTGGCCGACGCCATCCGCCGCTCGCGCTCGGGCCTGTCAGACCCGAACCGGCCCCTGGGCAGCTTTTTGTTCCTCGGCCCCACCGGCGTGGGCAAAACCGAACTGTGCAAGGCGCTGGCGGGCTTTTTGTTCGACAGCGAAGAGCACCTCATCCGCATCGACATGAGCGAGTTCATGGAAAAACACTCCGTGGCCCGGCTCATTGGCGCGCCCCCCGGCTACGTGGGCTACGACGAAGGCGGCTACCTCACCGAAGCCGTGCGCCGCAAGCCCTACAGCGTGGTGCTGCTCGACGAAGTGGAAAAAGCCCACCCCGACGTTTTCAACGTGCTGCTGCAAGTGCTTGACGACGGGCGCCTCACCGACGGCCAGGGCCGCACCGTGGACTTCAAAAACACCGTCATCGTGATGACCAGCAACATCGGCAGCGCCCAGATTCAAAGCCTGGCCGGCCAGCCGTATGAAGACATCAAGGAAGTCGTGTGGGCCGAGCTGAAAAACCACTTCCGCCCGGAATTTCTCAACCGAATCGACGAAACCGTGGTCTTTCACGGGCTGGACGCCAAACACATTGGCGAAATCGCCCGCATCCAGCTGCAAGTGCTCAAGGCGCGGCTGGAAAAAATGGACCTCACGCTCGACGTGAGCGAACAGGCCTTGCAAGAGCTGGCCAAAGTCGGGTTCGACCCCGTCTTTGGCGCGCGGCCCCTGAAGCGCGCCATTCAGCAGCGCATTGAAAACCCGCTGTCCAAGCTGCTGCTGGAAGGCAAATTCCCGCCCAAATCCACCATCCACGTCAAAGTGGACCCGGTGCAAAACCCCGGCGTCTTCGAATTCAGCGCCTGACAGCCGCACCCCATGCCGGGCGGCCCGCCCCATGCGCCGCCCGGCAGCCCGCCAGGATGGCAGCAGGCGCGGGCCACAGCCTGATTTGATGCTTGCGCAAACGAGGGATTTGAAGCGTGGCGGCGGGCCGAGAGCGGGAGAGGCCGCGCCTTACCCCGCTGCGCCCAGCACGCGGGTTTTGAGCAGGGCGAGCTGGTCGCGCGCCTGGGCGGCCTGCTCGAATTCCAGGTTGCGGGCGTGTTCCAGCATTTGTTTTTCCAGGCGCTTGATTTCGCGGGCCAGGTCTTTTTCGCTCATTTCCTCGACCTCGCGGCGGGCGGCGGCGCGCTCGCGGGCCTGCTGGGCCTGGCGGTCTGATTTTTCGGAATACACGCCGTCGATGAGGTCGCGCACTTTTTTGACGATGCCGCGCGGGGTGATGCCGTGCGCCTGGTTGTAGGCCATTTGCTTGTCGCGGCGGCGGCGGGTTTCGCCAATCGCCTTTTTCATGGATTCGGTGACGTGGTCGGCATACAAAATGGCTGTGCCATGCGCGTTGCGCGCGGCGCGCCCGATGGTCTGGATGAGGCTGCGTTCGGCGCGCAGAAAGCCTTCCTTGTCGGCGTCCAGAATGGCCACGAGCGAGACTTCCGGTATGTCCAGCCCTTCGCGCAGCAGGTTGATGCCCACCAGCACGTCAAACGCGCCCAGGCGCAAATCACGAATGATTTCCACGCGCTCGACGGTGTCCACATCGCTGTGCAGGTAGCGCACTTTCACGCCGTTTTCATTCAGGTATTCGGTGAGCTGCTCGGCCATGCGTTTGGTGAGCGTGGTAATCAGTACGCGCTCGCCTTGCTGCACGCGCTGGCGGATTTCCTGCAACACATCGTCCACCTGGTGCGTGGCGGGGCGCACTTGCACTTCGGGGTCGAGCAGCCCCGTGGGACGCACCACTTGTTCCACCACTTGCCCGGCGTGCTCTTTTTCGTAATCCGCCGGGGTGGCGCTCACGAAGATGACCTGGCGCATGCGCTGCTCGAATTCGGCGAATTTCAGGGGCCGGTTGTCCAGCGCGCTGGGCAGGCGAAAGCCGTATTCCACCAGCGTGGTTTTGCGGGCGCGGTCGCCGTTGTACATGGCGTTGAGCTGGCCGATCATCTGGTGGCTTTCGTCCAGAAACATGATGGCGTCGCGCGGCAGGTAGTCGGTGAGCGTGGGGGGCGGATCGCCCGGCCGCGCGCCCGACAGGTGCCGCGTGTAGTTTTCAATGCCCTTGCAGTGGCCCAGCTCGGTGAGCATTTCCAGGTCAAAGCGGGTGCGCTGCTCCAGCCGCTGTGCTTCCACCAGCTTGCCTTCGGCAGTGAAGAATTTCAGGCGTTCATTGAGTTCCTGCTTGATGGTTTCTACCGCCGCCAGCGTTTTTTCGCGCGGGGTGACGTAATGGCTGGAGGGGTAGATCACGAAACGCGGCACTTTCTGCTGAATGCGGCCCGTGAGCGGGTCAAACAGGGCGATGCTTTCAATTTCGTCGTCAAACAGCTCAAAGCGCACGGCCAGTTCCGAATGCTCGGAGGGAAACACGTCAATCGTGTCGCCGCGCACGCGGAAAGTGCCGCGCGAAAAATCCATTTCACTGCGCTGGTATTGCATGCGCACCAGCTGCGCAATGGCCTCGCGCTGGCCCTGCTTGCCGCCCACCTTCAAAATCATGCGCATTTGCAAATAATCATCGGGCGCGCCAATGCCGTAAATGGCCGAAACCGTGGCCACAATCACCACATCACGCCGCTCGAGCACGCTTTTGGTGGCCGAAAGGCGCATTTGCTCGATATGGTCGTTAATGGCGCTGTCTTTTTCAATGAACAAATCGCGCTGCGGCACATAAGCTTCCGGCTGGTAGTAATCGTAATAACTCACGAAATATTCCACCGCGTTTTTCGGGAAAAATTCGCGGAATTCACTGTAGAGCTGCGCCGCCAGCGTTTTGTTGGGCGCAAACACAATGGCCGGCCGCCCCAGCCGCGCAATCACATTGGCCATGGTGAAGGTTTTGCCCGAGCCGGTCACGCCCAGCAGGGTCTGGAACACCTCGCCATCGCGCACGCCTTCCACCAGCTGCGCAATGGCCGTGGGCTGGTCGCCCGCTGGCGGGTAGGGCTGCCAAAGCTGAAAGGGCGAATCAGGGAAGGTGACGAAGCGGCCTTCCGGGGCGGCGGTTGATGCGGAAACAGGCGTGGAGTCTGGCGTGGCGGGCGGCATGGCTGGCGGCAAGGCGGGCAAAACCGGGCATCGTATAGCGCCCGGGCTGCCCGCGCGGCGCGCTGGCGTGGGCAAAACGGTGCGCTGCTATTGCCTTGATAGCTGCCCGCGCCCGTATTCAGAGGACTGGCGCTGGTTTTGGGCTGAATTGAAATGGCGCGCTACGGCTCCAGAAGCAATCAAGGCTGCCGCAATCCGGAAGGATGAGCTGTTGATGCTCCAGGCAGAACGGCAAAACCCACAGGCGCAAGCCAGGCGGCTGAAACTCGAAAACAGGCAGCGCCTGCCTGAAGGCATCCGTTTTTGGGTAAATCAGCGCCATGTCGCCTTGCCCTTTGAGATAAGTCTGGCCGTAGGCGTGCAGCTGATAGAAGTCTGCCTGGCTCAGTCCGTACTTGTCTTCGCTGTTGCTGCGTTCGTTATCAAGCAGCTTCCATTTTGTGTCCAGCACCAGACGGTTTTCTCCTGATTGCTGAACCAGCAAATCAGGCTTCAGGCGAAACCAGCCCTGCTCCCTGTGCCTGACCAGCGAATGGCTGCCAGCTTGCACGCACAGGGTGAAAGGCGGCGCAAGCTGCCGCTTCAGATGCCTGGCCACGCAGGCTTCAAATATTTCCGCCATCGGAAATAGCAGCGAGGGCGCGTCATGCCCGCCCGCGCCAGTAAGGGGCGATTCGTTTTGCAAGATCAGACGCGCCCACGCCAGCGCGCTGGCGTAATGCGCCATGCTGCGGTTCAGCCGCGTCCGCCGGAAATCCTGCGCGGGTTGCGCTGACTGCGGAATTTGAGCGAACACGAAGCACAGTTCGCGCGCCAGTTGCTGATGAGCGGGCCAGGCTGTCCACGAAAGAGTCCGCCGCAGCGCAGAGTGCAGCAGGCGGTTTTCGGGGCGATCGCTTGAAAACTCGTCGAACTCGCAAAAAAAGCGGTCGCGCTGGCACAGGTTCCGCCGCAGATGCGCGGCCATTTGTAGCTTGCCGCGCAGCGCGAACACGTTGCCGCGCCGCGCAACGTAGTCGCCGCGCAGGCCGCGTTTGACAACGCGCTCTGCGGCGCGCAGGAATTCGCCGATGAACACCTCCAGCAGGGGCATGCGCGCGGCCTTCAGGCAAGCGCTTTTGGTTTGAATGTGGCGAAACCGCGCCAGGCAGCACAGCATCCTGATGAAAAGCTGCCGCGCCCGGGCATCAGCCTGGTCGCCGCTTGTGGCCCGGCCAATCTTCGGCAGCACTTCAATCTGGTAGCCGGCCGGCGCGCGAATCACCCCGGCGTATCCGCCCAGCGCTTGCACGGCGCGGCGGCCGCCTTTTTGCATCAGGCGCAGCCAGGCCGTGCCGCCCGCCAGCGCCTGAGCCTCCAGCCAATCGAAAACCGGCTTCGGCACTGCGCGCAGCCCGCTGGCGTTGGGTGCGGACGGCGGGCATGCCGTCAGCGCGTCGAATTCGTAAATCGTGATGCCAGCCATCCGCGCGCCTGCCGCCTGTCAGTTGGAAGAGAAAGACTGATAAATACCGATATAAGCGTCAGGTTCGGAAAACGCCTTTTCCTGCAATACGTAATGGCGCTTGAGGGCGTGGTTTTCAAGCTCATGGTTTTCACCAAACAAGGCATTCAAGTCCGTTTCACTTTCAGTCATGAACTGATGGGCCTTCTCTTTCTGGTTATCGCCCAGCACCAGGCGAATCTTTTGCCAGTCATCGAAAAAATACTCTTCCAGCAGCGCAACAATGCGATGGCGGAAAACATTTTTCAAATCGTCAAAATGTTTTATGCCCATCAGATAGGCATGGCCGATGCAGTGGTCGCGGTCATACAGCGCCTCAATGCGCGCGTTCATTTTTTCCAGCATTTGGCACAGGTTGATTTCCTTGTTTTCAAAAACCAGCTTCCCCAGCAGCGCGCCATCCGGCAGCAAGGGCCTGAACTCAAACCGGCGGCGCAAGGCCATATCCAGCAAGGCCAGCGAGCGGTCGGCCGTGTTCATCGTGCCATAGATATCCACATTGGCCGGCACGGAGAATTTTTCGCCGGAATACGGCAGAACCACTTCGATGGGCGGTTTTTCTCCATTCAGCGGATCGCGCTTGTCCGCTTCAATCAGCGTGATCAGCTCGCCAAAAATCTTGCTGATATTGCCCCGGTTGATTTCGTCAATCACCATCGCAAACCGCTGGCCGGGCGACTGCCTTGCCTCATCGCACAGTTGCTTGAATACGCCCGGGCGAATTTCATAGGCCACTTCCCCCTGGGCCGTTTCATCATTCAATACAGGGCGCAATCCCTCGACAAATTCCTCGGAACCTGTTCAGAGTCTGGCCGTGAGGGGCGAAAGTGCGGATCGGGATGGGCTGCAAGGCGCAAACCACAGATGGGCCTTGTGGCCCATCGAGGATTTGCAACGCCGCAGGCCGCCCGAGGCCGCGCTTTTCGCACCCACAGACAGACTTTGAACAGGTTCTTATAGCCATAGGACTGATGGAAGGTGACGAAGCGGTAGCGCTGAATGACGCTGGCTTCTTGCGGCCCACGCTTGAACTCATCAACAAGCGCAATCAAATCAGCGCAGGCATCTTCCCAGTCCCCCGCCAACTTCCATACCGAACTGGCGTTCTTGTCGAACACGGCAGGGGCCGCACGGTTTTGTGTTGCCACAATGGAACCTTCGATTGCATGGTGCTGTAAAGCGCCCCACAAGGTGGCCCGCAAATTTTGGATGCTTTTGGTCTTTGCAATGGCCTGGATAAATGGATGGCGGGTCATTTGCGTGACGTCGGCTTCTCCGCCCAAGTCATACAACACGGCGGCCGCGCTTTCCCACCATTTCAAGGTTGTGATTTTTTCGGCGATGAATCGATTACGCCATTCTTCCGGAGAAACATTCGTTTGAGCATATTCATGTTCAAGAATTTCGTTTAACTTATGGGTCTTTCCCGTGCCAGGCGGGCCGTAATAAATGAGATTGGTGCAAGGCGCGGGCGGCGGCGCAGCGCCGCCATTTTTTTGCTGCTGCGTCATCCCTATCTGCCGCCCATATTCCAGAATGCCCATACCCACCGGGCATTTTGCAATGGCGGCTTTCTGCAAGGCGGCCATGCCTTCGCTGGCGTCGCGGCCCGTGTATGCGGCCAAAAGCGCGGGCTTGAAAACGTCCACGATCACCGGGTTTTGCCGGTTTTGATAGTGAAAGGCGATTTTCCATCTGAATGCTTCGCCTCCGGCCTGTTTGATTTGTAGGCTGTGTCCTTCGCTGTCTTTGAAACTGAGCGCTCCAATGCCGTCCACATCTCCTTGCGAGGCCAGTTCCGCAATCTGAATCACGTAATCGCGCACCTTTTCAAAAGCTTCTTCAGCCGTTGCGCCCAGAGCCGAATACCAGGCATGCGAATCGCAATAGCGCAACCTGCCATGACTTTTTTTGGGCTCATCGTTTGCGCGTGAAAAAATGCCAAATTTCGAGGCCCCTATGCCCCGGATGCTGCCCAGATCGCGAAGCCGCCATTCAAGCCAGTAGGTAAAAGTATCTTTTGAGCCAGCCTGGGTGTATTCATCCAGCGTCATCGTGCGCAGGCGCTGGGCGGGCCATTCCTTCAAAAATTCATCCCACAGGGCGTAAAGCTGTTCAATATCTTTCATGAATCAATGGCCTTCCTGGCGTTGAAAGTGCAGGCATTTTTGAAATGTATGCGAATGAGCGCATTGGTCCGCTGGCGGCCAGGGCGGCCAAGACCAGAAAGGGCGGGCGGCAAGGGGGCGCCTATGCGGCCTTCAGCGGCTGGCTTGCAAGCAAATTTGAAGGTGTGCGCGCTGCGGGCGCGGGCACTCATCAGTTGCTCCATACGCTTTAGGAAGCCAAAAACAGAAGCAAATTCAGGGGGCCGAATACCGCTTTGCGCCCGTTCCACTAGGACCTCATGCTATAGCATGATGTCCTAGGGGCTGTTGAGAATCCCCCTCTTGTGCTGTATCCCGCCATGGAAAGAAGATGATTGAGTGACAAGCAGTGGGCACTGATGGCCTCGCACTGCCTGGGCAAGCCTGGCGATGCAGGGCAAAGAAGCGCGGACAAGCGCTTGTTTGCACAGGCCATGCTGTGGATCGTGCGCACAGGCAGCCCCTGGCGTGACTTGCCCGAAGAATTTGGCAAATGCAACCGTCTTCAAGCGCTTTCGCGACAGGGTCAAGGCCGGTATCTGGCAAAAACGCTTTGATGCCGTCAGCGGCCAGCCAGATATGGAATACGCCATGGCCGATGCCGTGATCGTGAAAGTGCATCGTCACGGCCAAGGCGCAAAAGGGAGACTCAAAGCCAGGCCATAGGCCACTCGCGCGGGGGCTTGAGCACCAAGATACGGGCCTTGTGCGATGCGCTAGGCAACCTGCTCAAGTTCGTTCTGGTCTCATTGAAAACTTCTTGGGCAAGCTCAAGGAGTTCAAACGCATTGCCATGCGCAGTAAATCTGATCAGCGCGCGGGCGGATCCGGGTTTGCGAGTTTGTTCGCAATCTGCCTGCGGGCGGGCTTTGGGCAGGTTTTCAGGGCCGGGCTGCGTTGGCTGGCTTCGTGCTGGCCGCGCCGCTTGCGCCGATTTCGGGCACGTAGACCATGCTGCCGTCTTTCATGCGGTAGGCCACGCCGGCTTTGGTGCCCTGGCCTTCGCCGATGGCGCCGCTGGATTGGTAGTGCTCCAGTTTTTCGCCCTGCTTGATGATGATTTCCATGTTGGGCTGGCCTTCGTTTTTGATGATGGTGACGTTTTGCGCCGTGAAGGGGTTGATGGGGCTGCTGGCCACGGCCAGCAAAAGGGCGGCGATGATGACGAGAAAGACGTCGATGAGATTGACGACGGACAGCAGGGGGTCGTCGTCTTCGATGTCGTCCAGCAGGCTGGTTGGGCGGCTGGCGTTCATGGCTGTGCTCCTGCCGGTTCTTCAAGTTGCGGGGCCTGGCGCAGGCGTTCGATGGCGAGCAGGTCTTGCGCGTACCAGCGGCGGCGCACGTGGACGGTGGCGTAGGTGATGGCGGCGGCAATGAGGGCCAGGATGACGGCGGAAAAGGCAATGGTCAGGCCGCGCGACATTTCGGTGAGCTGGCCTTCAGCCAGGGCTTGCAGGGCAGGCCCCATGGGGATCATGGTGGCCACCAGGCCGAGCAGGGGGGCGACGCGGGCGGCGATGCGGGCGGCTTCCATGCGTTTGAGGGCCAGGGCTTGCAGCTCGCTTTGCGTGAGGGCGGGGTTCTGGCTCCAGGCCTGCAGCAGCTCGTGCCCGGCCGTGTCGCCACGGCGGGCGGCGCTGGCGCGTTGCACGGATTGCCAGATGAATGCGCCCAGGGCAAAGAAGGCGTAGGCAAAGAGCGCGGCCACAAGGATGAGCACGGGGGTGAGAAAGAGCTGGCTGACGCCGTACATGGCGGTTTCAATGGGGTTCACGGCTGGGTTACTCCTTTGAGTGGATGAGAAAAGTGGCTCCCTGATGAATGGAATGAGCGGGATGCTCGGGTTCAGGCCGGGCGTTTGTTGCGCGCAGGGCAGGGCAGGGCGGGGCAGGACGGGAGGTTAGCAGCGTGGTTTGCTTTCAAAAGAAGAGCTGATTTGAAGGGGTGGGAAACGGCTTCCGCGCAGTTTCTACTAGGACATCATGCTATGAAGAAATGAGCGAATCAAGCCCGCTCTTTCAGCTACTTCACCCACTGATTGAGCTGGATGATGGGCAGCATGACCGCCAGCACGATGAGCATGACCACCGCGCCCATGACGACGATGAGCAGCGGCTCCAGCACCGTGGCCGCCTGCATGGCGCGGCGCTGCACATCAGCGCCCAGCTGCCCGGCGGCGCGTTGCAGCATGGCGGGCAGCGCACCCGTCTGCTCGCCCAGGCGCGCAAACATGGCCAGCAGGCCCGGAAAGCGCTTTTTCTGCGCCAGGGCGCTGGCCAGCGGCGCGCCTTCGCGCACCATCACCAGCGCGTCTTCGGCATCGGCCCGCATGGCCTGGTTGCCCAGGGTTTCAGCGGCGGCCTGCAAGGCGCGCAAGATGGGCACGCCAGCGGCAGCCAGCATGGCCAGCGTGCTGGCAAAGCGCGCGGCGTTGTAGCCGCGCGAAAGGCGCCCCAGCAGCGGCAGGCGCAGCCAGGCGGCATCAAAACTTTGGCGCAAAGCGGCATTGCGCAACGCCAGCCGCAAGCTGGCCGCGCCCAGCGCCAGCGCCGCCAGCAGCCACCAGCCCCAGGCGCGCACGAAATCGCTGATGCCCAGCATCGCCACCGTCAGCCAGGGCAGCGCCCGCTTGGCGCCCGCGAAAACGGCAGCCACCTGCGGCACCACGTAGCTGACCAGAAAAATGACGATGACGATGGCCACCAGCGTGACGATGGCCGGATACAGCGCCGCGCCCAGCAGCTTGGCTTTCAGCGCCTGGCGCTCCTCCAGATCGTCGGCCAGCCGCTCCAGCACCTGCTCCAGATGGCCGCCCTGCTCGCCAGCGGCGATGACGGCGGTGTAGATGCCCGAAAAATCGCGCGGGTGCTGCGACATGGCGCGCGCCAGCGGCGCGCCCGCATTGACCTCCGAGCGCAGCGCGGCGATGCAGTGGCGCTGCGCCTCGTCTTCCGCCTCGTCAGCCAGCGCGGATAGCGCGCGCTCCAGCGGCAAACCGGCGGCCACCAGGCCCGCAAGCTGGCGCGTCCACACGGCAAGCTGGGCGCTGTCAAACGCGCGGCGGCGGCTTGCGCCGCCCAGGGCGCGCTGGGCATCGCCCGCCGAAATGGCCTGCACATCCAGCGGCGCAAGGCCCTGCGCGCGCAACTGGGCGCGCGCGGCGCGGGCGGTATCGGCATCCAGCACGCCCTTGCGGGTCTTGCCGTCGGGCTGCAAGGCTTCAAACGAATAGGCGGGCATGACAAAAGGCTTGAAAAAACAGAATGTGAAAAATGGCGGCGGCAACAGCCACTTTCGGGCAAGACCTTGCAGAGCGGCCCCGAATGACGGCCTTCTGTCTGGCAAGCCGCCGGACAAAACGCCAGATTTTGAAACAGCTTTGCCCGCCAGCCGAACGCCGTGGACCATCGCGCCAGCAGCGTGCGCCAGGCAGGAGCGTGGGCCATGCAAAGCCAACAGCCAGATGACGCGATACCGGCCGCCATGCCCGGGAGTGGAAGCGCGAGTGAACCGCACGGCGCCAGGGCACGCGCAAAAGCCAGGCAATGTGCTGAAGGCCAAGGAGACAATCCATCGGGCAGAATGTCCGGATCCAATTTTCAAAATCGAATCTGATACATACAACCCCGCTGCTTTCTTGGAAATCTATTTGGATCCTGCTGCAAAATGCGATTTTATTCATGAATCGTGTCAGGCGGGGAACAAATATTATGCCAAAGCTATTCTGGATGGATTGAATAACATGAAGCCGCCAAACCTATCCGAATTAAAGCGCGTATCGCCGTGCGGGAATAAAAATTATGAAAGGAATTATAATGAGGCTGTTCAAAGTATCATGAAGAACCGGGATCAATAAACCAGAAAATGTTCCGTACGCCGATGGCAGGCAACAGATTTATCCTAGGAACAGGAAAAAGCAACCAGAAAAACCGGTGTTTCCCATGCCGAAATCGAGAGGAGCCTGAAATGCAGAAGGTCTTACTATTATGTTTTACTGCCGTATTTTTGACGGGTTGCAGTGCTTTCAGCCACATGCTGGCAAAGCCAGTGGTCAGCGGAGGAAAGGGGATATGGAAATATCAAGGTACAACGATTTATGGCAGTGTCAGCAGTTTCCGCGTTCGAGATATCCAGGATGCAAGGTTCAGCGTTTCCAATTTTTTGGAAGGCGGATATGAAGTTGGTTATGAACTTGGAGAATGTCCGTGTCCGGATCTTGGCACTTTGAAGATCGCAATCAAAAGAAAAGACGAGTTGATGTTCTGTGTTGAAGGGGTTCCAGTGAAACAAGAATTTGGTGTTGGATTCGTGTCCGTGAATATCTTTGGCTACAATCCAAATATCGCGCACAATGAAAACATAAGATCATATCATTTTCACGGAATTGATTTTCGCGGCGGCTATCCTGAAGTTTATTTCAGGCCCGATGAAACATATGAATTTCATTATCTTTATAAGCCCAAAGAAGAGAACCCATGTCGTTGTGAGATAGCGCCAATCATGCTCCATGCGGACCATTTTGGAGGCGCTGTCGATGACGCGAAAAAAGATGATATCCATAAGAAAGGGGAGTGTTCTTTTGATTAATTAGTCAAGATAAAACAGTGCATGAAATATACGGGATACCATTCTGCGGAAATGGTAAATCCAAAACCAGACATCAGACATGGGATGCCGGGCAACCACCTCAGCTACCAGACAGGACAGGGCCAGATCAGCTACGGCAACTACCGCTGGATGCAGCCACAGCAAATCCGTACGCCCGGCGCCACCAAGATATTGCCCGCTTCGTCATGGCGCAAAAGAAGACCAGCCGCTGGAGTGCAAAGAGTACGAATACAGCGCTGCTGACAGCCCATCTTGATCCGCGCTCCAGAAAAAAGCCCGTCAGGCAAAGCAGGACGGGCTTGAAGACTTGAATTTGGTACCACCAGCAGGAATCGAACCTGCATCTAACGCTTAGGAGGCGTTCGTTCTATCCATTGAACTATGGAAGCAGCCTCGGTGATTGTCGCAGAGCAATGTCATACGATATTGCAAAGGTAAGGGAAATCGGCCGAAATACAAAATAAAAGGACATTTATTTTAAAGCCTCGTCCCCGGCCCTTCTCCGAGGGGAGAGAGGAGTGAAATGCCTAATTGCTTGAGATTGCTGACATTGGCATGGCTGCATGCTCTGCCATATCTGCTATTT